>JGI20214J51088_10002085_pt1 | contig 13502 bp, 16 predicted proteins | sample WetSurMetagenome_FD_51088 | JGI IMG/M metagenome (IMG submission 51088) | reverse complement strand
ATTGGTCCTTACAACCATATCGCGAAGGTGGGACAGTTCATTAGCATTGGGGGCATCGCCGGTGTTAACCCTGCAACTGGTAAGTTGGCTGGTCTGGATGCCTACTCACAGACGAAGCAAATTCTGGAGTCGTTCAAAGTCATGCTGGAGTCGGTAGAATCGGATTTGAATCATATCATCCACGTAAATGTGTTCCTCAAAGACATGCAAGATTTTGAGAGCATGAACCGCGCATATATTGAGGAAATGGGAGAGCATCTACCTGCGCGAACTGTTATTGGAGTCAATGAACTTCCCAAGCCCGATGTTCGGCTGACAATGAACCTGACTGCCGTTACCAGACCATAGGCATTTCCCCGAAAGGCTGTCCGTGGGTGCCTCCTTCGGTTTAGCAGTCCGAACCCACATTTTTGCACTTTGGTGGATTGTCCATCGTAATCTACCACTGGCGTTTTTCCCCCTGTCATTCCCGGCGCTACCGTTTCCTTCTGTTAATCTGAAACAGGTGAACACTGCCGATAGTCTGGGCTCAGGCACAGAGTCTACATTCTACCCACAGCCACGAGCGGTAATGTTGAGAGGGAAACCAAAGCCCCCAGCAGCCCGTTAGGAGCTGAAAGCTGGGGGCTTGTGGCGAGGAATCAAGAGACCTTGATCTTATAGACCTCGTTCGAATCGGGATCGATTACGTGTACCGCGCAGGCGATGCACGGGTCATACGAGTGGACTGTGCGAAGAATCTCGAGCGGTCGTTTGGGATCGGCGATAGGAGTGCCGATCAGAGCTTCTTCCACCGGCCCCACCTTTCCATTGGCACAACGAGGTCCGAGGTTCCACGTCGACGGTACCACGTACTGGTAATTCTTGATTTTCTTGTTCTCGATGACAACCCAGTGCCCGAGAGCGCCTCGCGGGACGTCATTTAACCCGACCCCCTGGGCCTTATCGGGCATCTCATAGGGCTCGTACGTCTTGGTGTCTCCATTCTTGATGTTTTGCACCAGCTCCATGACCCAGCCCTGCATGGCCTCTCCAATCACCAAGGTCTCAATGCCGCGAGCGGCCGTACGCCCAAGGGTGGAGAACAGCGCTGAAGCCGGTATGCCGAGAGTGCTCAAGACTTTATCCACGGGTTCCTTGAATTCCTTCTGCCCATACGCGTACGCAACCAGCAAGTGAGCGAGTGGACCGACCTCGCAGGCTTCTCCGGCGTACCTCGGGGCCTTCATCCAGGAATAGCGGCCATCCTTGCTGTCGATGTCGTATTTGGGATCGCCCGGGAAAGGTTTGGTTTCGCCTTGATACGGGTGTTTGTCCGCCTTGCCGTCGTACCAGGAGCGGGCAACGTGCTCGGTCACTTTGGCGGGATCGGCCATATCCACTTTCTGAAGATCCCGTTTCATGATGATGCCGCGGGGCAGGAAGAGGCTCTCCGGCTCTTTGTCCCTCAAGGGGAAATCTCCCCACGTCAGGAAATTGGTCGTCCCGCCTATAGCTCCCCAATCTTTGTAAAACGAAGCCACTGCCAGTAGATCTGGGATATAGACATTTTTGACAAAATCCTGGGTCTCCTTGGTGACGTAGAGAAACTCGGCGATCCGGTCGGCGGTAAGGTCGGCCGCACAGGTCACTCCTCCGACGACAAGGGATTGAGGGTGCGGGTTCTTGCCGCCGAAGATCGCGTGCATACGTGCAGCCTTGGCCTGCAGGCGCAGGGCTTCAATGTAGTGCGCGGTTGCGAGCAGGTTGGCCTCGGGCGGCAGCTTGTAGGCGGGGTGTCCCCAGTAAGCGTTGGAAAATGGTCCGAGTTGGCCGCTGTCCACAAACGTTTTCAGCCGTTGCTGCACCCCCTTGAAATAGGCAGTGCCGCCCCAAGGCGCGTTCGAGACATTGTCCGACAAGGCTGCCGTTTTAGCAGGGTCAGCCTTCAACGCGCTGACCACATCCACCCAGTCGAGGGCGTGTAAATGGTAGAAGTGGACTATGTGGTCGTGCTGGTACTGGGCGCCCAGTAGAAGATTTCGGATGATACGGGCGTTGGCAGGAATTTTGACACCGACGGCATCGTCCACTGCTCGAACGGAAGAAATCGCATGGACATAGGTGCAAACACCACAGGACCTTTGCACAAAGTGGTGGGCATCGCGCGGATCACGCCCCTGCAGGATGATTTCGAGCCCCCGGAACATTGTCCCGGAACTCCAGGCGTTGACGACCTTGCCCCCAGCCACTTCGACCTCGATTTTTAGATGTCCCTCTATGCGGGTTATCGGGTCGATCGTAATGCGGTCTGCCATGACGATTCCTCCATGTTTGGAAGTTAAGGGTATCGCGTGCGGTGTTTCGAAACAGCAATTAAAAAACCTTGTTGGCCGCCACTGCGTGGAGTCCTTGCGAAAAACTAAGCGGATGGCGCAAGGACGCCTGCTTCACTGACTGAGCAACAGTTCGCCGATTGTTGCGGTAACTCTCTCAAAAGTACTTTGGGGGATAGCGAGGCTTCTATTTGCTTTTCGCTGCCGAGTCCAATCCAAACATTTTATGCGCATGCCCATATAAATAGAAATTATCTATTGGNATAATCAAAAGTTTCAATGTATTTGTCTTCTTCATCGGAGAAACTCCACATGGCCTTTTACCCCGGCTTTACCTGAGTGAGCTGCCTGGACGCATTCCGGGAGAATTGCGCACAGGATCCGGCCGAGGTACCCGTCCCATAATCATCTTTCCCTGATCACCTCCGCCTGATCCCAGCGACCGAGACCCCCGAAGCAGCAATTCAATTGTTTTTCAGGCAGCGTCTCTATTCGTGAACCCAAACACGCAGGGTGATCGGAATGATGGTGAACTTAGCAAATTCAGGTACTCGAGTTCGTATTGCGATTACCTTCAACGAAAAACCAGAAACGGATCTTTTGTCCCCCCTTCTGCTGGAGTTCGCCCGCCGCTCCGGAGTCACACCGTTCAGCGCGGATACCTTCTGGAGGCAACATCAGTTTTTATTCCGGAAATCGGATGTCCAACGGCAGTTGGATAACCTTTTCGCGCGGAACAGAGTCGTGCGCCTGAATGACAGCCGCTTTCTTTCTGTCGAGGCCGTTGACCAGATTAAGCAACGGGTGGCCGCCGCCATCGACCGTAAAGGATTCGTTACCATCCGCGATTGCAAGGGCCTGTTTGGCTATGGAAGGTGGGGCGGTGCCCACGTGCTGGATCATCTCAATAAGATCAAATTTACGGTGCGTCGGGGCGACAAGCACTACAAGAGGTAATCTGGGCCTACGGTGGCAATAGCGCTGCCATCCTCAATTAGAGCAGTGGGGTTCCGTCGAAAACCGCGGGAGCGGACGATGCAGATTCAAACTGGGGAAATCGAGCCCCTAATAAAAAAGGCGACCGGTTTAGGGGCTGTCGGAGGAAAGACCGCGGCGGACCAAGGGCAGATGGATATATGGGAGCCTCGAATTCTGGCCTTGTTCTGTAACTGGTGCACGTATGGTGCGGCAGACCTTGCAGGGGTTGGCCGGCTCGAGCATCCGCCGAATTTCCGTGTGATCCGGGTTCCCTGCAGCGGTCGGGTGGGCCCGAACTTCATTCTGGCCGCGCTGAGGGAGGGGATGGACGGGGTCTGGGTGTCCGGCTGCCATCCCGGAGACTGCCACTACATTGAGGGAAACTTCTACGCCCGCCGCAAGTTTGCGTTTCTCAAAAGCCTGCTCGAGCATACAGGTTTGGAACCCGGGCGCATACACTTTTCCTGGATCTCGTCGGCGGAGGCAACCAAGTACGTCGACGTGGCCGTTGAGGTTATTGAGGCGGTCCGCCGGCTGGGGCCTTTGAGCGGGTTTCAGAAGCCGGCAACATCGGTAAGGCCCAAATGAAGTGTCCAGAAATGCCAAAATTGCAGGGGCCATGAACGTGGATCTCATGAACTGTATTCCCTTGATACCTGTCAGGGGGACTCCTTTTGAAAATCTGAAAGAGATCCCTCAGAGGGAAATTAATCAGATCCGCTGCTCTGCGGGCAGATTTTCCCCCAGATGACCCACTGTGTCCGTTGCAGGGCGGATGCTTGCGGCCTGCTTGAAGAGGTAGCAGGGCGGGCAACAACAAAAAGTTTTCCAAGCAGACTTACCAACAGCTCCCAAGAAGGAGGTCGAAGACGATGCTGACTGTCAGCGAATCCGCCCTTGAACAGATCGCGGCATATTTCAAGGGCAAAGATGTTTCTCCCATCCGCATTTTTCTAAACCATGGAGGGTGCAGCGGACCATCTCTGGGGTTGGCTTTGGATGACCCGAAGGAGACCGATGAAACAATTAAGGTCAACGATTTTACGTTCACCGTAGACAAGGCCTTGTTGCAGCAAGTCCAACCCGTAAATATCGATTTCAGGCAATACGGTTTCAAAATCGATTGCAGCGTCGATTTTGGCGGCGGCTGCGGTTCAAGTTGCCCGTCCAAGGGCTGTTGTGGGAGTTGAGCAGATTGAATTCGCCAGCCATCCGGAGGGTGCCGAGCCCGCTTGGGCACACGCTCTCTGATGGAACTTTAACACGGCATCGTGTCACCTCATGACAGAAGTCCCACGCCAAAGCCATTCAGAAAGGAGTCTCAAAATGAGTGAAGACTATCGCAGCATGTGGCAGAGTCTCGGGTTGGATCTGGTCGCGCACGACGCGCTCTTGGGCGTACTCGGCAAGTTCTATCAGGACATCTACCTGGCCCAGAATAACAGGCCGGAAGGGATGGGGTATTTCGACTTCGTCATGAGCGAGGTGCACGGACTGCGGATCAAGGAACTCCTGGATGAGAAAAAGGCCGGCCGCAAGATAATCGGCACCTACTGCGTCTTCGTGCCCGAGGAGATCGCGCTCGCCGGCAACGCCACCATGGTGGGACTTTGCGCCGGCGCGGACTTCGCCACGGAGGAGGTCGAGAAGATCCTGCCGCGCAACACCTGCGCCCTGATCAAGTCCACTTTCGGCTTCAAGCTGGGCAAGGTCTGCCCCTACCTCGAGGCCTCCGACATGATCGTGGGCGAGAACACCTGCGACGGCAAAAAGAAGGCTTACGAGTCCCTGGGGCCGCTGGTTTCCAATCTCTACGTGATGGACATCCCGCAGATGAAGTCGGACCAGGGCCGGGCCCTGCTCAAAGCCGAATACCAGCGGTTCAAGCAAGCCGTCGAGAAGCTCACCGGGGTCACCATCGACCCGCCGCGTCTGAAGGCGGCGATCGAAACCGTCAACAACAAGCGCAAGGCCATTCACCGCCTCTCCAAGTTGCGTCAGGCCGACCCTGCGCCGATTTCGGGTTTGGATGCGCTGCTGGCGAATCAGGTGTTCTTCTATGACAACCCACAGCGCTTCACTGATTCGGTCAATAAGATATGCGACGAGCTGGAGAAACGTGTCGCCGAAAAGCAAGGCGTCTTCCCGTCCGGCACCCCGCGCATCCTCATGTCCGGCTGCCCCATGGCGGTTCCCAACTGGAAACTGCCTTGGATCGTCGAGACCTCCGGAGCGGTCATCGTCGGCGAGGAGTCCTGTGTGGGCGAGCGCGGCACCCGCAACCTGGTCAGCACCTCCGGCAATACGGTGGACGAGCTCATGGATGCCATCGTCGACCGCTATTTCCAGGTCGACTGCGCCATCTTCACGCCGAACCCGGACCGGCTGAATCACGTGGAAGAGATGGTCAAGGCCTACAAGGCCGACGGTGTGATCCACTATGGACTGCAGTTCTGCGCCCCCTACCTGATGGAATCGATCCCGGTTGCCAAGGCGCTCGAAGAGAAAAAGATCCCGACTCTGCGAATCGAGACCGACTACAGCATGGAAGACGTCGGCCAGCTCAAGACTCGAGTAGAGGCCTTCATCGAAATGCTGAGATAGAGGCTTCAAAGAAGTTGAAACCGAAAATCAGCCACGTCCGCCAAGAGACCATGACCATGCGTTGCGCCGGCATCGACATCGGATCGCGTGCAATCAAACTGGCTGTCGTCCAAAACAAAGCTATTGCGGAGTATCGACAAACCGACACCGGCTACGACCCCATGGCCGCTGCCCGCCGGCTCCTCGAAGGCCTTTTCTACGACTGCATTCTTGCCACCGGCTACGGCCGCGGCCAGTTCGAAGTGGATTTCGATGCACCCACTGTAACCGAGATCAAAGCCCATGCAGCCGGCGCGAGGTTTTTCTTTCCAGAGGCGGTCACTGTGCTGGACATAGGCGGCCAGGACAGCAAGGCCATCGCCATGAACACGGTGGGCAAGGTCGTCAAGTTCGAGATGAACGACCGTTGTGCGGCCGGCACCGGCAAGTTTTTGGAGATCATGGCGAGGTCGCTGGGGTTTAACCTGGAACAATTCGCTTCCGAGGCGCTTCTGGCTGAAAAGGATATCCAGATCAACAGCATGTGCACCGTGTTCGCGGAATCCGAGGTCACCTCTTTGGTGGCCCGGGGGGAGAACCGCCGCAACATCGCTTTGGGATTGCACAAATCCGTGGTTCGCCGCGCGGCGGGCATGCTACGGCGCGTTTCCAATGATGGGCCGGTGGTCTTCTCGGGCGGCGTAGCCAAGAACCGCTGTATGCAGCGACTGATGGAAGACACGTTGCAGCAACCTATCTTGACCGCCAAAGATCCACAGATGACCGGTGCGATAGGGGCGGCCTTGCTGGCCGGCGACAGGATCGGAGGTTAAAGCGGGAACCATGATCCTGATCGAAGCTGAAAACATCCACAAGACCTTCGCCGAGGGTAAAGGCGGGCAGCTGCTGGCGATTGAAGACCTCAGTCTGCAAATCCGGAAGAACGAATTTGTTTCCATCGTCGGACCGAGCGGATGCGGCAAATCAACTTTTCTGCTGATGGTCGCGGGGTTGGAACGACTCAGCCAGGGTCGACTGCTGATCGAGGGCAAACCGGTCAACGGCCCAGATCACCGACGGGCACTGGTTTTTCAGGAATACCACCTGTTTCCGTGGAAATCGGTGAGAGGTAATGTGGAGTTCGGTCCCGAGATGCGCGGCATCGCCCGAGGCGAACGTCGGAAAATCGGCTCACACTTCATCCGTTTGGTTGGACTAGAGGGGTTTGAGAGCCGTTACCCTCACGAACTGAGCGGCGGAATGAAGCAGCGGGTGGCCATCGCCCGCGCACTGGCAAACGATCCTACGGTGCTGTTGATGGACGAACCGTTTGGTGCGCTGGACGCTTTGACCCGGGAGACACTTCAGGTCGAGCTGCTGCGCATTTGGCAAGAGGCGCAGTGCACAGTTTTGTTCGTGACCCACAGCATTTCTGAAGCCGTTTATCTGTCGGATCGCGTGGTGATGATGAGTCGGCGGCCGGGACGGATCATCGCGGACGTCCGTGTCGACCTGCCACGCCCCAGAACTCGGGGACTGCTGTTATCCGACGAGTTCCGCGATTATGACCGGCAGCTCAAGAAACTGGTCTGGAATGAATTTGAGGGGGATGTGCAATGAGAATGGATGCGAGAAAGCTGATGTCGCCCTTGGGTGTTCTCATCCTCTGGGAGATCGTCGCGCGTCTAAATTGGGTGGACCCGTTTTTTCTGCCGGCTCCCAGCGCTGTATGGGGTGAGCTTCAGAAGATGGTGGTTTCGGGTGAGGTCTTCCCGCACATTGGCGTCAGTCTGGCCCGTGCGGTGAGCGGCTATCTGCTGGCGGCAGTGGTGGGCTTGGCGCTTGGGCTGCTGATCGCCTGGTCGACCCTGGTCGAGCAAATTTTCGACCCCATTATCGAGCTGATTCGACCGATCTCCACTTTTGCTCTCGTCCCGATCATGTTCGTGTGGTTCGGCATCGGCGACGGGTCAAAGGTGGCGATCATTTTCAAGGCCTGTTTCTTTCCGATCGTCATCAACACCATCGCCGGAATCAAGGGGGTGGACGCTGGGCTGATCAGGGCCGCCAGATCTTTAGGCGCCCACGGGCTGCAGCTTTGGACCAAGGTGCTCATCCCCTCCGCGCTGCCCATGATTGTAACTGGGATGCGCATATCCACGGCAATGTCCATGCTGGCGATCGTCGGAGTGGAAATGCTGGCTTCTGACACAGGAATCGGGTTTCTGGTGATCGACGCGCAGCGGGTTTTTGCGACCGACCGCATGTTTGCCGGGATCGTGGTCATTTCGCTCATGGGGTTCGGCTTGGATCGGCTGGCACGCCGAATCCAAGGGCGGATGTTGTCCTGGCATCTCGAAACGACGCTGGCTGGGGCGCGTGGCTGAACGACAGATCCAAACCTACACTCAGGAGGAGAAGGGATGCGCCGGAATGCTGTGATTTGGGTGATGCTGATGTTCCTTGCCGGGTTGGCGCCGGGTTCGACACCGGCACCAGCTGCAGATAACCAAGCAACCCCGGTTATCCGTATTTCATACGGGATGTTCATCGACGATTTACCATTCTACGTCGCTATGGAGGAACAACTTTGGGAGCGGGAGGGCCTGAAGGTCGAACTGGTCCGATTGGTGGGGGAGACCAACATCATGGCCGCCGCACTGAAAGGTGACATCCAAGGAGGTCACATCGACCATCCCGCAGCACTCCACGCTGCTTTGAAAAACCTGCCGATCAAGGTGGTGGCATGGTTCGGCAGGGCCCATAAAGGGACTCGATGCGGCATTCACGTCGACGCCCAAAGCGGGATTCAGAATGTAGCAGACATGAAGGGCAGACGACTTGCCATGAGCGGTTCGATTACCGCCAAGCTGTTCTACCAGGAGCTGCTGACCCAGAATGCGCTGAAGGAAGGCGACATCCAGACGATCATGGGCATCAAGCTGGACGACGCCATGAAGCATGAGGCCGCTCTAAGGTCAAAGGGGGTGGATGCCATTGTCGCCTGAGACCCGGTCGCGACCATGCTGGAAGCGCATGGTGCAAGTCGTTTGCTGGTGACCTTCAATGACGCTATTCCGGGATATGTTTTCGGCGGCATTTTTTTCAGTAACGAGTTCATCAATCGGCATCCTGAACAGGTGAAAGCTTTTCTGCGTGGGCTGGTGAACGCATTCGAATTCATCCGCAAGGATGAAGCCAAGGCTCGAGAGACGATACCAAAATATGCCCACGTCGAGCGCGATGTCGCCATGAAGTCCGCCATACGCCAGTTCGAGGATGGGCGGGAGCCGAAGGCGCAGCTAAGCAAGCAGATGGAGTTGATGGTCCGGTATGGCTTCTTAAGCGAGCCGGTACCGATAGAAAAAGTGGTCGATTACAGCTATCTGCCGAAATGAGCTCGAGGGGGATTCCGGCATGCCATTGTCCGTGATGAATTCGTTGCAGCACGCCGCTGAGCAGAACCTTTTGGAGATTGAGTCCGCAAAGGCTAACGGCACCAAGGTGTTCGGGACTTACTGCCTCTACTCACCGATCGAGATTGCCGTCGCAGCCGGCGCGGTGACCCTGCCTCTGTGCGGAACGCGCAACGACCCGATCGCCGCCGCGGAGGAAGTGCTGCCCCGCAATCTCTGCCCGCTGATCAAGAGCAGCTACGGGTTCGCCGCGACGGACACCTGCCCGTATTTCCGGCTGTCGGATGCGATCGTCGCGGATACCACCTGCGACGGCAAGAAGAAGATGTTCGAGCTTCTGGCTCGCTACCGGCCAGTCTACGTGCTCCAGCTTCCGCAGAACCAGGACCCTAAGACGGCGCTGCCGTTCTGGCGTGACGAAGTCCTCCGGTTCAAAGCATTCGTCGAAACGGCTACCGGGGTTGCGATTACGGACGCCATGCTGGCCGCAGCCATTCGTTTGATGAACCGCGAGCGCAAGGCCTACCAGGAGCTGATGGATCTCGGCAGGCTCAACCCTGCACCGATCAGCGGTATGGACCTTCTGAACATCAAGCACCGCATCGGGTTCCTGGCCAACAGGGAGGAACGGATCGATCTGCTGCACGCCGCAGTTCGGGAGGTGCTTGAGACACAGGCTGGAGACGGACATACGGTTGAACGCAGCGGGCCGCGCATCCTTCTGACCGGGGTCCCGATCGGCATTGGCTCGGACAAGGTGGTACGTCTGATCGAGGAGTCCGGCGCAACTGTCGTCTGTTTCGAGACCTGCGGCGGATACAAACGCGTGTTCACGATCGATGAACGCCGAGACCCGGTGACCGCTATCGCGGAGCAGTATTTGTCGACTCCCTGCTCCGTCATGTCGCCCAACCAGGGACGCCTCGATCTCCTGGGCCGGCTGATCGCCGGGTTCGCCGTCGATGGGGTTGTCGATTTGACTTGGCAGGCGTGCCACACCTACAACATCGAATCCTATACCGTCGGCCAATTCGTGATAGGGCAGCACGGGCTGCCCTTCCTGCACCTTGAGACCGACTACTCGGCTTCCGATACGGAACAATTGCGGGTGCGGATTGAGGCGTTCTTGGAAATGCTCCTTTAGAGGCCTTCTTTTATTTAACCCCGGGCCGCGTTCGGATTTGATATCCAGGAGAGGACATGAGCAAGGGCGCGGATGACGAGGCTCGAAAGATGATCTGCCTGAGCCCAAAGGTGGTCGAACGTATTTCTGGTCTGCGCCTCGCCGGAGGTATTGGGCGGCTGTTGGCTGAAAAGGCGGAAGCACTCATCGCGAGACTGAAATCCGGACACAGCGGGATAACGAGCGGTATGGCCGACCAGCGGACTCCGAAAGGCGAGAAGCGTATCCGCAAGTGCGTCAAGTACGACCTCGGATGGGGACATCGCATAGTCACCCTGCTTCGCGGCGAAACGCTTTTCGTCTGCTGTCTGGGCTCGCACGATGAATGCGACCGCTGGCTGGAAAAGAACAGCCGGGTCAAGACATTTGAGATGCCGAACGGGACCGTTCACCGGGTTTCGATCCAGCGGCCGGACGTCCAGGTCGATGGCAGCGAGCCATCCCAGGGGCCCATCGACGATCTGGAGCAGCGCCTGATGAGCCTTTCCGATCGGCAGATTCGTAATATATTCTGTGGGCTGGTGGAAGCCCGACAACGCATCCGGTCATCGGATGATCGCTGGCGGAACGGTTTTCCGGTAACGAAGGCGAAAAGTTGAGCAGATAAAAAGATGGAACTGGTTTTTTCGTGCCCGCTGCATCGGCAGGTGTTCCAAAGCGACGGCTATCGGATCGTCGAAAACCGGGGGGTTGCGGTGGACGAGTCCGGACGGAAGCGGCTGGACATGCAGGTTCAGCTGTCTGTCCCTTGTCCCTTTTGCGGTCGGCGGCACATCTACGCTGCCGATGAATTGCCATGCCCTCTGTCCGGTATCCGAGATGGCAGAGAGGGGGGTGAGGTGGTAGGCTTCGACAAGAATGGATCTGACAATGACTGACGCCAATCCCGTACGACTGACGACCACGGTTGCCGGCGCCGGCTGAGCCTCCAAGCTATCTCCAGGGGACCTGGATCGCGCCCTCTGCGGTATTGTGTTTCCGACCGACGCGAACGTCATCGTCGGCCTTGAACGAGCGGATGATGCCGGCGTCTACAAGATTTCGGATGACCTGGCCCTCATTCAGACCGTGGATTTCTTCACGCCCATCGTAGACGATCCATATTCGTTCGGGCAGATCGCCGCGGCCAATGCCCTCAGCGACGTGTACGCCATGGGGGGCGTTCCGAAAACCGCCATGAACCTCGTGGCGTTCCCGGTCAAAGACATGGAGATCGGGATCTTGCGGCGAATCATCCAGGGCGGGCTGGACAAGCTGACCGAAGCCGGGGTGGTCCTCATCGGGGGGCACAGTATCGAAGATCGCGAGCTGAAATATGGGCTTTCGGTCACCGGAACGGTGCACCCGCAACGGGTGCTCACGAAAAACGGCCTGCGGGCAAACGACCGATTGGTTTTGACGAAGCCGCTCGGGACTGGGATTGTCAACACGGCTATCAAGGCCGGCATGGCGCCGCCGGAGCTCGTCGAGCAGGTCACGCGTCTCATGGCCGCGCTCAATCGCACTGCCGGCGAGGTCATGGCCCGTTTCGATGTGCACGCCTGCACCGATGTGACGGGCTTCGGGCTCCTGGGCCACCTGGCCGAAATGGTGAGCGGATCCGGGCTGGGCGTGCACATCGATTCCCGAAAGGTGCCGGTTATGGTCGAGGCCCTGACATACGCGTCCATGGGGCTCATCCCCGCCGGCGCTTACCGGAATCGGGAATTCCGGGAGCCCATGGTCGTTTTCGCCGAGGCGGTGGAACGATCCCGACAGGATGCGCTGTTCGATCCGCAGACCTCGGGCGGCCTGCTGATCAGCGTGAGCGGCACCCAGGCCGGCGACCTCGTGAAGGCCTTGGGGGATGCCGGGGTCGGCGATTCCGCCGAGATCGGCGCTGTGCTCACCGGGCCTGAAGAAAAGATATGGGTCGTTTGAGAGGTCGTTATTTTCCCCAACACCCGACACCAAACACGAAACACCAAACACTATGAGGCGATATCATGAAAGAAATCGATGCAAGAGGACTTGCCTGTCCGGCTCCGGTGCTGCAAACCAAGGCCACGCTTCAGGAGGAAAAACCGGCTGCCGTTAAAGTCGTGGTTGACAACGCAGCCTCTCAGCAGAATGTGCAAAGGTTTCTGGAGTCACAGGGGTTTCAGACGACGCTCAAACAGCAAGGGGCGGATTTTTTAGTCGTCGGAACATGTGGTTCGGAGCCCCGCGAACATGCCCAGGCGGCCACTGAACCGGAAGGTGACGCCAAGAAGATCATGGTGCTGTGCGCCACCGACCGATTGGGGTTCGGGGATGATGAGCTTGGCTTGAAGTTGATGGTCAATTTTTTGCGTACGCTGAAAGAAATGGGTCCCGACCTGTGGCGCCTGGTGTTTGTGAACAACGGCGTAAAGCTCGCCATCGACGGGTCGGAGGTGATTGAAGACCTCAAGGCCTACGAGAAGACGGGACTGAAAATTCTGGTGTGTGGGACCTGCCTGAATTACTTCAAGCTTCTGGATCGAAAGCAGGTCGGAGAAACCACCAACATGCTCGACATCGTTACCGCGGCCCAGCTTGCCGACAAGGTTATCACTCTCTGACCCGGTTGATTTTTATATGCGAAGCGGAGTAGCCTGTCCCTCAGGCGGAACAGCCCCCTACAAAAAAAGGAGGAATCATGAAATTCGGCGCTCGCAATGCAATCAAGGCCAAGGTTAAGAGTGTAAAAAAAGGCGATGTCATGTCTCTGGTGAAATTCACCGTGACAGAACCGCACCAGATGGCATCGGTACTGACGACCGAGTCGGTCAAAGAGCTCAAGCTAAAAGTGGGCGAGGAAGTCGAACTGATTATCAAAGCGATTCATGTATTGCCGGTGAAATAGAATTTGGAGCGCAAAGGCCCGGGAATCCGACCCCGGGCCTGGAGCCTAAATGATCACATGTGGCGATCATCCTGCTTTTGCAACTCCTGAGAGATATGATCGGCTAATCTAATCAGCGAAATTCTATCCTGCGGTGATGTCCTGAAGCGTATATCTGCCAT
>JGI20214J51088_10002084_pt1 | contig 13511 bp, 6 predicted proteins | sample WetSurMetagenome_FD_51088 | JGI IMG/M metagenome (IMG submission 51088) | reverse complement strand
CCCCGCCACGCCTGAATATTTCGGCGACTATGCCGTTTCCCTGTGGCAGGCTGGAGCGCGCGTAATTGGCGGCTGCTGCGGCACAACCCCTGGGCACATCGCCCAGATGCGCAGCGCCGTGGATGCAACCCCCGCCGAAACGATCGTTATTCAGTCCGTCCCGGTCAGAAGTGAAACAGCAGAACCATGCGAAAACTGCGAGCAGCCCACCCAGCTGGCGCAAAAGCTGGCATCGGGGAAGTTCGTCTTCGCGGTGGAGATGGATCCTCCCCGCGGACTGGCTACCCAAAAACTGCTGGCAGGCGCCAGTCTGCTGGCCGAATCCGGGGCAGATGTGATCGATGTTGCTGACAGCCCCATGGCGCGCATGCGTATGAGCCCCTGGGCGGTGTGTTCCCTGATCCAGAATACGGTCGGGGTGGAGACTGTGCTGCACTTCCCCACCCGTGGGCGTAACCTGCTGCGCGTGCAGGGAGATCTGCTGGCTGCACATGCCATCGGCGTACGCAATATCTTCGTCATCATGGGCGACCCTACGGCAATTGGTGATTATCCCAACGCTGCGGATAACTTCGACCTCGTCCCCTCCGGACTGATCCGTCTGATCAAAGAGGGTTTTAATGCCGGGTTGGATCACTCCGGCAGCGATATCGGCCAGCCGACCTCGTTTTTTGTGGGCTGCGCTCTAAACCTCCATCCTGCCAACCCCAAACAGGAAGCCCGCAACCTTTTTCGCAAACTGGAAGCCGGTGCTGATTTCATCCTGACCCAGCCGGTGTACGATGCTGCGCCAGCGCTTGAATTTCTGAGGATCTACGAAAACGAATATGGGCAGCTTACCACACCGTTGCTGCTGGGGGTGTTGCCGCTGTATAACTTCCGCCACGCAAATTTCCTACACCAGGAGGTTCCCGGTGTGCAGATCCCATTGGAAATTCTAAAAAGGTTGGAATCTGATGGAGAAAAGGCTGCGGAAACTGGTGCAGAGATTGCATCCGCACTCATCCAGGAGCTTCGACCCCGCGTGCAGGGAGTGTATTTGATGCCGGCCTTCAACCGCTATGACGTTGCTGCCGGAATCATCGAAACCTGTAAATGAGCCGACCTGTCGCTTGTGTAAAATCCACGGAATGGCTAGAATACTAAAGGTCGACGCGATTTACTTTCTCTTAGGAAAATTGGGGTGACCGAAAATATGCTGCTCACCATCGATATCGGCAACACCAACCTCACCCTGGGGCTATACCCGGACAAACAGCTTGGGGCGCACTGGCGCCTGGCTACCGACCACGAGCGCATGCCCGATGAATACGGCTTGCAGCTCCTGGGGCTTCTCCAAAACGCGGATTGCCCCGCTTCCAAGCTGGAGGGTATCGCCCTGGCGACGGTAGTACCCATTGTCGGCAGCCGCATCCAGCAGGCTTGCCGGGATTACCTTGATATTGATCCGCTGGTCGTCGATCAGTCCACCCATACCGATTTGACGATTCTGTATGATGACTCCGCGGCCGTCGGCGCGGACCGCATCGTGGATGCCGTCGCCGCCCGCGCGCTCTTTGGCTGCCCGGCATGCATTGTCGATTTCGGAACTGCCACAACCTTCGACGCTTTGAACGCCAAAGGAGAATATCTTGGCGGCGCAATCACCCCCGGCATCGGCATTGCCGCAGATGCCCTCGTGCAGCGCACTGCCATGCTGCCCCGGGTAAACCTGGAGCGCCCCCCCAATGTGATCGGGCGGAACACCGTCCATGCCATGCAATCCGGTCTGCTGTTTGGCTACATCGCCCTCGTGGAAGGCATGGTCACCAGATTTCGGCGCGAACTCGGGAATGACATGCGGGTGATCGGAACGGGAGGCTTGGTGGATATCATCGCCGCAGAGACCAAAGTTATCGACCACATTGCCCCCTGGCTCACCCTCGACGGTCTGCGTATGATCTGGGAGATGAATCATAAATGAGCAATCCATTTGAAAATCAACGCATTTTGCTGGGGGTAACCGGCTCCATCGCCTGTTATAAAGCCTGCGACCTTGCTTCTCGGTTGAAGCAAGCCGGCGCGTTTGTGGATGTTATCCTTACCGCCGGGGCAACCAAATTCGTCTCCCCGCTTTCGTTCCAATCTGTCACCGGCCGCAAAGCCTACACCGATGAAGACCTTTGGGGCGGCGAGGGCCATGTGCTACATGTCAGCCTGGGGCAATCCGCAGAGTTGGTGCTGATCGCGCCTGCCACGGCCAACACCATCGCCAAACTGGCCCACGGGATCGCCGATAATTTGCTCACCGATTCTGTGCTGGTTTCCACCTGCCCGCTGGTCATTTCGCCAGCCATGGAATCCCACATGTTCGCCCACCCCGCCACTCAGGAGAATTTGCAGATTCTCGCCCGCAGGGGAGCCTCCATCCTGGGACCGGCAGAGGGGCACCTCGCTTCGGGGGCAGTCGGAAAGGGCCGTTTTGTAGAGCCTGTGGATATCATGGCCGAACTGCGTTACCTGATGACCCGCAACAGTAGTTTGAAAGGCAAGAAGGTGGTCATCACCGCTGGCGGCACCCAGGAACCCATCGATCCTGTGCGCATCATCACCAATAACTCTTCCGGCAAGCAGGGATACGCTTTAGCCCAGGCTGCCCTCGATGCTGGCGCGGAAGTTACCCTCATCTCCGCCCCCAACGCTCTGGAAGTGCCATTTGGATCAACTCAGGTCAAGGTGAGCACAGCCACCGAGATGAAGGACGCTGTACTGAAGTACTCAGAAGGTGCGGATGCGCTGATCATGGCTGCAGCGGTGGCGGATTTTCGTCCCGTGCATGCCGAAGCCCAGAAGATCAAAAAGGGCGGCGGCATACCTGAGATCAAGCTGGAACCCACCGAGGATATCCTCAAACTGGTTGCCAAACAAAAAACAAAAAGCGGCTACCCGCTCCTCACGGTTGGGTTTGCGGCGGAAAGCCAGGATCTGATCGAGAACGCTCGTGAAAAATTGGCCGCCAAGAGCCTGGATCTCATCGTTGCCAACGACATTACCCGCTCCGACGCAGGCTTCGAGGTGGATACCAACGCCATCACATTGATCGATAAAAAAGGCCGGGCTCAGAGCCTGCCAACACTCACCAAGACCGAAGTAGCTGAAAAGATCATGGACTTCGTGATCCACAATCTCCGTATGTAAAAGAAAACAACATGACATCCCGATCGAAGCGCATTCTCGTTATCTCCGATATCCATGGCAACCTCCCCGCGCTGCAGTCCGTTCTTCAGGACGCAGGCGAAGTGGATGCCGTCTGGTGCCTGGGGGATCTTGTGGGTTACGGACCATACCCCAATGAGTGCATTGATCTGATCCGCGAGCAACCGGACCTGCTCTGCGTGCTGGGCAATCACGATGCCGGCATGCTCGGACGAATCAGCCTGGGTATGTTCAACCACGATGCCCAGGTTTCACTCAAATGGGTCAAAACGGTCATCACCGAATCGAACTGGGAGTTCCTGCGTCAGGTGCCTGAGGTCGTCAAAGAAGAAAAGGTCACACTGGTGCACGGCAGCCCGCGCAACGCCATCTGGGAATACATCCTTGATCCCGGCATCGCCCGAGATAACTTCGCCAGCTTCGATACCCACGTGGCCATGGTGGGGCACACTCACCTGCCCATCGCATACCTCTATTTTGAAGATTTGAACGAAACCGAGTGGACACTGGGGAAACTAGGCAAGCCTATGAAGCTGGAACGCCGCGCCATTCTGAATCCCGGGAGTGTGGGTCAACCGCGGGATCATGACCCGCGCGCGGCCTATGGTATTTTCTACCCCCGCCGGATGACCTGGGAGTTCCACAGAGTTCCATATGATATTGAAAAGGTTCAGGACGCCATACACCAAAACGGTCTCCCTGCCCGGCATGCCTCCCGCCTGACCGAAGGCTGGTAGCGCTGGAACTAAATTCCTCCTGTCTTCGTCTTATGGGTGGAAAATAAATTCAAGGAACATGGAGGAGAAAATGAAAAGAACTTCGATCGTTTTCATTGTTGTCGCCGCCCTGGTTCTGGCAGCGTGCGCACCAGCTGCCAGCATGGTGGGTTCAAGCCGCGAACAATCGCAGCCGCCCATGACAGAAGCATTGGTGGATAAGGGAGTCAGCCAAAATGGTGGGATCGGCAACGCCGCTCCGGCAGCCATGGATGCCGTCACCAGCCCGGCAATGGAAGCCCCGGCAAGCCCGGCGGCGGGTTCCCCTGCAGCTGCCGAGCAGCTCATCGTTAAGAACGCCAACCTGTCGATTATCGTCCCGAATTCAGCGCTGGCAATGCAGCAGGTGACCGACCTGGCAAAGCAGATGAAAGGCTGGGTGGTCTCCTCCTACCTGTTTAAATCCACTGGTGATTCCGGCCAGACCTATACGGACGCAAACATCACTATCCGTGTGCCGGTGGACCAACTTGAAGCAACCCTGACCAAGATCCGCGGGCTGGTGAAGGATCCCAAAGTGGATATCACCTCCGAAAATGTCACCGGCGAGGATGTAACAGCTCAAGTTGTGGATCTGGAATCGCGATTGCGCAATTACGAGAAAGTTGTCGTAAAGCTCAACCAGCTGATGGATGAAGCCACCAAGACCGAAGACGCCCTCAACGTGTTCAACCAGCTTGTCTACTACCAGGAGCAGATCGAGATCCTGAAAGGTCAGATCAAGTATTACCGCGAGACAGCCGCCATGTCAGCGATCACACTCAACCTTACCGAGCGACCCGCGGTTGTCCCTGTCACCATTGCCGGCTGGCAGCCGGGTGGTGTGGCTCTGGATGCAATCCGGGCTCTGGTCAACTTCCTGAAAGGCTTGGCGAATGTGTTGATCTGGGTGGGCTTGTGCATCCTGCCGGTGCTGTTCCTGATCTGGCTGCCGCTCTTCCTGATCTGGAAATCAATGAAACGCCACGGCTGGGTCTGGAAGGGTTGGAGGCCGGTGAAGTTAGCTTCTTCCCCCAATCAGAATTTAAGACCTGAAAACGTAGAAAAGTAAAAAATCTTACCAAAATATGAAAACCTGGAAGGATGAACCTTCCAGGTTTTTCTTTGCATGCAAATCACGTTCTACCTAGAATTCGATAAATTTACCCTCTACCGGATAATCATAGGTTGGGTTGGTTGCTCAACCATTCCGCAATACGCAATAAATGAGTTATCCAAATAATCCGGATCGAAATCTCCGAAGCCTGGTCTGCCAAAAAACAGACTGGGGTGACCCCCTGAAGACGGAATTTTCCAAATATCAAAAGTAGCTGAGAAGTTATCATAAACTTCACCGTGTTGGAATATGATTGTTGCTGAATCCGTACTCCAAGCCGGTTGGCTTTCCCAGCCATCCAGGAAAGTGAGTTGGACCGGTTTCGCTATCGGTCGTCCAAGCGAATCGACCCGGACCTTCCAGATAGCTTGATCCAATTCATACGCGATCCACCTCCCGTCTGGGGACCAGGCTGGGTTATACCCTCTTTCAGCGACGGTGATCTCCTGTCTTCCCAGGTAACTTATGGTTTTAACTTTATCGCCATCTCCCAGGTCTACAAAAACCAGCCTCTGCCCGTTGGGGGACCATGCCGGGCTGGTGCCATTTTCGTGGACCAGGGTTTTTCTCCCGCCTTTGAATGGAATGATGTAGATATTGGTGGTATTTGTATACATGGAGTTGTAGGCGATCCAAAGACCGTTCGGAGACCAGACCGGATCATCCCCACCTTCCCCGCCTTTCAACGGAACAGTGGTATGGGCAATAAGATCCGTAACAGCGATATATTGCGTTCCATCATGGGTGAAAACATCATGAACGAATTTCTTCCCGGCAGGCGCCCAATTCGGGTTCTCCTCGATGAAATTAGGATTCTTTGTCACTTGCGTTGAAATTTTGGTTTTTGTGTTGTATGTAAATATATGGTGAATTGGCCAGGGGATGTTGACCCCGTACATCGTCCCATCGCTGTCGTCATCCGATTGCCTGGAATCCACCCAAACATTGTAGGTAAGATCGACCGGACTTTGCCCATTTTCACCGGGTTGGCTGAAATCGGCCTGCCAGTTCCCGGAGCCATCCGCGGTCACATTACGGTCGAAACAGCCTTCCGACCCGCATGCCCAAATGGAAAAAGATGAACCCGGTGCAGCAGTTCCGGTCACAAAATCTGAAGCATTATCGATATCCGTGAATTTGAGTCCGGTAACAACCGTGGACTTGGTGAGGTCGCCGTTCGAAACACTCACAGTATCTCCCGGCTTGATATCCACCTGCCCCGCTAAATTGAATTCCTGGTATGTAAGCCCGTCATCGCGGGTGGAATTTGCCACCATAGCACCTTGAATGGCGCGGCCATTGACAGATACAGTGATCTTATCGCCCTCACCCCATTCCCAGGCCTGAACCTGGTCATATTGAGACCTAACATCCAATCGATAATTGGGGAGATTCAAGCCAAACATTGTGCGGTCTCCATCCCCATCGGTTTGTTGTGAATCGACCCAGGTCCCATTTACCAGATCAACCGTATTTTGTTCATCATCCTGCGGACCTGGATGGGCAAAATCCGCGGTCCATTTGCCCTGGACATCCGGCATCACATGCCGGTTAAAACAACCTTCCTGCCCGCATGCCCAGGTATCCACGATTAATCCAGGTTTCGCTTGTCCCCTTATTGTGTCTTTCGAAAAATCAAAACCAGCGATCGCGAGATCAGTTACCACTATCGTTTTCGTAAGCATACCATTGCTGACACTGACCGTATCTCCGGCTTTGATATCAACTTTGCCCGCAAGGTCGAAGGTTACATACGTGGTGTTCGGGTCCCCGGGAGCCATCCCTTCCACAGGTTTGGTGTCGCGGTAGCCATTCACGGATACGGTAAGTTGATCCCCTAGAGCCCATTCATACGCTTCGACCTGATCGGCATTCGCTCGAACATCAAAGCGGGGGTTGGGCACATTTTGTCCATACATTGTTGAATCACTTTCTTCATCGACCTGCTGTGAATCAACCCAGGTGCCGCCAACAATATCAAATGTGTTTTGTTCATCCCCCTGACTCCCGGATTTCGAGTAATAAGCTATCCAATTACCATTTGCATCCGCGGTAACGTGCCGGAAGATATCGGAACAGTTGTTTGGGTCGCATACCCAAAGGTCGACCAGCGATCCTGGCTCGGCGACACCGCTGACGGTATCGGCGGCCGCATCAATACCGGTAAGCGCAAGGCTGGTGACGGTGGTTGTCTTGGTGATAGTGCCATCGCTTAAACTAACAACATCGCCCGGGACGATATCATGGGTCTGCCCAATATTAAATTCCACATAAGATGTATTTGGATCCCAGGTGGCTGGACCGACGGTTTGGGTGAAAGTATGACCGCCGACTTCCATGGTGACCGTTTTGCCTTGCTCCCAATCCCAACCTCGAACCTGATCGATATTTCCGCGGACCTCAAAACGGGGGTTGGGTAAATTCCACGCCACCCAGGTTTGATTCCCATATTGATCTTTCTCATTGCCCCACCCGTTGAAACCCCATGTGATATCCGCCAGGTCCTGCTCGTCTCCCCGACTTCCGGGCGTTGTGAAATCAGCACTCCAGGTCCCATCCTGANCTGCCACCAGGTAACGGAAGGCGCAATGACCGGATAGATTCACGCAGATCTGCAGCTGCGAGCCGGGAGTCGCGACCCCGGCGATCGTATCCGTCTCAACATCGAGATTGGTGATCGCAAAATTCGTAACCGAATAAGATGAGGAAACACCACCCCCGCTGGCTGTCAGTACCTGACCGGCTTTGACATCAAACCCATTCAAAACGAAGTCAACTCCCAGCCCATCGGGGTAATTCCCCTGGATGATCGGGGTCGGACCGGAGGTGAAAACAACAGCACCATTTTCCTCAATAGACAAGGTTATTTCCGATCCTAGCGGCATACTGTTGACGCTCACGCTGTTCCACACAGGGTTTACCGTAATAATAGGGGCTGGAATTTTCCAGTCCATTCGGGTTACATTGCCTTCGGAATCGGGTTCAACCGCAACGATATTCAATCGGGGTACCAACATATTGCTTGCAGGGTCTAGTTGTAAATTCCAAACCCCATCTGGCTGCGCAACAATCTGAAATTGCTGGTTGATCGGTTCTTCAAGAATTATCGTGACATTCGATCCGGGCGAAGCAGTACCCGATAACAGGTAATTTTCCGGATCCACATTTGTGATGGTTGTGTTGGTGATGGTCAGGTTCTTTGTGGTAACGCCATCAGTCATTTGGATAATTACGCCGGGGGAAAGATCTATATCGCTCGGAAAATTAAAATTTACGGCATTCGGGTCGGGCATCCATGGAATGATCCCGGTTTTTCCTGAAACGACATAATCACCTACTGTCATGGAGATTAAAGTATCCGCCGGCCAATTAAATCCATACACCCAATGACCTGTTGGATTAAGATAAATAATTGGTGTATTCTCTGCCTTGACCGTTTTTATACCTGTAATAAAAACACCATTGAGCGCAATCATTAATACGCAAATGCAGCTGACAATTTTCCAAAATCGTGTGTTCATTTTTCCCTCCGAACAATAGGTATTTTGGGAAATTTCCGCAGCGGGCTTGCAGGAATTCAAAGCAATGCTATCCCCTCGAATTATGAGAATACTCCATTGGGAAATTAATACATCGCCCAAAAGGGTGTAAAAAGGATGTATTTTTTTTATCCGAGTTTTGAATCTTATTCGGGCAGAATTCCGAGCTCGACCGCCCTGGTCGCCGCGTCCCAGCGTTTGTGCACCCCCAGCTTGCTGAGCAGATTGGTCACATGCCGCTTCACGGTCATGGGGGAGAGCTTGAGCTTATCGGCTATTTCTTTGTTGGTCATTCTCCTGCGCAAAAGCACCAGGATGTCATACTCCCGTTTGGTCAACGATTCCGCAAGCTGCGGATGTCGCAAGACCGGGTAATCACCGCCCAAATCAGCGAAACCCTTGTTTCTTCCCCCGTTCCCATTTTGAAGAATGGATTTAATGATCGGTTGGATCGCCTGCACTTCCCTGCCTTCCTCAGCCATTTTGGAGAGCATTTCAAGCATTCGGGGACCATTATCCGCGAATGCCCTGATATTTCCGCTGCCTTTGGAAAGGGTTAGGGCTTTCGCGAGAATTTCCTCCGCTATATCGCGATTTCCCATTGCATCTATTACGAGGGAACGGGTAACCAGGATTGCGATCAGGTTCCGTGTGTCATGAGTTCTTTCCGCTTTTTCCTCCAGAAAATCCAATAATTGTATTGCGATTTCAAGGTCACCTGGATTATTCCTTTCGACCAGAAGTCGGACCTTGGTTATATGGGGGATCTCACACCAAGGCAGTGGTTTATCTAGGACTGGGTATTTAAAATGATCAATCCATTTGAATGCCTTATCGGTGTCCTTATTCATCAACCAGAAGCGAGCCCTCAAAGATTGAACATCGGGTGCCTCCTCCCCGAATTTCTCGAGATCGAATTCACTGATCTGCTGGAGGTATTTGTCCGCTTGATTTCGATCCGCCTGGATGGCATATATCAAAGCCAGTGTGGTTAACGCTTGGTGATAAGTGGTGAAATGAACAGAATAGCTGTGGAAAATCACCTCTTCCAAGTTGCATTTTGCAAGGTCCAGATTATTTAATAAGTAACATGCCTGCGCCAATAATAGGCATGCCCAATAATGGCTGACCGCATGTTTGGTCGATGATGTTTGGCGGATCACCGTTTGGAAATACTTAGTTGCCTCCAGTAGCTCATTCCTTTGAAAATGGATCATCCCGATCGCGATGAGGAGATACTCTGCCTGGATATCGCTTTTATCCTGAAGATTGTCATATTCTTGACAAAGGTACATTATCGCTTCCTCACCCTTGCCAATCGCTTGTTGTGCCAAACCAAGGTACATTTTCAGGCGTCCGCGAACAAAAGACCATTTCTCCGGTAAAAATTCCAAACCATTTTGGGCGAATTCAATCGCCCGGAAATGTTGATTATTGAAATATTCTTCCTGGCAGAAAATCCCCGTTAATTGGCCGTAAATTATCTTCAAATCCTCCGAAAGGGATTCCACATCCTTATTGCTAAATAATTCGGATTCCATTTGATGCAAAATTGCGAAGGTTCCATAAACCTGGGAAGTAAAAAAGGTCACCCAGATCTTGAGCATCATTATGGCTGGCCTTGCATTCAAATTATCGTCAGTAAAATAATTTAACCAGCGTTCCAGGGTTGGCCTGTCTTCTTGATTCAAAATCGAACAAATCTCCTCTTCCACCAGTTTTACCGTAACCTCCTGATTACCGCTTTGAACCGCATGATTAATCGCATCCTCGATAAAACCGTGTCGCGCATACCACTCGGATGCGTTGATATGCAGAATGGAAATATCTTTCGGAAGAAGAAAGTTTGATAATCGGCTCTGAAGGGAATCCTGAAATAAGTGATGATACCGGTACCACTCCTGGTTGTAATCAAGAGGGATTACGAAAAGGTTATTCCGCTTCAACCAATCCAGGCTGTTATTTACGTTCACGTCAGGATCTGAATTTCGAAATAGGTCCTGGCACAAATCAATCTTGAAGCGTGAGAGTATGGATGTTTTTAGGAGGAATTTACGAATTACAAGAGGTTGCTTTGAAAGAACCTCATCAATCAAATAATCATAAATTTTTTCGTTCCTCCCTGAAAGATCGTCAATAAATTTCACAGGGTCATCGCTGTATTTCAAACTGAGGGAAGCCATCTGGAGCCCGGCGATCCATCCTTCTGTTTCTTCCTCCAGCTTACCTATGTCTTCCTCGCTAAGATTGAATGGAAGGGTTTTATTCAGATAGGTTGTTGTCTCAGCCAGGGAGAAATCGAGATCGGCGTCATAGAGCTCATTGATCTTTCCCTGGGATCGTAATTTCGAGTATGGGAGTCGGGGGCGCGTGCGTGTGAGCAAAACCAGATGCAGATGCATGGGCCAATGGAGCAACATATCATTTAAATATCGATTGATCGCCTGCCCATTCAAAACTGAAAAATCATCAAGAACGACAACGAAATCCGTTTGAATAGAATCGATTTCGTTGGATAAGGTTTGTACGATCATATCCGGTGGCGGCAGAGGAGAAGCCTGAGCCAATTCGAGAGTTCGTGAACCCACCTCCGGAAACTCGTTTCGCAAGCCGGCGAAAATATAGCGGAGAAGGAGAATTAGGTCATTGTCATTTTCATCAAGGGAGATCCATATAGAGGGTATGTGGCGCCCCTTGTTGTTTTCCGGATTGGAGATTTTCTCGATCCAGGAACTGATTAGCGTGGATTTCCCCGAGCCGGCGAAGGCAGAAACCACGGTGATATATCCGTCCAAACCATCGTTGAGGCGGTCAAGTAGATGAGGCCTCGGAACGAAATCGCGTGGGATGGGAGGGCGGTGAAGTTTGGTGAATAAAAGGGTATGGTCTGATTCGTTCACGTCCATACCTGGTAATCAAGTAATTTACGAATCGAAAATCCACCCATGAAATCATTATAGTACGGTTGCCAAGACAAATGAATTGATCGCCGCATACTCTCTCCGATAACTAACGCATGATTTCAATCCCAGAAAATCGAGCTTCAGGTTGGTTTCCCGAATTTATGCAATCCCACTGTATAATCGTCTGCATGTCCCCCATCATTGCCATCGATATTGAAACCACCGGGCTGGATCCGAAAAAAGACGCCATCACCGAGATCGGCGCGGTGAAATTCGAGGGCAAGCGGGTGGAGGCGGAATGGTCCACGCTGGTGAACCCGGGCAGGCCCATCCCGCCGGAGATCACCCAGCTGACCAACATCACCAACGAAATGGTACGGGGGGCTCCCAAGCTTGAAGACGTTCTCCCCGAACTGGTCCGGTTTGCAGGCAACGACCCGCTCATCGGCCACAATGTCCGATTCGACCTTGGTTTTCTTCAAAAAAATAAGATATTAAAGCTCAACGAGGTTATCGACACGTATGACATGGCTGCGGTGCTCCTGCCCGGCAGCCCGCGTTACAACCTGGGCACCCTGGGCAAGGAACTGCTCATCACCATTCCGAATTCCCACCGCGCCCTGGATGATGCCAAGCTCACCCACGCGGTTTATTTCAAGCTGTACGAAAAAGCCATCGCGCTGCCAGTGGATATTCTGGCCGAGATCGTCCGCCAGGGGGACGATGTGGACTGGGACGGGCGCTGGATCTTCCGCCAGATCCTGCGGGCACGCATCCGCGAGCCGCTGGGAGCCATGTCTGGTTCCAAATTGGATTATGGCGCCATCTTTGGCCGTGCTGAGATCCTCAGCCAGCCCCTGGAGCCCAATAAAGAGATCGTTCCCCTTAATGAGGACGAGGTAAGCGCCCTGCTGGAGCACGGCGGCGCCTTCGCCCAGAAATTCCCCGGTTTCGAACAGCGCCCGCAGCAGCTGGAGATGCTCCGCCGGGTGACCCACTCGCTCTCAGAAAGCCAGCATCTTCTGGTGGAAGCTGGCACTGGCACGGGCAAATCGATGGCGTATCTTGTGCCGGCGGCACTGTTTTCAACAAGCAACAACGCCCGCGTGGTCATCTCAACCAATACCATCAACCTGCAGGACCAATTGATCCAGAAGGACATTCCCGACCTGCGCAAAGCCCTGGGGTTGGACTTGCGCGCGGTGGTGCTGAAGGGGCGTTCCAACTACCTCTGCCCGCGCCGGTTTGAGATCCTACGCCAGCGCGGACCGGATTCCGCGGAGGCAGTGCGCGTGCTGGGCAAGGTGCTGGTCTGGCTGCACGAAGGCGGCTCGGGAGACCGCAGCGGCATCACCCTTAATGGTCCCGGCGAACGCGAGGTGTGGAATACCAAGCTTTCGGCTGAGGATGAGGGCTGCGATGGCACCTCCTGCCTCAGCCGCATGGGCGGAGCCTGCCCGTTCTTTCAGGCCAAGCAGGCCGCCCAAACTGCGCATATCATCGTGGTCAACCACGCCCTGCTGCTGGCAGATGTGGTCACCGGCAACCGCGTCCTGCCTGAGTACCAGCACCTGATCGTGGATGAAGCCCATCACCTGGAGGATGCGTCCACCAGCGCGCTCGGGTTCCGCGTCACTGAAAACGAGATTTCCCGCCTGCTGCGCGAACTGGGCGGCACATCTTCCGGGGCACTGGGAACACTTTTAAAGACGCTTTCCTCCCGTGTGCGGCCCTCCGATCTGGCTGCTTTTCAGGATTTCATCCAAAAATCCACCGATCATGCATTTAACCTTGAGCAGCGTTTCCACGAGTTCTTTCATTCCTTGGAAGAATTCCTGGAAAACGTACGTGAGGGCAACCCGGTGGGTTCCTACGGGCAGCAGACCCGGGTGACCTCTGCCACCCGCACCCTGCCTGCCTGGGCAGGCGTGGATATGGTCTGGGACGAAACCAGCGATTCGCTCAGCCTGCTGATCGATCAACTCACCCGCCTGCAGAAGGG
>JGI20214J51088_10002082_pt1 | contig 13520 bp, 11 predicted proteins | sample WetSurMetagenome_FD_51088 | JGI IMG/M metagenome (IMG submission 51088) | reverse complement strand
GTCACTCCCGCTGACGGAGGCGGCGCGACATCTCGCCATGGGAACGGAGGGGGAACCCTGGCACGGGACGATTGACGGTGTTCCACTCGCCGCCGCCGCACTGGTGATCCATGGGGAGACGGTGGGCGTCTTGTGTGTGGGTCGACCCATCGGCGAACATCCTTTCGGAATGTCGGATGCGGATCTCCTCGCGGCGTTCGCGGCGCAAACTGCGGTCGCGCTGGAGAACGCCAGCCTGGGTCGACAGTTAGAGCAAGCCTTCCAAGCGAGCGTGGCGTCGCTGATCGTGACGCTGGAAGCGAAACACAAGTACACCGAAGGGCATTCGATGCGTGTCGCGGAGTACGCGCGAGGCATCTCCGTGACCTTGGGACTGTCGGTCCTGGCGCACGAGCAGGTGCACACGGCCGCCCTGCTGCACGATCTGGGAAAGGTGGGGATTCGGGACGAAGTGCTGGATAAACCGGGAGATCTCACCGCAGCGGAATGGGCCGCCATGCGCGAGCATCCGCAACTCGGGGCGCGAATCCTCGGATCGCTGGGATTTCTGACCGAGGAAGCCCGGATCGTGCGTCACCACCACGAACGGCTGGATGGGTCGGGCTATCCCGACGGGTTGACGGGCGAGGACATCCCGCTGGCAGCGCGCATCATCGGGGTGGCAGACGCGTTCGACGCCATGCGGAGCGCGCGATCGTATCGTCGGGAACTGTCGGAGGCGGCAGCGATCGACGAACTCCGACGCGGAGCCGGAACGCAGTTCGACCCCGATGCGGTGGAGGCGTTCTGCGCCTGGCGCGCCGCGCACTCCGCGACGACAGGCCCCCCACTCCCGTCCACAGTGGCGTTGGGCGCCGAGCCCAGGTGATCGATCCGCCTTCGCTTTCGGGTCGCGACCCTGCGGTCGGCGCGGAGAGGCATTGTCTGAAATGCTTACATCCGTGCAATTAGGGCTTGGCGAGAGGCAAGGATTCACGGTAATCTTCCGAAAATCTTGGGACCCGAATTGGGGGAGCCACTGCCGGACGGCCGGCGCGGTGGAGTGCGCAAGTGGCGGAACGCATTCTCATTGTAGAAGACGATCCGGCGACACGCGAGGGGCTCACCATGCTTTTGGAGACCCTCGGGTACAGCGTGGCCACCGCCCCTGATGGCCTCACCGCTTTGGCGGCGCTCAAGGCCGAGCCGCCGGACGTCATGCTGCTTGACCTCATCCTTCCTGGGGAAATCGGCGGGATCCAAATTCTGCAAACTGCCCGGCAGGCCGTACCGCAGGTGGATGCCATCGTCATGACCGGCTACCCCAGCGCCGAGACCACCGTCGAGGCGCTCCGGCTCGGCGCCTTCGATTACCTGACCAAACCTTTCGATCTCGGTCGGATGAGCGGCTTACTGGCCCAACTCCTGAACCGACAGCGGCAGGCACGCCGGGCCACGGAAACCCTCGGGCAGCTCGAAACGATCTCCCGTTGCAGTCGGATCGGTATCTACAGCGTGGATCTGAGCGGGACATTCACGTACTGGGGATGCGCGGGCCTGCTCGGGTACCTGGCCGAGGAGGTGACCGGGCGACAGACTCCCGCCGCCTTCGTGGCGACGCCCGGGTTCAGTCTGGCCACGGAACTGGAGGCGTGCCGGCGTGCGGGAATCACGCTTCGCGAACACCAGGTTCGCCGCAAAGACGGCGCCCTCCTGACGATCCGGACGAAGCTCGTATCGCTCTTCGACCCTGAGCATCGGCCCATCGGCTACGCCGGGTATTTGCTGGATGTCAGCGAGGAGCAGCGATTCCGCGCGGTGCAGCAAGAGCAGCTGCTGGAAATGGAGAGCCGCCTCCGGGAACAAGTGCGGCTCGCGGACGCCGTCCGGATGCTTGGGGAGGCTACCCGGACCGGCGCGCGATTACCCGACCTGATCTCGCTTGGCCTGGCGGGAGTCTTGGGAAGTGTGGTCGGGGTCCGTTTCGCGTGGTGTTTCCTGCGGACGGGCCGGGACGAAGGCCTGCAGGCCGTTCCGGTCGAGGACGACCGTCAGGTGTTCCTGGGTGGGACGGCGCACGCCGCGGACGATCCTCGTGTGTCGGCGGCGGTGCTGTGCGGTGCAGCCCCCTGTGACTGCGCCCGGAGACTGGCGGGTCTGCAGGTCCTCCCCCTCCAGCCCACCGTGGTATCGTGCCGGCGTCTGGCGGCCCTGGAAGGATCCGGGGCCGACGTACCGGCAAGCCACCTCTCGCTGCCTCTGGTGTTTCGCGGGGACGTTATCGGGACTCTCAACGTTGCGAACGAGAGGAACGGCGTGTTCACCGCCGAGGAAATCGCGCGACTGGCGATCCTGGCGGATGCGCTGGCGGCCGGAATCGCGGCGACCCGTCTGGCGCTTCAGGCGGACAAGACGACGCGACACCTCCGGCAAACCCAGGGGCGCACCGACCGGACCGAGCGACTGCGCGCCGTCGGTGAGCTNGCGAGCGGTGTGGCGCACGATTTCAACAATCTGCTTACGGCGATCCTGGGCAGCGCGGAGCTCCTCTCGCGGACCGAAGAGGATCCGGACCGCCAGGAAGAGATCGAAACGATTCGCCGTGCGGCCCGCGACGGAGCGGCGATGGTTCGCCGCATCCTCGAGTACACCCGGGTGCGCCGCGAACCCCACCTCGTCGCGATCGACTTGCCCGAAATCGTTCGGGAAGCCGTGGAGCTGACTCGCGGGCGTTGGAAGAACGCCGTCCAAGCGCGGGGCGTCATGATCGAGATCCACCTGGATCTGCAACCCGTACCGCCGGTGGCGGGGAATCCTTCGGAACTTCGCGAGATGCTCACGAACCTCATCTTGAATGCCGTGGACGCGATGCCGCAGGGCGGGCACCTCACCTTGGGGACCCGCCTAGCGCCGCGCCAGTCGGCGGATCCGGCGGCGTGGGTGGAAGTAGCGGTTGCGGATAACGGTGGGGGCATGGCGCCCGAAATTCTGGAACGCATTTTCGATCCCTTCTTCTCGACCAAGGAAGGGTCGGGGGTGGGCCTCGGGTTGGCGGTTGCCCACAGCATCGTGGAGCAACATCAGGGAACGATCGTGGTGCAGTCTAACCCGAGCCAGGGAACCACCTTCACCGTCCGCCTTCCGGTAGCCTCAGAGGACACGGCGCGGTTGCTCGGTACGCGCGCCGAAGGCCCCGAACCCGTCGCGAAGGTGACGGCGTTCGNGCCATCCTCGCGCGCGGCGCGGATATTGGTCGTCGACGACGAACCCAAGTTGGCCCAGTTGCTCCGCTCGTTCCTGGAACTGCAGGGACATCGCGTCTGGACGGTCACGGAGGGCGCGGCGGCGGTGGCGCTGCTCGCGGACCACGCCTTCGACCTCCTGCTCACCGATCTGGGGATGCCGGAGATGAGCGGCTGGGATGTGGCGCGGGAGGCGCGCCGCCTCAGGCCGCAACTCCCCGTGGTCATGGTGTCTGGCTGGGGGGCGCAGATCGATCCCCAACAAGTGGCGGAATCGGGGGTGGCCGAGGTGATCCAGAAGCCGTACACCTTCGAGACGATTCATCAGGTCATCGAGAGCGTCCTCCAGCAGCACCCGCCCGCCGCGGCCTGAGCGTCGGCCGCCGGACGCACGCCACTCCTGGCGCACGCAGAACCGAACAACTCCGCATCTTCCGGCTGGACCCTCTTGACACCTCCCACCGCTCTTGAAATGATTCCACCCGAGATCTCGTTGTCCGCGACGCCGATCTACGCGAGGACGGATGGTGATGCGCTCCAACGCCGAAACGTCGGGGGACGCTGGTCAGCCGGCGGTACGCGACCGTGTTCTGGTCGTGACAGGTCGGTCGGACGATCGAGCGGATGACCTCGTGCAGTTGCTGGCGGCGCAAGGCTGCATCGTCACCCTGACGTCATCCGTGACAACGCTCGACGGGGTCGCCTCTGATTATCTGCTGGCGATTCTCCGGACGGGACCGGACACGGTGGCGGTGGGGGAACGCCTGCGGCGTTTGCGGGCGCAGGCCCCGACTCTGGAGGTGGCGGTCATCGGATCTCAGGGCAGCGTGGCGGGCGCGGTCGAGGCGATGCGCGCGCAGGCGCTGGATTACCTGGAAGACCCCGTGTCGGCGGGGGCCGTCGAGCGACTGATGCGACGCGCTCGGTCCGCACCCGAACCGCGCCAAGCGACTCTTCTGATGAGTCTCCAGGTCCTGATGCCGGGACTGGTCCACGAGCTGCGCAACCCCCTGTCCGGGGTCCTGGCGGGTAGCCAGATGCTGGTCCGGTTGCTCGGCGGCGGCGGTACGGCCTGCGAGTATGCCGGGATCATCCAGGAGGAAGCCCAGCAAATCGAGCGTTTCCTCGCGCGGCTGGCGGAGTTTGGCCGGCTCGGAGCGCGTGGCCTGCAGCTCGTCGATGGAGTGGACTTTTCCGGGCTCCTGGACCGATTGTTGGAGGCCGCCATTCCCGCCTGCCAATCGCGACGGATCCGAATCGTGTCGTCATGGGACCCGCGAGCCTCCACCCTCTGCGCAGACCCGGACCGCCTGACGCAGGCGTGTGCGGAGATCCTGCAGAATGCGCAGGATGCCATGCCGGAAGGCGGAACCGTGACCGTGGTCACCCGGGGTGTTTCAGGCGCGCCGGGTATCACCGACGGCTGGGTCGAGGTAGAGTGCCGCGATACCGGGTTGGGCTTGACGCCGGAGGCGCGGCAGCGCGCCTTCGAGCCCTTCTTTTCCACGCGCCCGCGCGCTTTGGGAGTCGGCCTCTCCTTGGCCCAGGCCATTGCGTGGGCGCACGGAGGGACGATCCGTCTGGAAGCCGCCGGCGGACAGGGGTGTCGCGCCATCCTCCGGATCCCGCAGGGCCGAGGCGACCGCGGAGCGGGACGCCCGATCGGTAGGGGTGATTAACCGTGACTCGACGACTGTGAGCACTATCCTGATCGTGGANGACGAGAAAAACCTGCGGCGTTTGTTGCACGACACGCTGGAAGGAGAGGGGCACACCACGCTCCAGGCCGGTGCGGGCGAGGAGGCCTTGGAGCGCTTCCAGGAAGTGAGCTGTGACCTGGTTCTCCTGGATATGATCCTGCCCGATCTGAACGGCCTACAAGTGCTCAAGCGAATGAAGCGCCTGGCGCCCGAGGTGCCGGTTATCATCATGACCGCGTACAGCGAAGTGCGGGGCGCCGTGGAGGCCATGAAGGCGCAGGCAGGCGACTATCTCTGCAAACCGTTCGACCTGGACGAACTCAAACTGGTGGTCCAGCGGATCCTCGAGTCCTCCGCCCTGGCGCAGAAGTACCGGCGACTGCAGGAGCTGGAGGAGGGCCGTCACAAGACCACCCGGCTTATCGGCGAGTCGCGGGCGGCGAAGCGGCTGCGACAGATCGTCAAGCAGGTGGCCACCAGCGAAGCGTTGAGCGTTCTCATCCACGGCGAGAGCGGAACGGGGAAGGAGTTGGTGGCCCGCGGCCTCCACTACAGCGGGCCCCGGCGCGAGTACCCGCTGGTGGAGGTCAACTGCGCCGGCATCTCCGAGACCTTGTTCGAGAGCGANCTCTTCGGCCACGAGCGGGGTGCGTTTACGGACGCCAAGGCGGCCAAGAAGGGATTGGCGGAGGTGGCGCACAAGGGAACGCTCTTTCTCGACGAGATCGGCGAGATGGCGCTCCCCCTGCAGGCGAAGTTCCTGCGGTTCCTGGAGGAACGGCGTTTTCGCCGCGTCGGCGGCACGCACGACATCCCCGTGGACGTTCGGGTCGTCGCCGCCACCAACCGCGACCTCCTCGAATTGGTCAAAGCCGGCCACTTCCGAAAGGACCTCTACTATCGGCTCAACCTGATCTACATTCCCTTGCCGTCGCTCCGCGAGCGACAAGAGGACATCCTGCCCCTGGCGCAGCATTTCCTCGCACAGGCGAACCAGATGTTCAAGAAGTCGATTCGGGGTTTCTCGCCGGACGCCGAACGATTGTTGACCGCCTATCCCTGGCCAGGAAACATCCGCGAACTGCGGAATGTCATCGAGCGGATCACCATCTTGGAAAACGACGACCACATCCTCCCAGACCATCTGCCTCCCGAGATCTCGGGCGTGCGGCCCGGCAGCCCGGCCGAGGGACCCAACATCGGCAGCCTGTTTCCCAAGCCACTCCACGAGGTGGAGGAGGCGTACATCGCCGCCGTACTGAAGCGCGTGGGTGGTAACAAGACGAAGGCGGCCGAGATCCTGGGCATCACCCGACAGACCCTTCGAGCCAAACTCAGCCTCCCGCGGTAGTTTTCTGCCCGCCCGGTGATTTTCTTGCCGCCGCCGGACCCGTCGACGGCCCCTGTCCCTCGCGCCTTTCAGCAGAACACCACGCGATGACGCCACTCCGCAGGCGCCCCGGCAGTCGATCCATCTGGCATCGCTGTTGCACAANNCCACCGTGAACGCAAGCGCCCACANATACAAAAGGAGGAAGAGGCCGTGCGCTTCCTGGTGGTGGACGATTCCTCGACGATGCGGCGGATCATCCGAAATAGCCTCAAGGCGGCCGGATTTGACGACGCCGTGGAGGCGGAGAATGGCGAGGGGGCGCTGGCACGCCTCCAGGCCGACAGCGTGGACTTCGTGATCACGGACTGGAACATGCCCGTCATGAACGGGATCGAGTTCGTGACGGCCATGCGCGGGAATGCGGCGTTCAAGGCGACACCGGTCTTGATGGTAACCACCATGGCGGAGAAGGAGAATATTCTCCAGGCCATGCAGGCGGGCGTTACCAACTACGTGGTGAAGCCGTTCGACGCGGCAACCCTGAAGAAGAAGATCGATCAGATCCTGGGAACGTGATGTCGCTGGCGCCGCTGCCCTCCGAAGGCCGGATGCTGGATTCGGGGCGGCAAAGCGTGCCGCGCGGGGGCGCTGGTTTGCCGTCCGCACCCCGGAGAGAGGGACCATGAGCCTGCTGTTTGACCCGACCAGCCGCCTTCTCGGCGAGATGATTCAGGGAACGGCTCTCCGTCACCGGGTCTTGGCGGCCAATCTCGCGAACGCCGAGACACCGGACTATCAGGCGCAGGAGGTCACATTCTCCGCCGTATTGGACGACGCGACGCGGGTGGGAGCGGCGGCCAACCCGGCCGTGGTTGGTGCGCGTGCCACGGTTGCCGCGGAGCCGGACGCGCCGGTCCGCCGGGATGGCAGCACCGTGGATCTTGATCGGCAAATGGTGAAGCTCGCGCAGAACACCGGGTGGCACAACGCCATGCTGCAGATCCTGGCCGGGCGCTTCGCCATGATGAAGACGGCGATTCGGGATAGGGGATAGGGGATAGGGGTGACCCTCCGGTGGGATTGTTGATGCGACGGTACACCTCGGTCGTGAGCTCGGCACCATCGTTGGGTGGGCTGGCTGGGGGTGAGCGACCGCGGCGTCAGGCCGGGTGGACCCCGAGGAGACGAAGGCATGGACAACGAATTCAGCGCGTTGGACATCAGTGCGGCCGGGCTGATGGCGCAGCGGACGCGGTTGAACGTCGTGGCCGAGAACCTCGCCAATGCCGAAACCACCCGGACTGAGGCCGGCGGCCCCTATCGGCGAAAACTCGTCCGCTTCGGCGCGGAGCCCTTGGCGCCCTTCAGCCAGGCGCTGAGCGCCGCCCAGGCGACGTCGGTGAAGGTGCTGGATATCGAGGAGAGCCAGGAACCGTTGCGAATGATCCATCAACCCGCCCATCCGGACGCCAATGCCGAGGGGTTCGTGATGTTGCCGAACATCAACCCGGTGCTGGAAATGGTGGATCTGTTGGCCGCCACCCGTGCCTACGAGGCGAACGTCACTGCCGTGCAGGCGGCGAAGAGCATGAGCAACAAGGCGCTGGAGATCGGGCGATAACACGGGAGCGGCCCGTGCCGCTACGGTGCGAAGCGGCTCGCGGCCAAGTGCCGGTTAGTCGAGTTATCGGCAAGGAGTCGTGAAGAGATGAGCGACATGCGCGTGGCGGGAATCGGGGTCGCGTCGCCCGGTGCGGCGGTGACACTTGGAGCTCGGACCGAAAGCGCCGGATTCGGGGAAGCCCTGCGCCAGGCGCTCGGACAGGTGAGCGAGTTGCAGCACACGGCGGATGCGTCCGTGCAGGAGTTCAGCCTGGGACGGTCCCGGGATGTGGCGGGCACGTTGATCGCCGTCGAAAAGGCAAACCTGGGTTTCCAGCTCACGCTCCAGATCCGCAACAAACTCCTGGAGGCGTACCAGGAAGTGTTGCGGACACCGCTCTAAGCCGGCGACGGGAGTTCAGGGACAATGCCGGAATCCATTCAGCGAGTCATCGAACAACTCCGGGGCGTATGGAATGGCCTCGCACGCGCCCAGCAGATCGCGCTACTCGGCGTCTGCGCGGTGAGTGNGGCGGTCCTGCTCCTGGTTGGGGTGTGGGGCCATCGACCGGATCTGACCACCCTGTATGCGAATCTGAACCCGGCCGATGCGGGACAGGTCATCGAGCAGCTGAAAGCCGGCAAGGTTACCTACCAGTTGGAGGACGGGGGCACGCGAATCCTGGTTCCGGCCGGGGTGGTCCACGAGACGCGCATCAAGCTGGCGACCGCCGGTCTCCCGCAGGGCGGCGGCGTCGGCTTCGAGCTCTTCGATCGGGCCAGCTTCGGGGCGACCGACTTTGTGCAAAAGCTCAACTACCAGCGGGCGCTTCAGGGAGAACTGGCCCGGACCATCGGCCAGATCCGCGAGGTGCAGCAAGCGCGGGTACACATCGTGATGCCCCAGCCGTCGGTCTTCAGTGACCGTGAGCGACCCACCACGGCGTCCGTGGTGATCGGACTTCGGCCCGGAGCCCGGCTGAGTCCGGAGCAGGTGCGAGGCGTGATCCACCTCGTATCCGGAAGCGTCGAGGGCCTCCAGGCGGACCATGTGACGGTGATCGATTCCGCCGGCCGGATGCTATCACAGCGAACGGATCGCACGCTCGGGGCAGGTACGGCCAGCCAGCTGGATTACCAAGCCACGGTCGAGACGGAGCTCATGCGCCGGGTGCAGGGAATGCTGGACGAAGTCCTGGGGGTCGCCAAGGCAAGTGTCCGAGTCTCTGCCCAGGTTGAATTCTCCCATGGGGAGCGAACCGAGGAGCGCGTGGACCCGAACACGGTCGTCAAGAGCGAGCAGCGAAGCAGCGAGTCGAGCAAGGGAGCCTCCGCGCGGCCCAGTGGGTTAGTCGGCACTGCCTCCAACATCGGCGCGGCGCCGGGCAACTCCGCGGGGACGACGTCCAGCAACGAGACGGCGAAGGAGCAGGAATCGATCCAGTACGAGGTGGGACGCATTGTCGAGCGCCGCACGCTGGTTGCCGGCGACGTGAAGCGGCTCTCGGTTGCCGTCCTGGTGGATCCGCCGTACAAGCTCACCCCGGGGCCCGATGGGACAGACCAGAAGACTCCGTTACCACGCCGCAAGGAAGAGCTGGAGAAGATCCGATCCATCGTGATGCGTGCCGTCGGATTCAACGCGGCCCGTGGCGACGAGGTGGAGGTCGCCGAGTTAGCGTTCGACACCTCCGTGGTCGAACGCGAGCGCGTGGTGGCGGAGCGCGCGGAACGCGTGACCTTCTGGTGGTCGGCAGGAAGACAAGCTGCCATCGGGCTCGCGGTAGTGCTCGTGGTGCTGTTCGGCCTCCGGCCGCTGGTCGCCAGTCTGTTGCGCCGACGTCCGACGGTTGGCGGTCGGTTGGACTTCAGCGAGCCTGCCCTCACCGGGGCGGCCATCGAAGCGCAACTGGCCGCCAAAGCGGCGGCGGCGTTGAATCCGGCGCAAATTCTCAAGGGGCGTGAACGGGAGGAACTGCAGAGCCGGGTGGTGGGCATCGCCGCGTCGAATCCGGAACAGATGGCGCAACTGATCAGGTCCTGGATGCTTCGAAAGCGGACCTAGGAAAGGCCCAATGACGATGACCGCCACGCTGAAACCAGGCACCGATCAGTTGAGCGGGACGCAAAAGGCGGCCGTTCTTCTCATCAGTCTGGGGGCGGAGATCTCCGCGAAGATCTTCAAGACCATGAACGATGAGGAGATCGAAGAGCTCACCACCGAGATCACTCGTTTACCCAACGTGGCGGCGGACACCACGGGAGACATTCTGGAAGAGTTCCAGCAGATGGCCCTGGCGCAGGAGTACATCGCACAGGGCGGACTGAATTATGCGTCCGAGGTGCTGGAGCGGGCCTTGGGGCCAAAGCGCGCGCGGGAGATCCTGGAACGTCTCAAGGGGCAATTGCAGCCTGCCGCCTTCGAGATCGTCAAGAAAGTGGATCCGAAGAACCTATTGGACTTCATCCGACGCGAACACCCGCAGACGATCGCACTGATCCTCTCCAACATGGATCCGAAGCAGGCTGCTCATATCCTTTCGGAGTTGGCGTCGGACCTGCAGTCGGACGTCGTCCTGCGAATCGCCACGATGGACAAGACGAACCCGGAGGTCATCAAGCAGATCGAAACGATCCTGGAGAATCGTCTGTCCTCGCTCTTCACGCAAGAAGTGTCCATCTCGGGAGGGGTGAAGTCCGTGGCCGAGATCATGAACCGACTGGACCGGAGTACGGAGCGGTCGCTCTTGGGAACGTTACAAGAACAGGACGGGGAGTTGGCCGAGAGTATCCGGCGATTGATGTTCACCTTCGAGGACATCGTCAGCGTGGATGACCGTGGCGTCCAGCGGATCTTGAAGGAAATCGATCAGCGCGACCTGGCCTTGGCGTTGAAGGCGTCTGGCTCGGAGGTGAGCGGCAAGATCTTCAAGAATATGTCCGAGCGGGCGGCCGGCCTCCTGAAGGAAGAGATCGGGTATCTGGGTCCGGTGCGGTTGCGGGACGTGGAGGAGTCGCAACGGCGCATCGTGGAAGTGGTGCGTCGACTGGAGGAATCCGGAGAGATCATCGTCCAGGGCCGGGGCGGTCAGGACGATATCGTGGTCTAAGCCGTTATCACAGAATCACTTGACCGAAGAAGGTTCGAGGACGGCATCAGGCGCCGTAACAACATTGTCAACACTGGCCAAGTGATTTGGTAACGGCTCCTGACCCCGCCGGATGCGGAGCGACATGAGCAACGTTCTGTGGCACGCCCTTCACACGACACCGGCAATCTTCCCGGAGCTCACACGGCGCGCCACGGCACCGGGAGAGGTGGAGGCGGGTGCCCACACCACGTTGGAGCGGGTCGAGCGCCAGGCGCAGGCGTTGATGGAAGCCGCCCGGCACAAGGCGTCGGCCCTCATGGAGGCCGGACACCGTGAAGGGCTCGTGCAGGGGCGGGCCGAGGCGATTGCCGAGGCGCAGAATAGTGTGCGTGAGCTAGCCCAGAGTGTGTCGAGCGCGGCGGCACGCCTGCAGACACTTGAGACGGAGTGCCGGGAGCAGGCGGACGGTATGGTGGTCAGCCTCGCGCTCGCGGTAGCGGAGCGTATCCTGCACGCCGAGATCGCGCGTGATCCGACCGCGATCCTCAAGATCGTGCGAGGGGCGCTGGCCCTGCTGCCGGCGCCGGGCGAGGTCGCGATCCGGATCCACCCCGAGGCGGTGGCGTTGCTCCACGCTCATCGTGACGCGCTGCAGGGCGTCACTCCGGAGGTGGAGCATCTCCGGATTGTAAGTGATCCGACGGTGCCAGTGGGAGGATGTGTGGTGGAAACTCCGCACTCTATGGTGGATGCGACGTTCCCGGCGCAATTGGAGGAAGCCCGACGGCGCTTGCGGGAGGAGCCGTGGTAGGGAGCGAAACCATCACGGCTCGGCTCGGCGATCGGCCTCTCATGGTGGTCGCAGGCCGCGTGACGCGCGTGACCGGCCTCACGGTCGAGGCGCGCGGCGTTACCGCACCGGTCGGCGAGCTCTGCCGCATCGCCCGGCGGGAAGGGCCGGCGCTGCTGGCCGAGGTGGTCGGTTTCAATGAAACCCGGGCGCTGCTGATGCCCTTGGGCGACCTGATGGGTGTGGCGCCGGGCGACCAGATCCGGACCACCGGGCGGCCCGTGCGCATCCGAGTGGGCGACGGGCTTCTGGGTCGGGTGATCGGCCCGCTGGGAGAGCCCCTCGACGGTCGGGGGGAGCTGAGTGTGGAGTCCGAAGTGGGGGTGCTCCGCCAGCCGCCACCCGCCATGAGTCGACAACCTATCCGAACACCCCTGGCCACCGGGGTCCGTGTCCTCGACGGTGTGCTGACCTGCGGCCAGGGACAGCGCCTGGGTATCTTCGCCGGAAGTGGGGTAGGGAAGAGCACGCTCCTCGGGATGATTGCGCGATCCACCGAGGCCGACGTGAATGTCATCGGCCTGGTGGGTGAGCGCGGTCGCGAGGTCCAAGAGTTTATCCAACGCGATCTGGGACCGGTGGGACTCGCCCGATCGGTCGTCGTGGTGGCCACCTCGGACACGCCCGCGCTGCTTCGNCGGCAAGCGGCGTTGCTGGCCACCGGCGTTGCCGAATACTTTCGAGATCGGGGCCGCACCGTGCTCCTGATGGTGGACTCGCTCACGCGGTTCGCGATGGCGCAGCGCGAGATCGGGCTGGCCGCCGGCGAGCCCCCAACCACGCGCGGGTACCCGCCNTCGGCCTTCGCCCTGTTGCCCCAATTGCTGGAGCGGGCGGGCCCCGGGTCGGGCGACGGATCTATCACGGCACTGTATACGGTCCTGGTGGAGGGCGACGACATGAACGAGCCCGTCGCCGACTCGGCGCGCGCCATTCTGGACGGCCACATCGTGCTGTCACGGACGCTGGCGGACCGAGGCCAATATCCTCCGGTGGACGTGCTGGCCAGCGTGAGCCGCGTGATGCCACAGGTCACGTCGACCAGCCACCATGCCGCTGCGGGAAGAGTCCGCGAGGCTCTCGGCGTGGCGCGGGAGGTCGAAGACCTGGTCCGCATCGGGGCCTACGTCGCGGGCAGTGACCAGAANGCGGACTGGGCCCTGGCGCACCTGCCAGCCATCCAGGGATTCCTGAGGCAAGGGGTTGACGACCGCAGCCCGTTCACCCAAACCGTGGCCGACCTCGAAGCGCTATGGCGGGCGTCTGACGGGAACGCCGGCGCCCAATCGAAGCGGGGAAGAACGTAAGGCGAGCCGAATACGCGAATCGGCAAAAACGACGGCGAGCAGAACACGCGATGAAGACGTTTCGGTTTCCGTTGGAGCGATTGCTGTGGCAACGACGTTTACAGGAAGAGGCAGCAGAGCAGTCCTTGGCGGGAGCATGTCAGCAGGAGCAGAAGATCGGAGCCGATCTGATGCAGGTGCGCGATCAGGCGGTACGGGAAGCTGACGCGATGGGAAACCGGCTGGCGGACCACATGAACGGAAGTGAGTTTCTCTTGCATGCACGGTTCGCCGCGGCGCTCAAAGGGCGGGAAGCCGCGTTGCGGCGGAAACGCACCGAGGCTGCGATGCGGACCCAGGAGCGGCGGGAGGCGTTGCGGGAGCGGCGTCGGGCCCGCGAGGTCGTCTCGCATCTCCGCGAAGACGCGTGGGTACG
>JGI20214J51088_10002081_pt1 | contig 13520 bp, 12 predicted proteins | sample WetSurMetagenome_FD_51088 | JGI IMG/M metagenome (IMG submission 51088) | reverse complement strand
GTGAGGATCGAACCGGGGACGAACAGGCAGACGCCGACCGTGTACACCGCGATGAAGATCGCGGGCGCCCACAGGCCGGCCGCCGCCAGGATCCCGCCGAGGGTCTCGGCCGTCAGGTAATCCATCGCCCCTGTGGCGCGCACCAGGGCGATGGCTGCGACGACAAAGGCCGCGAGCAGAACCGCCTTGGCGGCGCCCTTGCGCCCGCGGCGCGTCCCCGGCGCTTCGGGGCCCGGGTCGGTTTTCATGGGACCTCCATGAGCCGCAGGCCCGCGGGCGGCCCGTCCGTCCCGGCAGGATAGGTGTGCAGGCGCGGTCCGGGTCCGGCGCACGCCTCGCAGGCCGTGAGCACCGGGTCCAGGAAGGACCAGGAGAGCTCGACGCCGTCCTGGCGCCAGAACAGCATCTGGTCCCCCAGCATGCAGTCGAGCAGCGCCTTTTCATAGGCTTCCAGGACCGGGCCGCCGAGGTCGTGATGGTAGTCGAAGTCCATGGTGACGGTGCTTAGGCAAACGGCCGCCCCGGGGGTTTTGGTCTGGAAGGTCAGGGAGATCTTCTCCTCGGGGGAGACGCCTATCCTCAGCTGGTTGGCCGTGATGGACTCGCCCAGGGTGCGGCGGAACATGGCGTGCGGCACCTGTTTGAACTGGATGGCGATCTCGGTCGCTTTTTTCGAAAGGCGCTTGCCCGAGGTCATCAGGAACGGCACGCCCTGCCAGCGCCAGTTGTCGATGAAGACCTTCATCGACGCGTACGTGGGGGTGGTGGAGGCCGCATCCACGCCCACCTCGCCGCGGTAGCCCGGGACCTCCGCTCCGTCGACCCGGCCGGGCCCGTACTGGCCGAGCACGAGGTGGGACTCGAGGGACTCGATCGGGAAGGGCCGCAGCGCGCTGAAGACCTTGGCCTTCTCGTCGCGCACGAGCTCGGCCTCGAAGCGCGGGGGCGGCTCCATCGCGATCATCGACAGCACCTGCAGCATGTGGTTCTGGAACATGTCCCGCAGCACCCCGGCCTGCTCGTAATAGCCGGCACGGTGTTCGACCCCGAGGGTTTCCGCGGCGACGATGCGGACATGGTCGATGTACCGGCGGTTCCACAACGGCTCGAAGATGGAGTTGGCGAAACGGAACATGAGCACGTTCTGGACCGTCTCTTTGGCGAGATAGTGATCGATGCGGAAGATCTGGGTTTCGTGGAAGTGGGCGCGCAGGCGCCGGTCGAGCTCGAGTGCGGAGGCCAGGTCCGACCCGAACGGCTTTTCCAGCACGATCCGCGACCACCCGTTGCCCCTGCGCCGCTTGCCCAGGCCGGCCTTGCCCAGGTTGACCGCGACGGTCTGATAGAGCGCGGGCGGCAGCGCCAGGTAGACCAGCCGGTTGCCGCGGGTCCCGGCCCGGTCTTCGAGCGCGTGCAACGCCGAGACCATCGCGGCGACCGAGGCCTCGTCCGCGTAGTCCACCTGCCGGTAGCCGATCGTGGCCGCGAAGCGGCCCCAGGCGCCCGCGTGCGCCCCGGCCGGGTCGACCGATGCGCGCATGCGCTCGCGGAATTCTCCCTCCGACCAGGGGGAGCGCCCCGCGCCCAGTATGAGAAACGGCTCGGGCAGCCCGTTCGTGCGGAAGAGGTTGAACAGCGCCGGCATCAGCTTGCGGGCGGTCAGGTCGCCGGTCGCGCCCAGGATGACGATCGCGCACGGGTCGGTCGGCCGCACGAACTCGCAGACGGCGGGATCGGCCTGGCCGGCGCTCACCCGCGCCCGTGCTGGCTCCGCTCGCGAGGGGGTATCGCGGTCGACGGTCACGGCGCCGCCTCGTCGGGCAGCGTGCAGGCCCTGCCTTTGAACTGGAAAATGAGCTTGAGTCCCTTGCGGACTTTCTCGGAAAAAATTTTTTCGGAGAAAACATTTCCGGCCACGCGCTTGTTGATTTCGGCGACCGTGGGGTAGGGGTGCACGGCGGCCGCGAGCGTCGCGAGCTTGACCTTCCCGTTCAGCACGGCCACCCACTCGGCGATCAGGTCGCCCGCGTTCGGCCCGAGGATCTGAACGCCGATCGGCCGCTCGGAGGAGTTCAGCAGCATCTTGATCCGGCCGGTCCCTTCGCCCTCGGCCAGGCTGCGGTCGTTGGCCTGGAACTCCTCGGTCCAGAGCGTGTAGCCGATCCCGGCCGCCTTGGCCGCGGTTTCGTTCATGCCGATGCTGGCGAGCGGCGGGTCGGTGTACGTGCACCAGGGCAGCCAGGTGAAATCGGCCTTGCGCGGCAGGTGGAAAACGGCGTTGCTGACCACGATGCCGCCCGTGTAGCCGGCGGCATGGGTGAACTGCGGGCCCCCGGCCACGTCGCCCGCGGCATACAGGTGCTTGATGCCCGTGCGCATGCGGCTGTCGACCTTGATCCCACGGCGGTCGTGCTCGATCCCGAGCGTCTCCAGCCCCATCCCGGCGGTGTTCGCGCTGCGGCCGAGGGCCACGAGGACGGCCTCCGCCGTCAGCCGCAGCTCGCGGCGATCGGCGGTGCGCACCCGCACCTCGCGTGTGTGCCCGAGCTCGCGCACCCCCTCGATCGTGCATCCGAGCTGAAACTCGACCCCCTCGGATGCGAGCACGCGCCGCAGCGTATCCGAGAGATCGCGGTCCTCCCGGGGGAGAATGTGGTGGCCCTGGTCGACCACCGTCACCCGGGTCCCCAGGCGGGCGAACGCCTGCGACATCTCGGCGCCGATCGGACCCGCGCCGAGAATGATCATCGTGGCCGGGAGCCGGTCCAGATCGAACAGCTCGCGGTTGGTCAGCACGGGCGTGCGGTCCAGGCCCGGGATCGGGGGGCGGGCGGCCGACGACCCCGTCGCGATCACCCAGCTGCGGGCGGTGACGGCCGGGCCGCCGTCGATGCGCACGCTGTGGTCGTCGCTGAAGGTCGCCGCGCCGAAGGTCACCTTGGCGCCCAGCCCGCAGAAGCGCTCCTCCGAGTCGTGGTGCTGGATGGTGTCGATCACCGCGCGGATGCGCGCGCGGATCTGGCGGAAATCGACCGGCGGGATCTCGACCCGGGGCAGGCCGTACTGCTCCGCATGCCGCATCAGGTGATGCACCTTGGCGGATTTGATCAGGGTCTTGCTCGGCACGCACCCGTAGTGCAGGCAGTCGCCCCCCAGGCGGGGCTCGCGCTCGACCAGCAGGGTCTTGGCCCCCAGCTGGGAGGCGCCGGCCGCGACCGTCAGGCCCGCGGCGCCGCCGCCGATGATGCCGATGTCATAGTCGTAGGTCGTCATCGTTCTCCCCCGGGTTCAGGCGCCGTTCAGGCTCCAGTCGTAGTCCAGGTAGCCGACCCGGATGCGGTCCCGTCCGGACTGGAGCGCCTGCTTGAGGTCGCCCTGGGCGTAGCGGATGTAGAAATCGAAGAGGTTGCCGAAGTCTTCCCCGAACCACTTGAAAATCGAGCTGACCTCGAACCGATCGCCCTCCAGGCGGTAGTTGCCGGGCCGGTTGAGGAACGCGGTCGTCACCCGGTTCAGCTGGTCGTCCAAGGCCGCCCCGCGGTAAGGCTCGGCGATCAGCGGGGGGCAGCCCTTGGAGGCGCAGACGATCGCGAAGTGCACGCGCGCGTCCTTGAACTGCGGCCGCAGGATGGAGTGTTCGATCTCGTCCAGGGTGAGCGTGCGCCCGTCGATCTTCACGAACGGTTTCTTCCAGGGCGACTGCAGCAGGCTCCCGAGGTCCTTGATGGACTTGACCCCGGGGTAGCCGGTCAGGATCAGCTTGATGGTCCAGGCATTGTAGGCGTTGATGTAATAGGCGAACCGCTCCTCCCGGGAGAGGCTCTCGGGGTTCACCCGTCCGTTGCGGGCCAGGTAGTCGTCCAGGCGGGCCTCGTCCGCCTTGAACCCGGCGTAATCGACGACGCCGTCGCGCACGTGCGCCTTCAGCAGTTCGGCGTAGGTGCCGTAGTCGACCGCTTCCGCCCGGGCGCCGCCCGCGGCGGCCAGCACCCAGCCCAGCACCAGAATGACTCGTATTCGACGTCCGACCATGCCGTCCTCCCCCGTGCGCGGCTTCAGAACTCGGCCCCCATCCGGGCGGCCAGTGCGACCGCGTCGTTGCGCCGGTTGGCCGTCACGTCGGGCGCCCCCAGCGTCGGCTCGGCCACGGTCATGCGGATGTCGGTGAACCCGATGAACCCCAGAACCGTTTTCAGGTACTTCAGCTGAAAGTCCCACGCCTCGCCGGGGCTTCCGGCGGGGTATTCCCCGCCGCGCGCCAGCGCGAGGAAAACCGGCTTGCCGGCCACCAGGCCGCGGTAGCCCTGCTCGGGCGTGAAGCTGAAGGTCAGGGTGGGCTGGATCAGCAGGTCCAGGTAGTGTTTCAGGCGGTACGGGATGGAGAAGTTCCACATGGGGGAGGCGATCACGTAGCGGTCGAAGGACTTGAACTCCTCCGCCAGGGCGACCACCCGGCCCCAGGCGGCCTGATCCTCCCGGGAGGGGTTCTGCCCGTTCAGGATGGCGTACTTGGCATTCAGCGCAAACCCGTCGAACGGAGGCAGGTCGGCCGTGAACAGGTTGACGGTCTTGACCTCGTCGGCCGGGTGCGCTTTGCCGTAGGCGGTGACAAAGGCGTCCGCGACCGCCGTCGAAACCGACCGCGCGCCGCGCGGGGAAGCCTGGATGTAGAGAAGCTTGCCCATGTTTTACTCTCTTTCGTGGAGGGTGCGGGGGAAGGAATCGGTTATTGACTTCCAAATTAATAAGGCCTGCACCGGGGCTGTCAATCCGCCGCGCGGGTGCGCCGGTCGTTGACTTGAATATCCTGCGTATTATTTTGCTGCGGCAATCGCGCAGGGTCATCGCGTACCCCAATCACGCACAATTCCCGCTAAAAGGAGGCCGCCATGGAAGAGCGCAAGGGCGCAGTCACGTTGAGAGGGAACCCGTTCACGCTCGTGGGCAGGGAAATCAAGGCCGGGGACAAGGCCCCGGATGTGGAGTTGCTGAGCAACGACCTGAAACCGGTGCGGGTCTCGAGCTTCAAAGGGAAGGTGGTGGTGGTATCGGCGGTTCCTTCCCTTGACACCCCGACGTGCGACATGGAAACCCGGCGCTTCAACACCGAGGCCGCGAAGCTGGGGGAGGACATCGTCATCCTGACCGTCAGCACCGACCTGCCGTTCGCGCAGAAACGCTGGTGCGGCGCGGCGGGCGTGGACAAGGTCCAAACGGTTTCCGACCACCGCGAGGCCGCCTTCGGCCAGTCCTACGGGGTGCTCATCAAGGAGCTGCGGCTGCTGGCGCGCGCGATCTTCGTCATCGACCGCAATGGTGTCGTCCAGTACGTGCAGCTGGTGAAGGAAGTCGCACAGGAACCCGATTACGCTGCGGTGATCGCCGCCGCGAAGAATCTGGTCTGATCCCCGCATAAAAACGATACGGGGCGGCGCAGGCGCCACCCCGTATCGTTCGAAAATCCCCTCGGGTTTACCCCGAAGCGCTCATCCTCGAAACCCGGTATTGCACTCGGCATAAGAACAAGCCATCCGGGCGGTTGGTGCACGGTTGCGGCCCTGCCCTCGCTCGGTCGAGCGGCCGCCCGGATGGCTCTGGAGGCGTGATCAAAGGGTGGTCAAACGCCCGGGGGGCAGTCGATCACCCTGAAACGGCTGGCCGGCCGGGAAACGGGCGGCGGCAGCCGGAACTGCAGGCCGGCCAGGTAGACGGCCTTGCGCTCCGCCGTGCGATGAACGCTGCACCAGCGGACCGTCGCAAACTCGCTGGCCCATTCGATCGGAGCGGCCGCCGGCTCAGGCAGAATCCCGAATTCCATGCCGGGCCAGAGCGGCCGGTCCACTTCGATCAATACGCCGCCCCGGCTGAGGTTGAGGGCCGCGGCCGGCACGCGGTTGTCGGGGGCCGTCTCCTCTTGCAGGGCCAGACGGACCCGGCAGTCATGTCGGCTGTCTGCGCGCTTGTCCCTGGCTTTCGTGGACTGCATGGCCGAACCCTCCCGACTCACTCATCGTCTGATAATCGGCGCAGAGCATCCCGTCTTTCGACGACTTCCCCGTCCCGGAACAATCGTCTGGACCGCCGGTCGGTCGCCCGCCTGCGATCGATCCCGCTGCGGCGATCGAACCCGCGGCGTCGATCGCGTCCCGTCCTGCGGTCCGTCCCCTCGGCGGCTTCCGTTGTCTGCCGCCGTTCGCCGCCCGTGCGCATGCCGCCATTGTCCTCGATCTGAAGTTCGTCGTCCTGCGCTTCTTGGGCCCCCGGCGTGTATTTTTCTCGGACGGTCATTCGGAATCGCACCTTTTTCTGTGGGTAAATGCATTTGTCATAATGAGCAATCCTTGTGCCACGGGAGCATGGGCGCGGAAGCCTTTGTTTTCAACCAGATTGAATAGCCTTGCGGCCGACTCTGGGGTCTGGAATCCCCACGGTTGGGAATACTTTGACAGGGGGCTGGGAAATGAAATTCACATGCGACCCAGATCCCGCATGAGGCGGGCGACGGCCAGTTCCTTGGCCTTGGCCTCCACATCCATGGTGATGTCCAGGCTGAGCCAGGAAGGGGGGACATCGGGAGGGCGAATGTAATCGTGGTGTTCCCGGAGGCTGCGCCCATCGTCACGCGGGCTGGACACATGGAACAGCGGCTCCCGGTCCCAGGTGGTCAGAACGGAGCTCGTGGTTTCGTCGATCCCCATCCCGTCCGGCAGGCAACGGTGGTGGTGGACGTCATAGACCAGCGGGAGTCGGAGGTCGCGGCAGACGGGGAGCAGGTCGGCCGGCGTGAACACGCGGTCGTCGTTTTCGAGGCACAGCCGCCGGCGCACCCGGGCGGGCAGGCGCCGCACGTTAGCCGCCAGTCGGTGCAGGGCTATGGGCTTGTCCCCGTAGGCGCCGCCGCCGTGGATGTTGATGACGTCCGCCCCGATCCACTCGGCGACTTCCGCCTGGTAGTCGAGATCGGCGACCGAGCGTTCGACCACGCCGCCATCGGCGGACGACAGCAGGATGAACTGGTCCGGGTGAAAGCTGGTCCGCAGCGCGTGTGCGCGGGCAAAGCGGCCGCAGGCGCGAAAGGCTGCGACAATGTCCCGGTGGCCCGGGAGGTCTTCCACCCGGTAGCCGGCCTGGGGGTGGGTCTTGAGCGGCAGGATCTGGCTGTTGACCCGGAAGGCGCCGATGCCGGCGCGGGAGCAGTATTCGAGGGCTTGCAGCAGGGACTGCGCATTGTGCAGGCAGAGAGTTGCCAGGTGCTCGAGTTGCCGGGGCCGCGGCATTCGGCCGAGGTAGCGCGCGGTGGTCCGCCGGAACCGGATCGGTTCCTTGAGGAAAATGCAGCACAGGCCGAAGCGCAGCATGCGGGTCACCTGACGCGGCGCAGCGGGTGGGTCTGCCGCAGCCGGTTCCAGAGCGCAGCGATGATGATGCCGGCGGCATCCGTGTCGTCCGTCAGCGGTCGTTTGGCCGTGAACCGGCAGGAGCGGGCGAGGGCCGAGTTTCCCGCGGAGAGATCGTAGCGCCGAACGATATATTCCCCCAGGGTCGGGGCGAGCGCGGGCAGTTCGGGATAGGACATGTTGGCGATCAGGACCCGGTCCTTCAGAGGGAGTTCCCGGCAGAGGCGATCGACCGCGTCGCGCACCCGCGTGGGTGCGTCGTGTTCGGGTTCGGCCGGCGACGCCGTCCGGGGCCCCGCCGGCGACAGGCTCAGGTAGTACACGGCTTCGAGCAGCCCGAGCGTGGCCGTGTAGATGCCGGGGTCCTTGCTGGCCCGCGGCCCGGCGACGTTGAGCGTGCGGATCTGGTTCTCACCCAGCCACCGGGCTATCGTCACGGCGGCCTGAAATGCCGGCATCCGGTTCAGGTCCACGTGCAGAAAGGGCCGGCTGTGCTTCAGCGCCATCTCGCGGGTGTAGTCGGACCCCCCGCTCGGCCGTCCGCGCGTGACGAGCAGTGTCCCGTCGGCGTCGCACACGTTGCGCTCGGTGCGTTCGGCGTAGTCCGTGGTGGGGGTCTCGCGCAGGGAGTAGGTGCTCGGCAGCGGCCCGTCTTCGGCCAAGCGTCCCTTGGGGACCCAGCCGCCGTGGGGGATGCCCAGCCGGATGGCCGCATCGAGCGCCGCCCGGTCGACCCCGGTCTGGCCGCCGGAGACTATTTTGGCGATCATGGCCCTCGGCCTCATGCAAACAAAAGACCGTGCGGGCAGATGCCGCACGGTCTTCGGCTGAAAAAGTTCGGAGCGCGCTTACTGCTCGATGACGAAGTGCGCCCGGCGGTTCTGGGCGAAATCGGCTTCGGTGCGCCCCTTGGCCAGGGGCCGCTCTTCGCCGTAGCTGATGGTGGCCATGCGGGCGGCCGGGATGCCGAGATCGACCAGGAAGGCCTTGGCGGACTTGGCACGGGCTTCGCCGAGGGCGAGGTTGTACTCATTGGTGCCGCGCTCATCCGTGTGGCCCTCGATGGTCACCTTCACGTTGGGGTTGGCCCTCAGAAAACCGGCCTTCTTGCGCAGGATGTCCTGGGCCTGGGGCGATAGCGCCGAGCTGTCGTACGCGAACAGGACGTCCTCGTTTTCGAAGGCGGAGCGCTCGGCCGACCCGATGGCGCCGCCTGCCGTACCCCCCATCCCGGGCCGGCTCCCGCCGCCGCTCAAATCCTGCTCTCCGATCCCCTTGCGCCCGGCGGCCCCGCCTGCGCCGCCTGCGCCGTACGCGGCATCCGAGGCGATCTCCTTTTTCTGGCAGCCGGACATCCCGAGCAGGATTCCGAACATGAGCATCAACGCGACGACTTTTACTCCTTTGATTTCCATCTGGCTCTCCTTGGGCGAATGTGGCGGCGAACGTCGCGCCGCCGGATCGATATGGCGGTTTTATATCGCAGCGGACTTCAATTGTCAAAACGGGGCGCTGGGCTGCGGGCGGTCAGGCAACGGCGTGGCGCCGGAATAAAAAACGCCCCGTGCAGGGGGTTGCACGAGGCTCGTCCGAGAAGGGTAGTTTAGAAAGTTGTGACGGGGTCTTTCTAACTCAGCTTCCCGTGCGGTTCCGCTCTCTAACCTGAACCGCCTGATCGCCCTTTTATCAAAACAGGCCGAAGCATGTCAAGTGAATTTTTCATCCCGCCCTCTACTCTACCCGGTTCCTCTTTTCCTGCCGCCCCGGCCGTGTGCACCCGGCCGGGGCGGGATCCCGCCGGGGCTCGGAAGGAGGCCGAGCCTTCAGTGGCAGCCCGGTTCGGCGCCGCAAGATTAAAAACACAAAAATGTATATAACAAGTGACAACATAACATATATGAAATTTTTAATCTGTTCGCCCGGCGGACCTTGTTGGCATTTATCGTTGTAATTCCAACATGTTGCTGGCACCGGCGCCTTTCGGCACGCAACGTGATTATGTCAGCTGCCGTTGTAGAACGAATCCCTGTCGAGAGAGGACCTACCATGAAAAAGATCGAAGCCGTCATCAAGCCGTTCAAACTGGACGAGGTCAAGACCGCGCTGAGCGCCATCGGGATCGCGGGGATGACCATTACCGAGGTCAAGGGGTTCGGCCGGCAGCGGGGCCACAAAGAAGTTTACCGCGGGACCGAGTACCAGGTGGATCTCGTCCCCAAGATCCACCTCAGCATCGTCGTCGACACCCTGCTGGTGGGGAAGGTCGTGGATGCCATTCGCGCGGCGGCCTACACGGGCAAGATCGGAGACGGCAAGATTTTCGTTTCCGCCCTGGAGCAGGCCGTCCGCATTCGGACCGGGGAGACCGGTCCGGACGCCATTTGACAACCGCAGCCGAGAGCGACCCCGCCGGGGGGTGCTCCCAGCGCCAACCCGATTTCGCGCATCCAATTTCGCGCATCAAGGAGAATCTCAGATGAAGACATGCCGTCGCAAATTACCGATCGGAGTGCTGGCCACCGTGCTCGTTTTGGGCGTGGTCGCCCTCGCGTGGGCCGAGGAGGCCCCCAAGCCCGACCCGTCCGGCAGCAACACGGGCGGGATCGCCGACATCGTCGGTGCATCTGCAGGTGCACCGACGGCCGAAGAGATCAAGGCCATGGAGGCTTCTGAACCCCTGGCCGCCAAGGTGGCCGACGTCGTCGGCAAGAACCGCATCGCCATCAACGTGGTCTGGACGCTGGTGTGCGGATTCCTGGTCATGTTCATGCAGGCCGGTTTTGCGATGGCCGAAACCGGTTTCACGCGGGCCAAGAACGCCGGCCACACGATGGCCATGAACTTCATGGTCTACGTCCTCGGAATGCTCGGCTACTGGCTCTGCGGCTTTGCCCTGCAGATGGGCGGGGCCGGGCCCTTCGCCTCGCTCGGGGGCGGCGGGGTGCTGGACGGGGAGTTTGCGATCAGCCTCTTCGGCAAGGAGTTCGGCCTTTTCGGAACCAAAGGCTTCTTTCTGGCCGGCGACAGCTACGACGCGGCCGTCTTCACGATGTTTCTTTTCCAGATGGTGTTCATGGACACCACGGCCACCATCCCCACGGGGTCCATGGCCGAGCGCTGGAGTTTCAAGTCCTTCGTAGTCTATGGCATCGTCGTGGGCGCGGTCATCTACCCGCTCTACGCCAACTGGGTCTGGGGCGGCGGCTGGCTATCGAAGCTGGGCAGCAACTTCGGCCTCGGCCACGGGCACGTGGATTTCGCCGGTTCGTCCGTGGTGCACCTCACGGGCGGGGTGCTGGCTCTGGTGGGCGCCAAGCTTCTCGGGCCGCGGCAGGGCAAGTTTGCCAAGGACGGCACGCCGATGGCGATCCCGGGGCACCACCTGCCGATGGCGATCGTGGGGTGTTTCATCCTCGCCTTCGGCTGGTTCGGTTTCAACGCGGGTTCCACTCTGGCGGGGACCGACCTGCGCATCGGCGTCGTGGCGGTCAACACCATGCTGGCGGGTGCCGCCGGTGGGTTTTCGTCCATGGTCTACACCTGGCTGCGTTACGGCAAGCCGGACGTCAGCATGGCGGCCAACGGCCTGCTGGCCGGCCTGGTGGCGATCACCGCCCCGTGCGCGTTCGTAACCGCGCCGGCGGCCGTCCTGATCGGCCTGCTCGCCGGGGTGCTTCTCTGCTGGGCCGTGGTGTTTGTGGAGCGCACGCTCAAGATCGACGACCCGGTCGGCGCGATCTCGGTGCACGGGTTCAACGGCGCCTGGGGCGTCCTGGCGGTGGGGCTTTTCGCCGACGGCAGCTACGGCGACGCCTTCAACGGCGTGAAAGGCACGGTCACCGGGCTCTTCTACGGCGACGCCGGGCAACTCGCGGCCCAGTGCATCGGCATAGCGACCAACCTCGTCTACGTCGGGGTGATCGGGTTCGTCGTGTTCAAGCTTCTGGACGTGGTCATCGGCCTGCGGGTCGACCCCGAGCAGGAGGCCGAAGGCCTCGACCAGTACGAAGTGGCGGTCATCGCCTATCCGGACTTCCAGATTCGAACCTCGGCGCGCTGATCCAAACCGCACGATCGGCAGGGCGCCCCTTCGGGCCCTGCCGGACCCATCACGATCATATCGCGAGCATCTATTCAAACGGCGAGCGCCGGCGGCGACAGGTGTTGCCGTGCGAGCGCCAAACTGAAAGGAGAAACAGGATGTTGCAGAAACTGAAGCTGTCGGCAGTCGGGTGGGTGGCGGGGTTGGCGATTTTTCTCTCAAGCGCTGCGGGCGCACGTTGCGAAGATTGGTGGACCGAGGCGGGCGACCCCAAAAACTTCAGCGCCACGGTCACGTTCGCGACCGACTACATCTTCCGGGGCGTTTCGCAGACCGACAACAAGCCGGCCGCGCAGGGCAGCTTCGACTACAAGCACCCCTCGGGCGCCTACATCGGACTGTGGGGATCCAACGTTGACGATTCGATTTCCAAGGGAAACATCGAGCTCGACTTCTACGGCGGATACGGCTTCGAGCTGTTCAGCAACTTCAACCTGGACGCATCCATCATCTATTACTACTACCCCGGATCCGGCCACGACCCCAACAAGAGCTACGTCGAGGGCCACCTGGGAGCGGACTACACCTTCAAGGATCTGCCGCTCAGCCCAAAGCTCGGCGCCGGCTACAACTATTCGCCGGATTTCTTCGGCGAGGACGGCGACGCGCATTACGTCAGCGGGCGGCTGGACCTCGCACTGCCCTGGGAGTTCACGCTCTATGGGCTGGTCGGCTACCAATGGGTGCAGGGCGACGAGACGACCGGCCACCATAACGGCGACCACGGCGGGAACGGCTACGATTTCGTGCACTGGCGCATCGGGGTGACCCGGCCAGTGCTCGGGTTCGCGCTCGAGCTCTTCTTCTCGGACACGGATAACGCAGCCTTCCTGGGGAAGGACATCGCCGACGAGCGGGTCGTCTTCCAGATCTCGCGCACCTTTTAGACGCGGATAGCGGTGCGACACCACCGGCCGGCGAGAGGGGAAGCCCGTGTCGCCATCTCGCCGGCCGTAGTCCGTCCAGGAAGATCCGTAAATTTTTACATTTTTGAATGTCTATCAATATTTTTATTACAAAGCTGGTGTTTTTAGAGGGTGGCCTTTTCGCCCCTTTATCAATTTAACTACCTGCTATCACATCATATTTTATCAATAAACCTCCTTAGGCACGAGAGTTGATATTCAGCATCCCATTCGGCAACTCAATCCAAGGAGGGATCAGTGTCCATGAAACGCGTTTACGTCTTCACCTTGCCGGCTGTGTTAGCCACCCTCGTGCCCCTCTCGCCCGCGTGGGCGGCCGAGGCCGTGCTCAACTCCGGGGACACGGCCTGGGTGATCGTTTCGACCGCGCTGGTGATGATGATGACCCCGGCCGGGCTGGCTCTCTTTTACGGCGGCATGTCGCGCTACAAGAACCTGCTCAACACCTTCGCCATGACCTTCGTGGCCTATTGCCTGGTGAGTGTCGTGTGGATCGTGTACGGCTACACCCTCGCCTTCGGGCCGGACAAGGCCGGCCTGATCGGCGGCCTGGACTTCATCCTGTTCGCGGGCATCACTCCGACCACCCTCGAAGGCACCATCCCCACCAACGTCTACGCCCTTTTTCAGATGACCTTTGCCTGCATCACCGTGGCGCTGGTGCTCGGGTCGATCGTGGACCGCATGAAGTTTTCGTCCTGGCTGGTCTTCACGATCCTCTGGGTGACCTTCGTCTACTGCCCGATCGCCCACTGGGTGTGGGGCAAGGGCTGGATGGCGCAGATGGGCGCACTGGACTTCGCGGGTGGGACGGTCGTGCACGTCAACGCCGGGGTCGCCGGGCTCGTGCTGGCGATCGTGCTCGGCCGGCGCATCGGCTACGGCAAGGAAGCGATGTTCCCCTCCAGCATCGCGCTGACGGCGCTGGGCTCGGCGCTGCTGTGGTTCGGGTGGTTCGGGTTCAACGCGGGCAGCGCGCTGGTGGCCGACGGCTTGGCCGGCAACGCCTTCCTGACGACCAACACCTCGGCGGCGGCCGCCGCACTGGCGTGGATGTTCACCGAGTGGAAGGTCAACCGGAAGCCCACGGTGCTC
>JGI20214J51088_10002080_pt1 | contig 13521 bp, 12 predicted proteins | sample WetSurMetagenome_FD_51088 | JGI IMG/M metagenome (IMG submission 51088) | reverse complement strand
AGTTTTGCCTGAACCGTTGGTGCCTAATAGGGCGATGCGTTCAGCTCTGTCAAAACTCAAGTTAATATTATTTAACGCAATAGTGCCGTCAGAGTATTCATAGATTAAATTTTCTATTTTAAACAACATACGTTTAGAAACCTCCAAAGCGAATAATGTTTAACGCAATTAATGCAAGCATTATATCAAAGAGTAATATTCCAGCAATGGTGGCTTTGCTTGCTTTAGGCTGATCTTCTAGAATCCTGATGTTTCCATCATATCCTCGAGCGCCCATAGCAACAAAAGTGCGTTCTCCTTGTTCTAGTGTTCTAATGAAAAGGTTAGCTGCGAGAAATGATGTAGAGCGAATGCGACTTAGCCAACCTGCTCGACCCAACCGCATTTTCTGAGCAATGCTCATTTTAGAGGATACTTCCATGAAGACGAAAATATAACGATAAACTAGTAGACTGATTTCAACGAAGATTTTAGGTATGTGTATTTTCCTTAGGCTTATGAATACGTCGGTCATGGAAGTTGTTAGGACTAGGGAAAACATGGCTGAAACAGCGCCCACAACTCTAAAGAACGTAATAAAAGCTGTGGTAATTCCATTGTCGTAAATTATCCATTTGAACCAGGGGAATGTAATTTGAATGAGTGGTGTTCCATTGCCAAAAAACAAAGCGATCAAAATGCAGCTTAACGCAGCGAAGATGATGGGGTAAATAAGCAGATCAAAATAAAATCGAATGGGGATTCTTGCCACTACGACAATAAGTAACGCAGAGACCACAAATACAGTTATCGGAACGATAGGCGATGGAGAAAGTACGCTAAGTATGAGCATGGAGGCAGCGAAGAGAATTTTTGAAGTTGGGCTTGCTTTCGCAAGATTGTTGTTATAGGCATAGCTATCAATTTGCGCTGAAATGTTGCTATGATCCTCATGCCTGTGACTATGTCGATGTTTTGTGTGTTGAATTTGTGGTTGTGCTTTGTTTTTTCGATGGGTTCGTATAACAATGTATGCTATAATGGAGGCACCTATCAGGGCTTGTACCACAAAAAGCGCTGTTACCAATTGTTCAGGAAGAACCAAAATTGGGTTAAACCAAGGTGTATAGCCTTGTTGAGTGATTATGTTTGCTGCAGCGTCATCAGTTCCAGCCATATTAGTTGAAACAAAAACTAGTGGAGCTATAAACAGTGTCAGCAATACAGCTATCAAGATACTGTAATGTTTCTTTTTTAGGACAAACTCTCTCTCTTGAATTCCTGCAATTGGAGAACGTATGACTTTCATGGACCTCAGAATTTGGCCTTTATATTTTGCGAGGAACTCAAAGATGAAAATAGCAAGTATACCTTCTCCTATAGCCAAAGGAATCTGTGTTACTGCAAAGATGCTTACGAACTTGAGGAAAGCGTTTGTGAAACCTGTTGCTGGAAAAGCCAGAGCTAACTGTACCGAAGTGGTAACGTACGTAAAAAGGTCACTTAAGGCTACAGCTAGAAATACACTTGCTTGCATGGGAGCCCTGATTTTCCTGCACACAATCCACGTAATGTATGCCACCACGGGGCCGACAATCCCCATTGAAAACACATTTGCGCCCAAAGTTGTTATACCTCCATGAGCAAGAAGTGTTGCTTGGAAAATTAGGGCAATAAGTGAGAGAACTGATGCTACGGCAGGACCGAAAACTACCGCAGCTAAGCCTGACCCAGTGGGGTGGCTGCTACTTCCAAATACAGATGGTAATTTGAGGGCAGAAACTACGAATATGAATGCACCCATTAGTGCTAGAAGCGGTTTGGCTTCAGGGTTCTTCTTTGCGATAGTTGAGAGNTTGTAGATTCCATATGCAACGACTGGAATCATGAGTGCCCACCAGAACTCCCACCAGGGGGTGGGTAAGAAGCCTTCCATGATGTGCAAACTTTTACCCTCTCTTAGTGGTGCATAGTTTTAAAGAAACCTTATAAACCTTCGTTTAACTAAAGTTAAACTTAGGTTGAATTGCTGATGTCCAAAAAATATGCAAAAGTTCTTCTAAAGGATAAGGGTGAATTCACGAAATTTCAGATTCTTCTCGAAATAATGCGCAATCAACCGCACATCAAACAAAAAGATATCAGCGACAAATTAGGCATAACCATTCAGGCAATTTCAAAGTATTTTAAGAAGCTGGCAAAAGATGGACTTTTGGAAGTTGGTTTAGAACGCGTAGATTACCGATTAACGTCTAAGGGAGTTATTAAGTTACGTGAAGATGTAAGGGCACTCGAAAACTATGTGATTGAAGTTAAACATGACTTGAAGATTGAGCATGCATGGCCTGCCATAGCCACCGAACATGTAAAGGCAGGGCAGGAAATAGGGTTAGCTCTCAAAGAAGGTGTCATGTACACAACAAGCGCAAATAGCTCTGAAACTAGAGGAACCGCTCTTGCTGATGCTAATCCTGGTGAAGATGTTGGTATAAAAGACCTTCACGGAAAACTGCAAATGAAGCACGGAAGAATTTTAATTATAAAATTGCCAAGCATTCGTAAAGGCGGTTCACGCAGTGTTGATTTGATAAAAGTGAAGGCGTTCTATGACGAGTTTAAACCTGATCGAGTGGGTGTTATGGGTGCGGTTGGGCGATCTGTATTAACTAAGATTGATCTTGAAGCTGACATTGAATTTGGAATAAGCCGCTCGGCTGCTATCGCTGCGTCGAGAGGTTTGAACGTTTTTGTTCTTGTGGTGGGAAGGATGGTAAATCGTATGATTCAAGAAATAGATCAAATAAACTTACGAAGCAGTGCTAATATTGTTTATGAGGTAAAAGACGCTCAAAAAATAGAGTAATTTAGTGTTCGATGGAGATTTTGCTGATGCCAGCTTCTTTATTCAAAGTAATTACATGTTCAGCTTTATCTGCGAACGCTTCGCTGTGAGTAACTGCGATTATTTGTTCAATTGCTTTGAATCGGCTTATAGCTTCCGCTAAACGTTCTATGCTGCCGTCTTCGCTTCCTAAATTTTCGGTTGGCTCATCTAGCACCAAAATACTTAAGCCATGGCCAGTTCGAGACTGCATTATCAGCTGTCCTAAGCCCATGCGGTAAGCAAAAGCCAAAAGCGTCCGTTCTCCACCTGAGAGGTTTGATACTTCACGATCAACGCCTGACTCGCTTTTTACGTAGGGCGTGTAGGTTTCATCTATTAGTATGTTAAGCATTGGGGCTTCTCCGCCAACTAAGCTGTCAAGAACCTGCTGAACGAAATTGCGTAAAACCTTCACAAATTCGATTCGAAGCTTAGGCTGAATACTGCGGTAGGCATCGCGAATAGCACCCAAAACCTCGATGGTGCGGCGGATTTTTTCTATCCTTTCCCTTTTTTGCTGTGCTAAGTCAATTCTTTCTTTTATTTCATCTAACCTTTTAAAGAGGTCCATTTTGCGGTTTTGTTTGGTGCGTAACTCTGAATCTAACATGTAATATTGTCGGAAAGCTTGTTCCCTATTCGCGCGTGCAGCATCAAGTTCTAAATGGTCAAAACGACTGATCTCAAACCGCACCACGTCAAGCTGCACATGCAAGTCAGACTCAAGTTTTTGTTTCTCCAATAACTCGTTTGATAAACCACTGAGATTATGTTCTTCTTCGTCTAGACGGTTCTTTAAATCCTCAGATCTGGTAACGCAGTTTTGAAGATTTGAGTAAGCATCAGAAGCTGAAACTTTGGTTTTTTTCAGGTTATCAATTTCAACTTTAAGTTGAGTGATGAGTTTTTCTCTGTCGCAGTTTTCATGTTCTATTCTTGATAATAAATTGGTTTTATATTGACCTTCAAGCGGCTGAATACACAGCGGACATTTACTTTCATGGGAAAGCTCAATTACTCTCTTTTTGTCTAGTTGCATGTTTCTTGAGGTTGCTTCATGATCTGCTTGCAAACTGCTGATTTTTTCATCAAAAGCTGTCAAAGCCGAACGAANGTATTCAATCGACTGATTAGCTGGTAGACCTGCTAGTTCCAACTTANTTAAGTATACTTTGATCTGCGAATCAATTGAGTTTTGACGTTGCTGTAAATTGTTAAAGATTGTTTTTTTGTCTTCCATTCGTTGAGTCAAGGAAGCAAGTGTACCGTTCATGTTTGTGAGGTCTGAATGCAACCGCGTTTCTTTGCGTTTTAACTCTTCAATAGCTTGCTTTTTTTCTTCATGATTTTTAAGTTTGTTATCTGCTTGGTCCAATGCCTTCTTTGCGATCATCAATTTCTGAGAATAGTTTTCAAGCTCCATCTCTAATAGCGTGTATTCTTCAGTTGCTCGGTTGTATTCATCGCTTAGTTTTTCAAGGCTTAATACATCGGGGTCTTTTTCAAAAACACGTTTCTCTGTCTCGTAATCACGTTGATATTGAGCTATATTGCTCCAAGCCAACTCATAATCGGAAAGCCCAAAAAGCTGGTCCAAACGCACTTGTCTGTCTCTTGGTTTGGCATCAAGCAACTCTTTGAGGTGTTCCTGTTTAAACCAGACTATCTCGCGATACAAGTCGCTGTCTAATCCAGTGATTGCCTTAACTTGTTCTGCAACAGCATCGGTTTTCATGCTTGCAACAACGTTTTCATCTTCCCAGAACTTTAAATCCTCAATGTTTTGAGTGATACTTTTGCCTCTGCGTCTAAGCCCTCTCGTTAGCTTGTAAGTGTTACCGTTTTGGGTGAATTGAATAGTGACGCGTCCCCAGTCTGCGCCCTCACGTAGTAAATAGTCATATGTTCTTGATTCTCCAAACAGAGCAAAATCCAATGCATAAAGTACGCTGGATTTACCGCAGCCTAAACCACCTACAAGACAATTAAAACCATGTGTGAAGGGTACAGTGGATTTTATGTGGCTGCGGATATTTTCAAGCTGAACAATTTCTATTTTCATTTTGTCAGCTCCTCAATAGTTAGTTTAACTTTTTCTTCCTGCTTCTGCGTAAGTTGTTCCATTAGGGTTAGAGATGAGTGTGCGATTTTGGTTGCTTCTTCACGGCTATAACGCGCTGAAAAGATTTCTACAAAATATTCAAACGATTTAGTTCTAAGATCTTTAAATTCGCCTTCAAAAATGGAGCAGGCAACTTCTTCTGAGATGGCAGTTTCTTTTAGTTGAACGATTGGATGAACCAGTAAGGCTTTTTCAGCTGCACATCGAATTTTTACGATGTCAATTTCGCCGCGGCTTGCTTCAGCTGGAAGAGTGCCTCTCAGCACAGGAATTATTATTGCACCCTCTGAATCGTTTTCCTTAACTGATTGTGCCGCTAATTCTGTAATTTTTGCAGATCCAAATCCTGGAAAATCCTGTTCCAAAATTATGAATTGCCGTGGACTTGAAAGCTCAATTTGTTCTGTAAGGACTTCTTGTTTTTCGTTTACCGTCACATATAAGAAGCCTTTTGGATCTTTGGATTCTCGGTAATCGGTTGTTTCTGTACAGCCGCTGTAGGCAAGTGTGCCGGTTTTGAATTTGCCTTGGAATCGTTCATGCACATGACCTGCAGCATAATAGTTAAAGTCGCTTGGCAACTCGTCTGGAAGAATTTCTGCTTCAATATATGGTGGCTTAACGTTTGGCAGATCCAATGCGCCATGGAAAACAAATATATTGAAAATGTTTTGGTTGGGTGTGGGTGAGTTTTCTGAGAGGAACTTTGGTAATGCCTCTTGTGTTCTATGTCTGTTATGGAAGTTTGGTATGCCGTAAACATAGCAGCAATCTTGCTTTTGCCAACATGCGCCATCGTGTCTTGGTAGATGATGAATTAATCCTGCGCTGTCCAATGGGCAAAGGATTGTTCCAGTTATTGTGTTGGGCGCTGAATCGTGAGAGCCGTCAACAGTTAGTACTGGTATGCTGGCATCTTTAAGGCGTTTGAAGCTTTTAATGGTGTTTTCTAAAGTAACGTTTGAGGGTCTTGGTTGGTGGAATAGGTCACCAGCGATTATCATAAAATCAGGTTTTAACTCGATGGTTCTATCCACGAGCTCTCTAAAGCTGTCATCAAAGTCTTGCCTTCTAGCTTCCAATCCATATTGGGCATAACCTAAATGTAGATCTGCAGCATGAACGAAGCTAAATGGCTTCAACTTGTTGACTCCTTTATCTTCCCCTTAAGTCACAGATTAGTGCTAGCTCATTTTAAAGCGTTATTGCAGNTCTATGTTTTAGCGCAATTCTGGCTTTCTTAGGCGAAAAATTTAAAGGATTACTTGTGTGTTAACTTCAAAAAGGCGCTTTAATCAGAATGCAATGTCAAGCATGCAATCAAGAAACACTTCTGCCGTTCCGCTGTCCATATTGCGGCGGACAATTCTGCAGTGAGCACAGGCTGCCTGAGAACCATATGTGTCCTCGAATTGATTTTGCTCGCAGCCAACGCCAAGATCAAGTCATGACGGCGCGATCATACAACAATTACCAATACAGCTACAATGTTGGGCCATCTCGACATGCAAGGCACATAACCACGAGCCCCAAAGAACTGCAGCAAATTGGGGTTGCAGCAGTCCTTGTCATAGCCATCGGTTTCTCAATCGCTTTGTTCGGAGATTTTGGTTGGAGCTGGATTGCCATGGCTGCTTTCGCTTTGGTCATGACTGTTTCTTTTCTGATTCATGAAATCGCACACAAAGTAACGGCGCAACAGGCGGGTTTGTGGGCCGAATTTCGCCTTACCACTTGGGGTGCCGTGTTGACCTTGGTTTCCGTTTTTTTGCCCTTCAAAATGATAGCTCCAGGTGCAATGATGATTGGAGGGCAACCAACCACTGCAAAGGAAATGATAAAAATTTCTGTTGCTGGAGTAATCACAAACATGATTTTTGCAGTCACTTTTCTAAGCTTAGCTTTTGGTTTACCTATTAACGGATTTACTGGTATGTTGCTATTTTCTGCCTACATTAACGCGTTTATGGCGGTTTTTAATTTGATTCCTTTTGGAGTCTTGGATGGATACAAACTCTTTGTCTTGAACAAGAAAATTTGGGCGCTGGCATTTATTCCCAGTCTCATCCTTGTAGCGATAACTGGTTGTATAGTTCTTTTCTAAAATCAAATTTCTCTTCACAATACTCTAATATTTTTGTAGGTTGCCTTTGCAATTGCTGCATGTATTACAGATGCAACTCACTGGTTGGCTTAAAAAAAATTTTTGCTTTCGCTACTGTATCTGAAAAGACTAAAATTTAAAATGGTTTTAGATAAGTTCAATTGTTACGTGAACTTCTTCGGGTACTCGAATGCGCATGATTCTTCTCATGACACGCTCTTCTGAGTCGATGTCGATTAAGCGTTTGTGGATGCGCATTTCCCACCTGTCCCAAGTTGCTGTTCCTTCGCCTGATGGGCCTTTTAGAACTGGTACTCTTAGCCTCTTTGTTGGCAGTGGCACTGGACCGTTGATTTTCACGCCTGTTTTCTGAGCGATGCTTCTTAGTTCCCCGCATACCTCTTCAAGTTTGTCATAATCTGTGCTTGTGAGGCGTATTCTTGCTTTTCTTACCATGTTGGTCCATCAATCCATTAATTTTCTAACTAATATATGTTAGGTGACACCAAACAGACTTCAGAGAAACATAAAAACCTATCGACCCTTTTTCAAAGCTTATAGTCCAGTTTCTTAACGAGTGACTTATGCTTCAAGACAGCGTTTCTTTGAAACCTTTTCTATCTTCAACTAGCGCTATCTCCCCTTTCATTTACTGCAGTACTTGTTTCTTATCTGTATGCAAGAAAACGATTTTGTTGCCTGTACTTATATGTTCCAAAAAGTACACACATAATTTAATTTGTAATATACTCGATAGAATANTTGTCTGTAGAACCCCCTCCGATGGGTCGGGATTGACAAAAGATGAGTCATCTCCTTCTCATCTGCGTCAAAACCCCGACCTGTGAAACGGGAGCAAAATATTTAACCCAACCATCCACTAACCAAAAGGTTGTTTCGCCCTTTCGGTTTATCTTAAAGTTAGTTTATGCAAGTAAATTTATGGTTGATTTATCAAGACCTCGTGATTCATGTGAATTCCCAAACTGCCAAATCTACTTCTTCGCTTGTTCATAGCAATTTAATGGCTATTCAGAAGAAAATGTTAGTAGTATGACCTATGGCGGACGACTTCTAGTCTTTCTTGGCTAAGAAATTAACTCTATATAAATTGTTATTTCATAAAGCTTTATATCGATTTTTTGAGAGTCAAACGATCAAGGGTTGTTATCCTTATCTGTTTTTGAAAAAAACTATCCTTAGTCATGGTGAGTCCGATGACCAAATTAAGTCATTAGAATGACGGTTTTTCAAGTTCCATTGTGCTTACAGGTGTGCCCCAATATGGATCTGTTACACCTCGGCAATCCAACACGTATGCTGTACAAAAACCATACTTGCTTTTCACCCAGACTTGAATTTTCCGGCAAGTTGTTCGCAACCCTGAGAAACTAAACCCCTAAAAAATAGATTCTCAAAGCTAAAATCGGAATAACAACCACTAAACCAAACAGCACGGCCGTTATAGTCATAACTCGAAGTGCCCTGTTGATGTGGTCAGGCGTGATGCCGTGGTTATCCCCTAAAATGTAGCATCCTTGCTTCTCCAATTGCGTATCTAAGACTCCAGCCATAGCACTAATTGTCCAGCCTGCGTTAACACTGGTAGTTTTGGCTTTATCTCTTTGCAGAATACGCCAGCCTTCTCGCCAATTTTCACCTAAGAGCGCGGCTGCAGCAATCATTAAGTAAGCTGTTAGCCTAGCTGGAACATAATTTGTTATAGTGTCCAAGTTTGCACTAAACCAACCTATGTTTTTATTTTCAACGTTTTTGTAGCCAACCATCGAATCCAATGTGTTTATGACCCGATAAGCAAATGCTCCTGGAACACCAAAAATAGCGAAGAAGACGAATGGCGCAGTTACACCGTCGGTTGTGCTCTCTGCGATCGATTCAACTGCAGCTGAAATAATCTGTCTTTCGCCAAGAGTGTTTGGGTCACGACGAACAATGTATGGAAGCCATTTTCGCGCTCCAGCCAAATCATTGTTTCTGAGTGCATTAGCGATAGGTTTAGTGTAATAGCCCATGCTTTTAATGGCGAAAGTCGCCTTAAACAAAATAGCGCCTACAATAACGTAGGCTATTTGCCCATAAATGCCAAAAGATAGATGTAACCAGAAAAGAAGCAAAAAAACAGGCACAGTAGTTGCCAGTATTGGAACAATCGCCAAAAGAACACCGTTTCCTTTTTCAACCCTTGGATTTGTGTTTTTCAATTTGGGTTTGAGATAAGTTATGACTTTTCCTATACCGACTGTTGGATGAATTCTATCGGGATATTCGCCAACAACTAAATCAATCAAGAAGGCTAAAGCAAAAATCAATACAGAATCCAAAAACCACGAAAAATCAAAAGCAAACAACTGTTAATCAAACCTAGTCATAGCTAATTTTTCACTGCCTGCCTTATTGCCTCAACGAGTTTTTGGTTCTCAGCATGAGTTTTAACCGCAAGGCGTATGTAATAGGGATCAAGCCCGTGGAAAGATGTGCAGTCACGGATCAAAAAGCCCTGTGCCAAAAGTTTAGCCGCTAACTTGGAAGCATTTATCCCTGTTTTTCGAATATCAATAAAGAAGAAGTTTGCGTCAGGCGGGTAAATTTTGAATTGGTTGATTTTGGACAGTTCACTTAGAAGATATGCTTTCTCTTTCTTGATAATTTCACGTGTAACCTTTAGATGTTCTTTATCGTTAAGCGCTTCTAAAGCTGCCGCCTGAGCAAGACAATTAACATTCCATGGAATCTTGGCGCATAAGAGCAAGTCCACAATATCTTTGTTGGCAATTCCATAACCCATTCTAAGGCCAGTTAAACCAAAAATTTTGGTAAAAGATCTTAGAATGAAAAGGTTTGGGTAATCTTTAATTTTGCCGATTAGAGTAAGCGTTTTTTCTTCTTCTACAAACTCCAAGAAGTCCTCGTCAAGGAAAACAAGAATATCCTGATTCATGGCCTCCTCAATCAAGCCCTTTAACGTATTCTTTGGGATGAGCATGCTTGTTGGGTTATTAGGGTTGCATAGGAAAATGATTTTTGCGCCTTTCATTTCCTTTTTGAAAACTGCCAAGTCAATGTTAAAATTGTTATCAAGAGAAATAAAAAGAGGAGGTTCCCCAGTCTTCCTAACTGCGTTCTCGTATTCGCCAAATGTTGGTGCGGGAATAAGGGCTTTGTCGCCTTTTCGCATGAAAGTATCTGCAAACAGGTACATGAGCTCGGTTGAACCGTTACCGGCAATGATGTTGTTTTTTGTTAATGCTGGGAAATGGTTGGCAATCGCCGTCCTTAAGGCATTACTGTTTGAGTCTGGATAAGCTGGAATTTCTTTGAAACTGTGTTTTGCAGCTTCAAGCGCTCGTCTTGAAGGTCCCAAAGGATTGACGCTTGAACTAAAATCCAAGATTTCTTCGCGTTTACGCCCGCTTTTCCCTGCTGCATCTAAAACCTCTCCTCCGTGAACACACGGCTTGAGATTCCTTACGCTATCTTTAGCTAGGTTTTCAATGGGCTTCATTTGCGCTCAATCCTTTTAGTTATGGAAAGCTGAAATACTTACGTTTCTTTTTAACATAAATGATATAAATGTTTGGCTAAAGCTTGAATCACTCATTGATATGCCATTTCAGGAGGCAAAAAAGAAAATTAATGTTTTTTAGGTTGTTAAAGTCTGATATTATCGGATAGCAGGAGAGAAGGTTCTGTGAATGAGTGATAAACCGGAAAACGAGCATAAGCAAGAACTTCAAGAAATGGTTAACCAGAAAAAGACAAATCAATCCGTAGAGCAAGTGCTCGCGGTATTTTGCCAACGACACGGCGTAACTATGGATACATGCCGTGTTTACTACAAGCAGCTCGTAAAAGAGGGTAAAGTAAAAGAAAAATGAAGAAACTTACTTCTCCCGTAGTGTTTTTAGCCTTAATTCTTTTTTCAACTCTAATTTTACCCGTTAATTGCTCAGATATTGCCAATGTAGACTGGAATCAAACGTTTGGTGGAGTAAAAAATGAATCAGCCTATAGTGTTGTGCAAACACAAGATGGTGGCTATGTTTTAGCTGGAAGTACTAGTTCTTTTGGAGTTGGTACTTCTGACGTGTGGTTGGTTAAGACTGATTCGTCGGGTAACATGGAGTGGAATAAGAGCTATGGTGGACAAGGAGACGATATTGCCAGCGCAATAATACAGGCAGATGCTGTCTTTGTTATTGCAGGTATGACCTCTTCTTTTGGAGCAGGAGGCTTTGATTATTGGCTTGTTAAAGTCGACTCCGCAGGCAACCTGTTGTGGAATAGAACTTTTGGGGGAACAGCGGATGATTTTGGCACAAGTGTTATTCAAACTGTCGATGGAGGGTATGCGTTAACAGGTTGGACAAACAGTTTTGGCGCGGGCGGAGAAGACCTTTGGTTGGTAAAAACTGATGTTTCTGGCATTATGGTTTGGAATCAAACTTTTGGCTCACAATATAATGATGAAGCACATGGTTTGGTGCAAACTAGAGATGACGGCTACCTTGTATGTGGCGACACAACTTTCTCATCTAGCAATCAAGACGCTCTGCTGTTAAAAACAGATTCAAACGGGCATATGCTTTGGAACAAGACTTTTGGAGGCTCGGCTCTGGACACTTTTCTTTCTATAGTGCAACTTGGCGACGGCAGCATTGCTCTAGCTGGTTACACTGCATCTTATGGCTTAGGTTCAAACGATGCTTGGCTTACGAAAACTGACTCAATAGGTGACCTGCAATGGAACAAAACATACGGCGGATCCAGTGACGACAAAGCTTATGCATTAATTAACTCTAGTGACGGCGGATTTGCGTTGGCAGGACAAACAAATGTTGATACAACGAACAACTACTGGCTAGTAAAAACTGACTCCTTGGGAAGCGTACTGTGGGATAATATAAACAACAAGGCGATGGATAATTTTGCTTATTCACTTTTGCAAACAAAGGATTATGGATATGTTCTATGTGGCACTGCTGATACAGAAAATAATGGGCAAGATTTTTTGCTTGTAAAAGTTAATTCTTCCAGCAGTGCTTCAGGTTTTTCATCAATAATAGTAGTTGGTTTAGCAGTTATTGTAGTTGTATTGTTGACAGTTATTGTTATCTTGGCTAAGTGGAAATCAAGGCTGAAACCCAAAGAACAAGTTTAAGTTAACTGGAATGAATCTAAATTCACCGAGGAGTCGCCATTTGAGAGAACTTGTATTTGTTGGCTTAGGCTTAAATGATGAAAAAGGCATCAGCATNAAAGGTTTGGATGAAATCAAAGCTGCAGACATGGTTTTCATGGAAACCTATACTAGCCGAATGCCCGATTTTAGCCTTGAACGGTTCGAGCAGATGAGCGGCAAAAAGGTTCAGGTTATTGGTCGGCGTGAGCTTGAAGAAGAAAGCGGCAATTCAATTCTGAATTCTGCGAAAAACGGGAAAACGATATTTCTTGTTCCAGGAGACCCATTCATCGCTACAACTCATGTTGCCTTACGCATTGATGCTGAAAAGCAAGGGATTCACACTCGGATTGTTCATGGTGCTTCAATTATTTCTGCAATTGTTAGCCTGTCAGGATTGCATAATTACAAGTTTGGCAAAACAGTAACTGTGCCCTTTCCAGAAAACTTCAGCGCAACACCATACAACGTAATAGCACAAAATAAGACATTTGGTTTACATACGCTTTGTCTTCTGGATTTAAAGGNCTCTGAAAACCAGTTTTTAAGCGTTAATCAAGCACTCAAAATGCTGATCGAAATTGAAGAAAAAGACAAAAAAGGTGCTGTTACCGTTGATACTGTTGCGCTTGGAGTTGCAAGGGCAGGAAGTGACAACCCCACCTTGAAAGCTGATTTTGTTAGAGATCTTTTTACTTTTGATTTTGGGCCTCCTCCTTACAGCTTGATTGTTCCGGGAGAATTGCATTTTATGGAGGTAGAAGCTTTGATTGCTTTTGCAAGGGCNCCCACAGTGTTTAGGAGGCTTTTATAAGTGAGTTTGGAAGCACTAATTGCCAAATACATTGGCTCTGCTGAAAAAGTGCTAAGAGAACTGCAGAAAACNCAAATGCCTATTGCAATGACTGAGGTGGCTGTGTCTGATGTTTTNTCTTGGGCTGCTAATTATTTGGAGGACGCAAAGTATTATAGGGTGGACGGCAAGCTTGAAACCAGTTTAACTTCGGTAGCTTACTGTGAAGGGTTACTGGATGCTCTTAGGTTATTGGGTGCAGTGAAGTTTGAATGGCCAACAAGTCAAGAAAGGTAGTATTAGCATCAGGCGTTTTTGACCTGCTTCATTTGGGGCACGTAAAATTCTTAGAGGAAGCCAAACGAGCAGGCGGACCCAATGCAAAATTGATAGTTATTGTTGCAACAGACAGCACCGTGGAAAAGACCAAAGGCAAGCG
>JGI20214J51088_10002079_pt1 | contig 13522 bp, 13 predicted proteins | sample WetSurMetagenome_FD_51088 | JGI IMG/M metagenome (IMG submission 51088) | reverse complement strand
TTCAACAAGTCACAGCGCAAGACTACAANCTCACCCTCACTGACGAAGCTGGCGAAAAACTGGAACTCACTCAACTCGGCGAAAAATTCGACTCCCTCACCAGAGTACTCAACCAGGCAACCAGCGCGTTGACTCGGAGAAGCCAGGAAACAGTGAAAGCACTCGCGCCCGAAGCTGACCCCGCCACTGTATCCAAGCTTGCTTTGATGCTGAAGGACGGCAAAGCTGCCAAACGCAAAGACATTGAAGCACTCGCGCCAGCCCTCTGGAAGCGTCTCATCAAGCAAGCGGAGGCAGCAGGGTTGGCGAAGGAAATCGGCTTTCTGGAAACTTCTGCCCAGAAGGACAGCGTCTGCATGGGAGTGAAGCGTGGGCTCATGGGCGACCTCACGGGTTCCTACGTGTGGCTGCTCTTCCCGATGCGCGATTCAAACTCGGGCAGGTTGATGAACGCGGTGGCTATGGAAGCTTTCACGGCAAGCGACGCCGCGGAGCCCAAAAAAGAAGTACCCAGACAACCTTCAGACGCAGCCTCAGCTACGGAGGAAACAGACGCGGACTCAGTGGAGACACAGGTAGGTGGAAAAGCCACGTACTTCTTTAAAACCATGAACCGAACCGCCTACGCCCAAGCTTCAGACGCGCAGGTTGCAACTGGGCTTGACGGCTTCCTGCGGGTGGTGAACCGTTGCATGGTGGACGTGAATTTTCGGCGGGAACCCATCTACCTCTCCGAAGACGCCTTAGACAACCCCAAGTACACCGCCTACCGCTATGCCATCGCCAAACTACCATCCCTGCAGACGCTGCGGAGCCTGTTCATCGGCAGAGTTGTCCACTCCACGTTTGACCAGTGGCAGGGGGACGTCGCAAGTTTATTAAATTTCAACCTCCACAGTACAAGTGAACTGGACAAGTGGAAGAGAGGAAACGAATAATGCCATCGTATAAGCACCCCTGCAAGTATTGTGGTAAACTGGTTTCCGCGGACGACAACGTCTGTGCGTTCTGCGGCAAAGTCAACCCCGTTGGACCCACCCGATGCCCCAAGTGCCATACCCCAGTGGAGGAAGGGCAGATGCGGTGCAGCCATTGCGGTTTGGTTCTGCAGATTCAGTGTTTTGCCTGTGGCAAGCCCACGTTTTTCGGTGATTATTGCCAGAACTGTGGGCAACGGCTAACAGTTTTCTGCCCCAAGTGCGGGACGGAGCAGGCGCCTGTTCAAGAGAAATGCATAAAATGCGGTAAGCCCTTAAGTTCAAAGGGGAAATAAGAAATGCCACTTCAACCTTTCACTCGAAACTATGACGACCTCAGCACGGAAGCTGGGTTCCAATTTGTTTTTAAATGCGACATCTGCGGCGACGGGTACAAAACCAACTTTGTCGCGAGCAAAACCTACAAGAAAGCTGGTTTCTTCCGCGGGTTAGGCAAAGCTGTCTCTATCGGTGCGGAGTTGGCGGGTAGCAGCAGAGGACACAGCGTTGAACGAGGAACGGACGCCGTGAGCGAACGATTCCAGGGCATGACGCCTGCCTGGCACCAGGAGCATGAACAGGCATTTGACCTCGCTCAAAACGAAGCAAAAGGACATTTTCACAGGTGCCCAAGGTGCCACAAGTACGTTTGCGAAGAGGACTGGAACGAGCAGGAAGGGCTCTGCACTGAGGAAGCGCCGCGGGAGAGCACGGAAGTTGCTGCTGCCCGAGCAGAGAAGATGGTTACAGACATCAAAGCGAAAGCTGAAGCGACGCAGGTTTTCAATGGGGAAATCTCGTCTCGTCAAACCCTGTGCCCTCAATGCGGCAAGCCAGCGGGAACAGGCAAATTCTGCAACAACTGCGGTGCGCCTCTGGGTTTGGCAGCGTGTCCCAAGTGCGGGGCAAAGAACCCTGCAGGTACAAGTTTCTGCGGCGAATGCGGCACCCGACTGAAGTAGCAATCGCCCCAAAACATTTTTTCCCTTTCTCTTCTTTCTTACCTACGGAATTTGACGCATTGTTTTTAACGGAAAATATAAATCGACAGGACACGTCAAATAGATAATGTTTTAGTATTTGACTTGTAAATGTGTAAAGAGGGAAACAGATGAGCACCCACGCGGAAGACCTTAAACTTCGACTTATGACCATTGAGCTTCTCCGAACAGCAAAGTACAAGCGAAACATCACCTACCGGGAACTCGCCACCAAAACAGGGTTACCCGTCACAGTTCTAAGCCGATATGCCAAGGGACACGTACTTCCCAACACAACCCGCGCGAAACAACTCTGGCGCGTCCTCACCAAACTCGTCGGGCTAGAGACAGAGCTGCGGAGCCGCATAAAATTCGACGAGACAGGGTACTTTGATAACACGGAAATCGTGGGGGACTACAACATCCTGCAGCAAGCGGCTAACCATGCGCTGGCGAATTTCGCGGGCAAACGCGTCACCAAAGTCTTAACCGCGGCAACAGACGGCATTCCCCTTGCTACGATGGTTGCGAACGCGCTAGGCGTGAACCTCATTGTGGCAAAGCGGAACAAGGAAGTGGGCGTCAAAGCCTTCTTGGATGAGACTTTCATTTTGGGCAAGGACAGCGGCGTCACCGTCACCTTGTACATTCCTAAGGAAATCATCAAGAAACGCGACAGCGTCCTCATCGTTGACGACATGATAAAAAGCGGCGAAACCCAAGAAGCCCTCGTTAACTTGGTGAAGAAGGCAAAAGCGGAAATCAGCGGTGTCTTCAGCCTCATCGCCGTCGGCGACGACTGGAAGAAACGCATCAAAATCGGAGGCGACGCCCCCGTGGAAGTCGTGACGTACCTGAAGTCGCCGCAAGACAACGAAAACCGCAACTAAGAAACCATTTTCCCTTCCTTTGTGTTTTCCGGGTTTTATGCGAAATCTTAAACAGAACCCTTCCATCCTTTGTTCTTAACGTTGAGGCTCAGCAGATGCGCATGATTGTGTGGCAAAACGGAACCGTTTTAACCCCTGACCAAACTAAACTTCCCCTCCAAGAAGTCACTCTTAGAATCACGACTGTGGAGCAGATGGCGGAAGCCATAAAGGTGCTCCGCGTCCGAGGTGCGCCCCTGTTGGGTGCGGCGGCGGCTTTTGGAGTGGCACTTGCAGCCTATCACAGCAAAGCAGCCACCAGAGAAGCACTGCTGGCAGATTTAGAGAAAGCAGGTTCGTTCATTAAGAGCCAGAGGCCAACAGCTGTGAATTTGTTCTGGGGAGCCGACCGCGTTCTCAACAAAGCCAAAGCCACCAAAGGCAGCGTCACGGAGTTGAAGGAGGAGGTGGTTGAGGAGGCACAGAAAATCGCTGACGAGGATGCAGAGCAGAACCACCGAATCGGTAAACATGGCTCGGAACTCATCAAAAACGGCGACACCATCCTCACACACTGCAACGCAGGCGAATTAGCCACAGTCGAGTACGGCACAGCACTTGGAGTAGTCCGTGCAGCTTGGGAGCAAGGCAAGAAAATTAAGGTCATCGCGGACGAAACGCGCCCTCTGCTGCAGGGTGCAAGGCTTACAGCTTACGAGTTGAAGCGCGACGGCATCCCCGTCACGTTAATCACGGATAACATGGCAGGCTACGTAATGAGCAAGGGCTTGGTCAACCTCGTGGTGGTTGGGGCGGACCGCATTGTGCAAGACGCGGTTTTCAACAAAATCGGCACCTACAGCGTCGCGGTCCTAGCAAAGGAGCATGGTGTGCCTTTCTATGTGGCGGCGCCAAAATCCACGTTTGACCTCACCCGCAAAGCCAAAGACGTGGTGATCGAGGAGCGGAACCCAAGCGAAGTTACCAACATCGGCAACACACAAATCGCACCCACAGGCGTCGCCGTTTTTAATCCAGCGTTTGACGCTACGCCACTGAAGTATGTGGCAGGCATCATCCACGAGGACGGCATCTACCGCAAAGCAGACTTCGCAAAGTTCAAACCTGGCTTTCTCTAGTTGGTGGTTTCGGAGGTAATGCTCGTTTACCTTACAGAAGGGGATTTGCAGTTTTTTCTAGTTGCGTCTTCTCCAGAAACTCAATTATAACTCTTAAAAGTTCGTTGTGTTTTCCTTCTTCGTCGATTATGTCCGCAAAGATGTTTCCGACACTTTTAAGGTCTATCTTGTAGAGGTTATTTATTGCCTTAGTCATGAACTCTAAGGTTTTCATCTGGGTAAAGACATAGTATTCTTCACCGAGTTCCCCTTCCAAGACTCTTAGTTTTTCCAAGAGTTTCGGCAGTTCTTCTGCGGAAATCCTTTGTTTGGAGGTGACTTCTTTGTGGTAGTTCTCGATTACATTCCATATTGGGGACAGCTTCTCCTCGTATTCTTTGGGTGAGGCTTTAGATTTTGCTATGCTTTCCCCCAAACCTTTCAGGACAGTGCCGTGTTTTTGGCTGTCAATGGCTATGGTTAGTAAGAGCGACTTAGGTAAGGGCAAATCGACTTTTTCGCTGAGGGCTTTGTACAGCAGAAATACATCGTTCTCCAGTAGGCTTAGCCCTTTGAGAAGTGACGCGATGGCTATTGATTTGTTTTCATCAACTTTGGGCATATTCAAAGTATCCTGAAACTAGTATTATTTGAGTCATAAAATAGGTTATGAAGCCAAGATTCAGGTGGCTGGCTCTTGGACAATAGGAAAGGTTGCGTAATGACTGTGGGGTGTGGCAACGTTTAATTAATCAACTGGAAGAGTGTAGAAGTTAGACAGTTGATGCTAATGAGTGAAGACAAATTCAACCAACCCACCGCTGAAGTCAAAGCCAAGGGCACACTCCAAGAGAAAGGCGTCCGAGTCACCGACAAGAGCAGCATCGACGCGCTCAGCCAGCGAGGCTACGGCACCAAAGAAGGCGAAGTCTTCACCCTCACCCTCTACGAAGCACTCTACCTCGTCGAGAAAAAAATGCTCGAAGCTAAAACCGCTGATGGAGCAACCGCGGATTTCCAGATGCTCCTGCAAGCTTACAGCGAAGTTGACGAGAACGCTTGGGCACACTACCTGATTTACAGGGATTTGCGCAGCCGCGGGTACGTCGTGCGTGAAGGCTTCGGAGCCGCCATAGACTTCCGCATTTACGAGCGGGGCACCTACGGCAAAGACACCGCCACCAGCCTAGTCTTGAGCACGCAGGAGGGTCAGCCGCTGCCCATGGAAGACCTCACCAGCGCCCTCGCCCAGACGCAGAGCCTCAAGAAGGAGATGGTGCTGGCAGTCATGAATCGACGGGGCGAAATCGTTTACTACTCCGTCTCACCCTTAAGCTTCAAGTAATGGAGACTTGACATGTCCAGTTTTCAGCCCGTCCGCGGAACCCGAGACCTAATCAACCAAGAAGCACAACTCTTAAGCTACGTCACCGCCAAAGCTAGAGAAACCGCGAAGCTCTACGGGTTCAAGGAAACCTTCACCCCAGTCATAGAATCCTTCGAACTGCTAAGTGCCAAATCAGGGGAAGAAATCCGCCAACGCATGTTCATCTTCGACGACCTAGGCGGCAGAAAAATCGCTTTGCGTCCAGAATTCACCGCATCCATCGCCCGCCTCGCCACCACCGCGCTACGCAACGAGCCCAAGCCGCTACGGGTCTTCAGCACTGGAAGCGTTTACCGCTACGACGAACCCCAAAAAGGCAGGTACCGCGAATTCTATCAAGCTAACTACGAGCTCATGGGCTCCGCCAAACCTGAAGCAGACGCCGAAGTCATCCTCCTCACCAACAGCATGATGAAAAACGTGGGGTTGCAGGGCTACGCAATCAAACTCGGAAACGTCGGCGTCCTTAAAGGCATCATGAGCCAAGATGGCGTGGATGAGAAGACCCAGAACGCGGTGCTGCAGCGGATGGACAAAAAAGAGTACGAGGCTGCCCTAGCCCTCGTAGAAAACGAGAAGTGCAGAACAACCCTCCGATCACTAATCGAACTCAAAGCAGACACCGTTTTCGAAACGGTGGAGAAAATGAAAGCCCAAGTTGCAGGCTACGAGAAAGCCAGCACCGCCGTCGAGAACCTCTCAGCCATCCTCAACCTAGTCGCGGAAAGCGGCTGCCCAATCGAAGCAGTCGACCCAGCCTTCGCACGGGGCTTAGAGTACTACACGGGCATGATTTTCGAGGTTTACGTACCAGAACTGGACATTGCGTTGGGCGGCGGCGGAAGATACGACCGCCTCATCGAAGTCTTCGGCGGCGAACCCACCCCAGCCGTCGGCGTCGCCCACGGACTCGACCGCATCATGATAGCCATGCAAACCCAACAAACCACCCTCAAAGCGCAGATACAGAAGCGCGTTGCAGTGGTGCCCGTTAAGGAAGAAATAAAAGGCGAAGCCCTCAAAATTGCCCAGCAACTCAGGGAGGCGGGTGTGTCGGTGGAGTTTGAGATTATGGGGCGCAAGATGGCGAAGGCGCTGGAAGACGCGGACAAACGCGGAGCAGACTACGCGGTTATCGTGGGGGAACGCGAACTGAAAGAGGGCAAAGTTACGCTTAAAGACCTCAAGAAACGGGAACAGTGCGAAGTCAGCCTTGACGAATTATCATCAAAAATCAAACAAACGCCTTTAGGCTAACACGCCTGCAAGGTATGACTCGCCCTGCACGGTGAAGAAGAGTGATCGGTACTCGCGGTCCCNAGGTATCATAGGGTTGACGTAAATTGGTTCCTCACGCACAGAGCTGAGGTGGCTCTGCAGTGCTAAGGAGACTTCAAAGTGGTCTGTGCCGTTGGCGACATCGAACATTATACTTCGGCTATGTTCTTCGTTTCCGTGGAGCGTGAATGGGATTCTGACTTCGGTGTTGCTGACTTGCTCGTATGGCGCTGCTGTTCGGTTTGAGAAGGAGGCATTGCCGAAGGAGACTAGGACATCGAAGGTTCCCTCTGCGCCGCCGTAGTTTCTGCAGCTGAAGACGACGCCTTTGGAGCTGGTTGTGTTCGCGTCATTTTGCATGTTGAACCAGTAATCGATTGACGCTTTATCTGGTAAGTCTGGGTGCGTTACATTAAGCGGAACAGTTAGGTGCCCGTAAGTTGGTATTTCTCCGTGTGTCTGGGAGGAAGCGTTGGCATAGGTTCCGAAAGAGCTGTCAATACAGCAGAAGGTAAGTTGGTAGGAGCCAGCTGCGGTGTCGTTGCTGACTTCAATGGTGAGCAAGCAGGTTTTATTCTCGTCCGAGGGCAACTGAAAAATTGATTGGTTAATGTTAACCTTTATTGATGGCTTATTTGTGGCTTCACCATGCAGAAGCACATGCAGATCTTCAGCAGAGACGGAAACTATAGTCAAGTTCAAGCTGACTTCTCCACCCTCCGAGACATTCAGAGTTAGCTGGGACAATTCGATGGCTATAGGTTCCTGATGTGATGGGAACTCGGTTGCTGTTGAAGACGCTGACGGCTCAGGCGAAGAGTTATGTTGAAAGTAGGATTGTGATACCCACATCAACAAAACGAGAAACAGCATAACCGCAAGAGCAAAGTAAAGGTAGCGACTCCACTTCATGTTGGTCGTTTTCAATTGCGGATTTTTGTTATTTAACACTTGCTAAAATCAGCGGACAAAAGAAAGAAGTTTGGGAAGCCCCAAGAAAGAGGCTTTCATCTCTCGGTTTTTAGAGTCGTTTGATGTAGCGGTTGACTTCCCACTCGGTAACGACCATGCGGTAGAGGTCCCATTCCTTGCGTTTCTCTTTCAAAAAGTTCTCGAAAGCGGTTTCGCCGAGGGTTTCCTTCATGAGGTCGCTGGTCTCCATCTCATCCAAAGCTTCACTGAGGCTTTCTGGCAGCGAGACTATGCCGCGCTCTTTACGTTCCTCGTAGGTCATGTGGTACACGTTCAACTCCACTGGGTCGCCGGGGTCAATCTTGTTCTTGATGCCGTCCAAGCCTGTAGCGAGCAACACTGCGAATTGTAGGTAGGGGTTGCCTGAGCCGTCGGGGCAGCGAATTTCGCATCTTGCAGCACCTTTTTTGCCGCCGAAGTTGGGTACGCGGATGAGTGGACTGCGGTTCTTGTGCGCCCACGCAAGGTACACTGGGGCTTCGTATCCTGGAACCAAACGTTTGAAACTGTTTGGCCACGAGTCAAGCACAGCGCACATTTTACGTCCATGTGCAAGTTGTCCGCCGATGAAGCTGCGAGCTAAGTCGGAGAGGTAACCGTTCTTTGCGTCGTTAGCGTAGAAGAGGTTTTCTTTTACGTCTTTATCCCAGAGGCTCTGATGGCAGTGCATGCCGCTGCCGTTGATGCCTGCGAAGGGTTTAGGCATGTGTGTAGCTATGTAGCCGTTGCGTGCAGCCACGACTTTGGTGACCATCTTCATCGTTACAGCGCGGTCAGCGGTTTCGAGGGCTTCGCCGTACTTGAAGTCGATTTCGTTCTGTCCCAAAGCGACTTCGTGGTGGCTGATTTCAATCTCGATGCCGAAGGGCTCGGCCATGTCCGCGATTTCGCGTCGGAGGTCGTCGGTGAGGTCGCCTGGGTGGAAGTCGAAGTAGCCTGCCAGGTCAATTGGGGTAGGTAAGCCGCCTGTTTCGCTTTCTTTAACTATAAAGAATTCGAGTTCGGGGGCGCAGATGAAGGTGAAGCCTGCTTTGCTGGCTTTCTCGATTTGTCTTTCCAAGATGTAGCGTGGGTCGCCTTCGAATCGTTTGTTCTGGGGAGTGTAGATGTCGCAGATTAGTCTGCAGCTTGATTTCTCCTTTGGACGCCAGGGCAACACGGCGAAGGTGGTAGGGTCGGGTAGCAGAACCATGTCAGATTCTTCGATAGGTCGATAGCCAGTGATGGAGGAGCCGTCGAAGGATTGCCCGTTTTCGAAGATGGATTCGATGTTTTTGGATGCGACAGCCAAGTTCTTTATGATGCCGTTAATGTCGGTGAATTGGAGGCGGACAAATTTGATGTCCTGTTCTTGGATTTGCTGAACGACTTTGCTTACGTTCTTTTTCCAGACTGCGTCTTTAAAGTTTTTCATTTTTTGACATTCCTCACATAGGCGTTAGTCTTGGTTTTCATATGTTATGGAAAACACATTTCCCATAAACATATTTAAGCGTATCGCTCCATTCAATAGATAAACGTTCAGCTAAATTAAATAAAATTGGACTGGTGCACGCCGCGGAGGGGGATTTGGCGACAGAGAAAAACCCTCTAAATAGCACCGCTCAACAAACAATTACCCTGCAAACCGGCAAATTAGCCTTCTCGCCGCAGAAAATCCCCGACATCCAGCACATTCTGCACCACCACCTTACCCTCCGCCTGATCAAAACTGGCAACAACTCTGCCGAAGCCCAAGCACTCCCCATACTCGTTCAGTACAAGCGTAAACTCGCCTTTGCGCTTGGTGCCCATGGCTTTAGTGATGCCTTCGCGGAAGAGGTCCCGTCCGCAGATGAACAGCCAAGCCGCCTTCCGGTCAACCACCACCTTGTTTGCTGCGTGGGGCACGAGCATGTTGAGGAGGTTGAAGCTGGGAAAGAAAATGCCTTCCTTCACTTTGCCCAGGTACAAGCCTGCGTAGAAAAAACTACCCTGAGCAATGCGTTTGAGTCGAGGGTTCAAAAGGTAATACCTTTGCGCCTTCTCTTCAATGAATTCAGGGTTGAGGGCGATTTGGGCGCCAAACTGCGACGCGAAAGCGAGTAGGGGCTTCATGGGGTTTGGCTCCGTTTGAGTTTAGCCGCAAAGAAGCCTTGGGTGTCGCTTGGCCATAGTCTTCTGCACCGTGCTACTTGCGGGTCCAGTTTTTGCCCGAACACATCCGTCAACCCTGCAACTCCTTGGGCGGTGATTTCTTCAGTGCGAAGTCCCAGGTTTTTGATTGCCCAGTCTATGTTGAGTTCGTCTTCCTCGGGCTCCAAGGAGCATGTGGAGTAGACTATTTCGCCGTTGTNCGCGAGGCATTTGACGGTTTCGGTGAGGATTTCGCGTTGCACCGAGGCGTTCCGCTCCACATCCTCCGAGGTGCGGTTGGTGAACCATTCGGGGTCGCTGGCGAAGTTGCCGCTGCAGGGCACGTCGAGGAGGATGCGGTCGAACTTTAAGCCAAGTGTGGATGCTTCTCGTGCGTCGAGGTTGTAGGCTACGGTGTTGTTTATGTGGCAGCGTTCCAAGTGATTTCCTAGCGCCGCCAACCGCTTAGTGTTAACGTCCAATGCTACGATGGTTCCCGTGTTACCCATGACGTCGGCAAGCTGAACAGTTTTCCCACCTGGAGCCGCGCATGCATCCAGAACCGACTTCGCTTTCAGGTTCGTGAACAGGGAAACGGGGATTTGGGCGGCGGCTTCCTGAATCGAATAGTACCCCAGCAGGTACTCGGCGGTGGCGCCTGCTGAGACTTTGGATTTGCCCACCCAGTAACCCGACTGCAGGAAAGGCACTTTCTCCAGTTGCAAGCCCGCGTTGCGGAGGCGCTCAGGCAGGTTCCTGCCTTTGATGTATGTGTGGTTTAGCCTGATTGCCTGTCTAGCCTGCACGTTCCTAAATTTCCACCCAAATTCGGCGTAGCGGTCAGCAAAAAATTGTATGCCAGACATCAACCGTACTCTGCCGCGTTAGCCCATAAAAACCTTTCAAACAGCAGAGCGAGTTGGCCCATGCCTCGTTTTTAATGCAGTGGCAACTGTCAAGTAACGGGGCTGCTCGCTCCAAGTCAGATTCGTTTTTTGCTCTTCAGAAGCCAATGGCTACTGATTTCTACGATGCCGCCTCAAGCAGAAAACAGCAACTGTTAAAACAAACGCTAAAACGATTAAGCCACCAAGCAGCTCCACCAGTGGAAAATTGTTTCCTGACTCTGGCGTTTTCGTTGGATTCAGTGACGCTGACTGGGTCGGGGTTGGCAACTGGGTTGGAGAGTCTGATGGGTAGGGTGATTCATTTGGCGACAGCGTCTGCACAGGCGAAGGTGACGGGGTTGAGGAAGGTGCAGGAGTTGAATCGTTGGCTGAAATGTTGTACGGAGCCATGAGTGGATGTCTGTCAATGTTGTTTTCGTTGATGTAGAATGGCGTGTCGCCTGTGCCCGTCGCTGGGATCTCTGAAGCGTTAGGATAACGCGTCTTGTAGTCACTCCAGTAGTTTCCTTCTTCGCCGTTGTCCCAGACGCAGGGGTTTGCTCGTCCCATCATTGAAACCTGCAAGTTTCCTCCGCTGACTCGGTTGTTGATGAAGTTGTTGTGGAAAAGCACGTTGTCCGTTTGTGTACCCAACACGCGTATGCCCCATTGGCAGTTGTCTTCAACGGTGTTGCCGATGAAGCGGTTGCGTGAGGAGTCAAGAATGGAAACGCCGAAGGGGTCTGTGTAAATGCCGTTGTGTGCCACAACGTTGGCTTCAATGATGTTGTCGTTGGAGTTTTCAAGCATTAAGCCGTAAACCGTGCTGCTGGTGATGTTGTTCCCTGCCACTTGGATGCCTGCACTGTTAAGCAGTTTAATGCCGCAGTCTTTGCCCCTGACTGTGTTTCCCGTGACGTTGTCTTTCTGGGAGCCGATGATTCGGATTCCAATGCCATAGCTTATCCAGCGAACCCCTGAACTATCTATTGGCTCTTGGCTGTTGAAACTGCTCTTTGACCTTGTTACTATGTTTTCAGTTACTGTCGAGTTGTAAGTTCCAATGAGGACTATTCCTTCAGCTTCAAGGTTACTTACTCGGATGTCTGTGCAGTCTTTAAGCACGACGTAGCCCGCGTTTGAAGGCACAATTTCACTCTGTCGGTTTATCCAGAAGACGATGGGTTTTCCATCGACTGTGTTTGACTGGTCTACATCATTGTTGAAAGCGGAAACGTCAAAATTAACGCGGTTGCCGCTCAGGGTGTTGTTCCGAAGCACGTTGGAGTCCGCTAAGAGCAGCACACCAAAGTCTGAGCAGCCTGAAACGATGTTGTGGGAGAACTCGTTGTTGGGATAATTTAATTCTATCGCTGAGCCGCAGTCTCGGATGACGTTCCCATTTATGGTGTTGGATTGGCATTTGTCCACTAAGTCGAATGCCTGAGCAACTCCCGCTATGGTGTTTGCGGTGATGTTGTTTCGCCAAGAAACCCAGAGGTAGAAGGCAGTGTCGGAGTTCCGTATGGTGTTTCCGGTGAAGGTGTTATCATTGGATTTATACAAGTAGAATGCTGTGTGCGCGCTCTGGACTACAAGGTTTTTGACGGTGACTCCGCCTGTTTGATTTAGGTGGATTTCGCCGCTGAGAGTGTGTCCAGCCCCATCAATCACGACATTTCGGCTGAGGATTTCTATTGACAGACTGTCGTCACTTGTTAAGGTGTAAACGTTTCCAGCACGATTGAGCATCGCACTGGATGGGCTAACTGAGCCATCAGCCAGAATTTGTAAAGTGGGGCTTGAAGATTGTGCAGCAACTGTGGGAGCAGGCGACAAGAACTGGGATACCAGAAGCAGAGCCAAGAATACTACGACTTCTCTTTTTCTCACGCTTCTCATCCACTAAGCAATTCGTTGAAACGCAATTTAACTCTCCCTGAAGAACAAACTGTTCTCCAAAGAGAACACCCACCGCCAAGTCACAGTACAATTCAAGGTTCGAGCTTTAAATAGGGGGATAGGGTACCTCGGCAGAGCAACAACCGAAAAACACAGAAAAATACCAACAACAAAATCTGGGCTATGTGACTTTTCTGAACGCGCTTTTGGGAGCGAGGCACACGGGGCAAACCCACTTTTCCGGCAGTTCCTTGAAAGCTGTTCCAGGTTTAATCCCATGTTCAGGGTCGCCCTTGAGTGGGTCGTAGATGTAGTCGCAGACTGTGCACTTGTACTTGGCTAGGTCGCCGTGGCGCACCATGCTCAGCGCGTTCCCAACAACCGCTTGGTACTTTTCGTGGATGAGTTGCCTATCAAATTCGTAGAACTCCGCCATCAACTGCTCCTGCTCGGCAGGGGTGAAGTAATTCATCGTGGGATAGAAGAACTCTTTGTCTTCTTTGGCGATGTGCTTGGGATAGAACTCGTTTAGCTGCTGCAGAATCGCTTCGATTTCCAGAAGGGCCTCAGTCTTGCCCTGAGCAAACAGGACTTTGGCAGATTCGAGTTCACCCACGGTTTTCCGCGCGTAAACATGCTCCTGAACCAGCTCCTCCATGACCTTCTTGTGCTCAACTGAGAGAGGTTTCTTGGCGAGTTCACGGAACAAGATGTTTTCTTCTTTGCCATGGTGGCAACGGTCAGCGTAGGTGCGGAAAAAGTCAATAGTTATGTCCAGGAAGGCGAAGTTAACTGTTTTCTGGTCCTTTTCGCGGGCAAGCTCCAGCTGAACGCCTGAAACCAACTCCTCAATCAAACGATGCTCTTTCATTAGAAGCCCGATAGGTAGCAAACAAAACAACCTCAACCAAAGAGCGAGAACGAATAGAAAAAACCTTTTGGTTGGGTCCTCAGGCTAGAAAACGCCTGACAGTTTCGTACATTACGGATGTGCCGAACACCAGGTTCTCCACCGAAATCCGCTCATCAATCCCATG
>JGI20214J51088_10002078_pt1 | contig 13530 bp, 8 predicted proteins | sample WetSurMetagenome_FD_51088 | JGI IMG/M metagenome (IMG submission 51088) | reverse complement strand
GCATGCAATACATTAAAGGCAGGTACACCATCAATCCACATAAGTGTAGTGGTGGTGTCGCCAATAACCGACCCCGATCCCCCGGCATTGCTTGCTGCCACTATTGCAGCTATATACCCGATGTGAACTCTGCCCCTGAACACCACAAGAGCTATTGTTCCGCCGATCATTGCAGCTGCTATATTATCAAGGAATGAAGACAGGATACAGATCATTACAAGTAATGAGAATGCTCCTACCCATCCGCTTTTCAAATAGTTGGGAAGAATGTCAGGTAATCTTGATTCTTCAAACAGTTTTGCAAGTATAGCAAACCCAAGAAGGAGGCCCATAAGGTTGATAAGGGTTCTTGCTTCATGGGTGAGATGCTCAAATATGTTGAAGGGGTTGGACGGATCGTTAAAAATGATTTTGTAGAGGAGGATTGCGGTCATGCCCGCAAGAGCAACCCACATTGTGTGCCTGTGAAAGAGGGCCACGCCAACAAGAGTAAGTGCAAAAAGCACAAATTCGAAATTATCCAGAAGGAACGCCATAATATAATATTTTAAGTCTGTTGAGAGATAACTTAGCTGTGTTAAGAAACTAACTATATTATAGAATGATAATGACTTAAGTCACCTTTTAAAGTTCAATTGTCTCTCCCTTATCCGGAATGTGAATATTTTTAAATCCCTGTGACTCGAGGTATTTGCTATATGTGAGCTGCGTGTTGTATTCACCGTGAACCAGGATAAGCTTCTCAAGCTTTGATGGATCCTGGCACTTCAGGTATTCTGACATTTCCTTGTAATCACCATGGCCGGAGAATGCTTCTATCTTTCTTATATCAGCATTGACGGCGTATTCAACTCCGTGGATAGACACCTTCTTGTCACCTCTTCCAATGCGGGCGCCAAGGGTAGCCGGAGCACAATAGCCGACAATCAGCACTGTGTTATTTGGGTTGGAGATACTGTTTGCAAGGTGATGTTTTACACGACCGGCTTCCATCATACCTGATGCAGAAATTATGATAACAGGTTGCTTAATGTCGTTGAGCTTTATAGAATCCTCTTTTGACGTGATGTAAAACAGCGAGTTATACCCGAATGGGTCCGGGTCGGTGAGCATAACATCTTTTATGCTTTTATTAAAGCACTCAGTATGTAGTCTGAATATGTTTGTTGCGTTAACCGATAGCGGAGAGTCTACATAAGTGTCTACTTTCGGCAGCCTGCCCTGATTGTAAAGGTTGTTAAGGGCAAATACTATCTCCTGGGTACGGCCTACACTAAAAGCCGGGATTATCAGCTTCCCTTTTTTTCTGACACAGGTGTCCTGCACCACATTATAGAGTTCTTCATCAGATTGAATAATTGCCGGATGAAGCCTGTCACCATATGTTGACTCAGCAATTAGAACATCAGCCTGTGGAAATGGCTCTGGACTCTTGAGAATTCTGTTAACAGGTCTTCCAATATCACCTGTATAGGCAATCTTTTTAATTCCGTTGTTGGTCTTAACCTCAATACTTACTACTGCCGAGCCGAGCATATGACCTGAGTTTGTGAACTTAACCGAGGTCTGGTCATCGACACGAAGCTTACGGTCATATGCAACGCTTATGAACAGGTTCATACAGGCAATTGCGTCGGCCTGTGTGTATAACGGCTCAATAGGAGGGAGCCCTTTCTTTGCTCTTTTCTTATTAAAAGTTTCAGTATCCTGTTCCTGAATCTTACCTGAGTCTGCCAGCATTATAGAGCAGAGGTCGCGTGTTGCATTTGTACAGATAACGGATCCCTTAAATCCGTTATGATACATATAGGGTATTAACCCTGAATGGTCTATATGTGCGTGAGTAAGAATAATATGGTCTATTGCCGGAGGATCAAAAGGAAGAGCCTTGTTCAGATCACGTGTCTCCAGGCCTTTACCCTGGAACTCACCACAGTCAAGCAATATTTTCTTTCCGTTATCTGTTTCGATGAGATGCTTGCTTCCTGTTACTTCGCGCGCAGCGCCATAGAATGTTATTTTCATAAAACAAGTTTTAAATACATTACTAAGATAAGCAAAGTTGTTGCTCGTTGTCATTAGGCATACTATACATATAAAACATACCTGACCCCAGAAAGTGCGTGGCAGTAATAAAAATGATGACCCTTATCGGCATGTCAGCGGTTCTGATCAACCAAAAGGCCAGTATAGTATTGAAAAAGAGACCAAAAAAAGATTAATTTAATTTTTATGTTACAAAATTGTAACAAAAAAATATGACCTTGCAGCTTTTTTGGGTGAAGAGTTTAACTTACATTTGAAACGTTGTAAAATCTTTTTTTACTCTAACATATTCTACATGAAACTTGATAAATTTTTTTCGTTTCTGGCTCCCAAAGAGGGTAAATTTTACCCTTTGTTTAAGGATGCCTCAGCAAATCTTATTGTTGCATCGGAATATCTGGTTGCATTGATGAATGAACAGGATCCTGAAAAACGTGAAGCTCTTGTTCAGAAGATAAAAGAGGCTGAACTGATTGGTGACCAGATTGCCAAAAATCTCTTCATGGCTTTAAACACTACCTTTATTACTCCTTTTGACAGGGAAGATATTCTTGAGCTTATTTCAGCTACAGACTCGGTTGTTGACCTGATTAACGGCACTGCAAAAAGACTTCACCTTTATCATATGAAAGAAATCCCTGTTGAGTTTGTTGAGATGGCAAATGCAATTCATCTTGCATCAATTGAGATTAATACAACTTTCAACGGCTTAAGGGATGTCCTCAACCTTTCAAAGTACAAAGAAAACTGCCATAAGATCAGTGAAATAGAGGAGATGGGTGATGAAATAAATCACAGGTATCTTGCAAAACTCTTCCAGGAGGAAAAGGATGCCATCGAACTCATCAGAAAGAAGGATATACTTGCTTCTCTTGAAAAAGCTGTTGACCGTTGTGATGATGTGGCTGATGTTATTATTTCAGTTATTGTTAAAATTGCCTAATCATATTGCAGGATGAACTATGCGCTTCTTATTACAATAATTATTCTTGCATTCAGTTTCGATCTGATAAATGGTTTCCATGATGCAGCCAACTCAATTGCTACGGTTGTGTCTACCAAGGTGCTTACTCCGTTTCAGGCTGTTCTGTGGGCAGCCTTTTTTAATGTGGTTGCGTACCTTGTGTTTGAACTTAATGTTGCTGATACTATTGCAAAGACAGTTGATACTTCTGCTATCACAATGCTTGTTATCCTGTCAGGTCTTGTGGCTGCCATAATGTGGAACCTCCTCACATGGTACCTTGGCATACCCTCAAGTTCATCTCATACTCTGGTGGGCGGATTTGCCGGTGCAGCTATAGCACAGGCAGGATGGCGCGTGGTACATATACAGGTAATAGTGAAAATTGCATCTTTCATTTTTCTTGCTCCTATAATAGGCATGATTTTCGCCTATTTTATCTCAATTCTTCTACTGTGGATATGCAGACGGCTAAATCCATTTAAAATGGAGAAACGTTTTAAGACATTCCAGCTGTTTACATCTGCTCTGTTAAGCCTCGGTCATGGTGGAAATGATGCTCAGAAAGTGATGGGTATAATTGCAGCTGCGTTAATTGTGTTCTTTCATGGCGTTGATCCGTCTCAGGTACCTCATTGGGCACATATTGGTGTGGTAAACGGTAAAATCCACCATATACCTGACTGGGTTGTGATGGGATGTTATACCGCCATAGGACTCGGTACACTGATGGGCGGATGGAGAATAGTGAAAACCATGGGATCGAAAATTACAAAGATCACACCCTTTGAGGGAGTGGCTGCGGAAAGTGCAGGATCAATACTGCTTTTCTTAACAGAGGCATTTGGTATTCCGGTTTCAACAACTCATACAATTACCGGGGCAATAATGGGTGTAGGCCTTACAAAACGTGTCACAGCAGTCAGATGGGGTGTCACTCAAAAACTGCTTTATGCATGGCTGCTGACAATACCGGTTTCAATGGGACTTGCCATGGTTGTTTATTACCTTATTAAATTTATAACAGGGCTCTCTTAGAACAGACATCCCGGGATAATACTATGTACGACATTACCCTGTTAATACACACAGGCATCAACAGAGCGACAGAAGTCCTTCTTTTATCCTGAAGAGAAGATGAAACAAAACGGCAAATTGACCGGAAGTGATTTTGCCCGGTGAAAACCATTCAGGTGACAGATATCCTACGTATAACTTACAAAGCAGAGAGCTACCAGCGCGGTGCCATATCGCTTGTCTATTGTAAGCGATTCAGTGTTGACAGTAGGCTCACCAATGTAATACTGCGCAAACGTCCGCTCATGGAGATCTTTTAACACTGTGTAGAGTCGTTCTTCAAGAGCCTCCATGTCATAGTAACCGGCCAGCTCACAGACAAGACCTCCTACTTTTACCTCACAAGTGTCGTCAGTGTATAACCATGCATGAATAATACCGGCAGAGATATGTTCCCCGAAAAAGCCGTTGGCACAAGCCATTATTGTACATAGTTCAGAACCAAATGGCGGCATGTCAACCTCATCAAGTGAAACTAATTTTGAGGTTGCCGGCAGTACGGAAGAATAATTTATAATGTTATATTCCGAAATACCTGCATCATGCAGAGCCATGTGATATGATCCCGGGTGTACCGCATACTCGCTGCATCCGGAACCTTTTGTTGTGAAGAACTCGTGCGGGATTCTGTTCTGTGTGATCTTTACCATTGTCTTCCTGTTTGCCTGTTGATTTATGAATTTTAATTATAAAAGATTGCAAATATATCCAAATTTGAAATAAACTGAAGCCTGGTGCCTCTTTTTATTGAACCATTTGCCTCTCAAATATATGATTCATCAAAATATATTATAAAGTTATGCAATTTTAAAGACAGATTCATTTCTTTTACAAAAAGAAAAAGGCAGGACCCTCTTTTCTTAAATACCTGATTTACAGCAATGAATTGCACTTACATAAATCGGTAAGATTTATTATTTTTATTGGAACCTTAAATCCAAAAATTCTGATCATGGATACAGATCAAATAATTAATCCACTTCTTACCCTTATCAATGAATGGGAGCCTGTTCTGGCAGGTTTACCTGAGGAGGTTATATGCAACAGACAAAACGATCAGGGAAGGACAATCAAACAGATACTGGGACATATGATTGATTCAGCATCAAACAATACACATAGGATTGTTCACCTTCAGTACGATAAGATTCCCAGTAGCTTTCCTGATTATGCTAACCTTGGAAACAATGACCGCTGGATTAAAATTCAGAATTACCAGGCTGAAGAGTGGGCGACATTAATCCAACTCTGGAGATATTCAAACATTCACCTGGTTCATGTAATCAGAAACGTTAATCACGATGCACTTGAAAATGAATGGATAAGCGCTCTTGGAATGAGGGTTTCATTACGTGATATGATTACTGATTATCTCAGGCATTTTAAGCTTCATTTAAGCGAAATAAACGAACTTATAAACAGGAACTCTTAATATTTGTCAGTGAGATAAACCGGATTTATTTCAGTAACCCTAAGTTATCAAAAGATGCTAAAAAGAATATCTGCGGTATTGATCCTTTTACTTGTAATTGCAAGCAATCTTTTTTCTGAAATTAAAAGCATAGGAACACCTTTCATACGGAATTTCACTAAGCATGATTATCGTGCGGGAACTCAAAACTGGGCGATATCACAGGACAAGAAAGGTTATATGTATTTTGCAAATAATGATGGATTGCTTGTGTTTGACGGCGTACAGTGGCAGCTTTATGAAATGCCAAACTCATCAATGGTACGTTCCATTTATATTGACGACAAAGGCGAGGTCTATGTTGGAGCATATAATGATTTCGGTAAGATGGTTACTTTGCCAAACGGCAGAAATGTTTTTAAATCGCTGAAAGATCAGATTAAACCTGAGTACAGAAACTTTGATGACGTATGGAATATTCTTTCATATAAAGGGAAAATAGTTTTTCAATCGTACAATGCTGCTTATGTATATGAAGATGACAATTCATTTTCAGTAATTAAGGCGCCTTCGCGATTCCCAAACTCTTTCAGCGTCTCGGGACGATTGTACTTCAGTGATACTGAGTACGGATTGTTTGAATTTGATGGTTCAGGCATTGTACCTCTGAAAGGGTGCGAAAAATTAATAGGAGAGGATGTGAATTCAATAATGCCTTTCCGTGGAGAAAATGAGATACTTATATGCACCCTTAACAAAGGATTGTTTATTTATGATGGCAACACCCTGAAAGAATGGAAAATACCTTCAGGAGAGCTTATAAAAAGGTCCCAGATATTCAGCGCCACCACTCTTCAGGATCATTATTATGCGCTGGGGACGATACAGGATGGTTTGATAATTATTGATGATAATGGTAATCTGATTCAGCATATTAACAAAAAAAAGGGACTGCAGAACAACACTATACTTAAGGTCTTTTCAGACCGGGCCGGAAATCTCTGGCTTGGCCTTGATAACGGGATCGATTATGTAAATGTTAATTCACCGGTAACTTTTATTCAACAAACAGACGGATTCGGCGCCGGATATACAGCTATAATTTTTAAAGGGAAACTTTATCTGGGTACAAACCAGGGACTGTTTGTCAGGGAGTGGAACAAGGATCTCGCCAACAATGATTTCAGGCTTATTCCGGAAACTTCAGGCCAGGTCTGGTATCTGGGCGTTCATAATGACGTGCTTGTATGCGGACATAACAATGGTACATATATTATTGACGGAGAGAGGGCAAGAAGAATAAATGATATCCCGGGTGGGTGGAATTACCATAATCTGTCGAGATATCCCGGATATATGGTTGGCGGAACCTTCAGCGGGCTCACACTATTTAAATGGGAGAATAATACATGGCGGTTTGTGAGAAAAATACCCGGGTTTAATGAGTCATTCAGGGTTTTTGATGAAGATGATGATGGCAACATCTGGATGAGCCACGGCTTCAAGGGAATTTATAAGGTGAGGCTGAGTGAATCGCTTGACACAGTTATTTCATATCGTTTTTACAGCAAGGCCGACGGACTGCCATCTAATTATAACCTAAATGTCTTCAAGATTAAAAACAGAGTTATTTTTACATCGCATGATGATGGTATATATGAATATGTGCCTCAGACTGATCGCTTTGTCCATTCATCATATTTTAATCAGCTTTTATCCCCGTTAAGGAGTATTTCATACCTTAAAGAGGATGTTCAGGGAAATATCTGGTACGTCTCAAACCAGACAATAGGTGTTTTCAGACGTCAGGAGGACCTGAGCCTCAAACAGGTGGCAACGCCGTTTACTTTACTTACAGGTAAATTCATTGACGGATTTGAGTCAGTTTATTTTTATTCTGATGAAGATATATTTATTGGAATAGAAAACGGTTTCGCCCATTATTCGCCTCAGGCTTATTACCGGACATACCCGGAATTTTCCACCTATATTACAAAAGGTTCGGCCATTTACCTTGACAGTACATTTTATTATGGGGGCAATAAGATCAAAGCCTCCAGGAATGAAGTGACAGAGTACACATTCCCCTTTAAGAGGAATGGCTTCAGATTTACATTTTCATCTCCCGTATATGATAACCCGGGAAATATAGAATACAGCTACAGGATGACCGGGCTGAATGATACCTGGTCTGACTGGAGCACCTCCTTTTCGCAGGAGTTTCCTCATCTGCCTGACGGGAAATACATCTTTACTGTTAAAGCCAGAAATCAGCTTGGCATAGAGAGCCTTGCCGATTCTATAAAAATAAATATCCTTCCTCCATGGTATAAGTCTATTGTGGCATTTATTGTTTACCTGGCCATCATTCTGACATTAGTTATATTTCTTATCTGGGGAGTGAGAAAACGCATTGAGATTGCAAACCGCAAGGAGAGACTTAAACAGTTGAAAGCCTATAATGAGAAAGAGCAGGAGTATATAAGACAGGCTCTTGTTTCTGAGAAGGAAATTATGACAATGAAAAATGAAAGGCTTCGCATTGAGATGATACAACGAGACAAAGAATTGGCTAATCAGGCAATGAATCTCGTGCGCAAAAATGAATTCCTTGGAAAGATAAGAGCCGACCTGCAGAACCTTAAGAAATCAACGCACGACGATAGTGTGAATGAAAAAATTCTCTCAGTGATCTCAAAAATTAACAAGGATATCGACCATAATAAGCAACGCGAAGTGTTTGAGACCGCATTTGATGAGGTACATGAAGAGTTTCTCAATAAACTTAAATCAAAATATCCAACCCTTACTCCAACAGAGCTTCGCATGTGCGCATACCTGAAAATGAATATCTCGACCAAGGAGATAGCTCCCCTGATGAATATTTCAGTTCGCGGGGTGGAGATCTGCCGCTACCGTATAAGGAAAAAACTGGGCATAGACAGGGCTACAAACCTCACAGGGCTGCTTATTGACCTGTAAACATCTAAAATGGGTTATTGTAGTACAAAGAAAATCTATTTGATGTATTAATAATTATTATTGCTATTTTATAACATACATTAAATGAATTGAATAAAAATTTATTGATGTATTATTGATGTATTAAAAAAACATCGTTGTTGTAGTTTTGATGTAGCTTTTTAGTTGACATTAACTAATTAGTTGACGAAAATTGTGTTGTAATAATGAATAATTATTAGCTATTACTCATTATGCATTAGTTAACATTACTATTTACAACTAAACCTAACTCTACTTATTTATGAAACAAACTATCCTATCTATCCTTCTTATTCTATGTTCTCTGGCTGTCAGTGCCCAGAACATAATGGTGAAGGGGGTTGTTACATCGGCAGACGATGGTCTGACACTTCCCGGGGTGAGTGTTACAATAAAAGGTACCACTTCCGGGACATTGACTGACATGAATGGTGCATATTCAATATCTGCACCTGTAAACTCCACTCTTGTTTTCTCCTTTGTCGGAATGAAAGCACAGGAGTTTGTTGTAACTGTAAACACATCTTTACTTAATGTACTGATGGCTTCTGACATCAAAGCGATGGATGAAGTTGTGGTTGTAGGTTATGGCGTTCAGAAAAAAATTGTTGTTTCCGCTGCTATAAGCAGGGTTACTGAAGACGACCTTAACAATGCAGCTCCCACGCGTGTGGAAGATGTGTTGAAAGGCAAAGTATCAGGGGTACAGATTACACAGAGCTCCGGTCAGCCGGGTGCTGATTCAAAAGTAAGGATCCGTGGTATCGGTACAGTTAATAACAGCGATCCTCTTTATATTGTAGACGGCATGGCTGTTGACGGTGGCATTGATTACCTTAACCCGACAGACATTGCTTCAATAGACATTCTTAAAGATGCTGCATCTGCTGCTATCTACGGAGCACGTGCTGCTAACGGTGTTGTACTTGTTACAACCAAATCAGGTAAACTAAACACCAAGGCTAACATCAACTATGATTTCTCATACGGATGGCAGAACCCATGGAAAAAGAAATCAGTTCTTGATGCAACCGAGTATATGGTTATCATGAATGAATCGGCCATTAACGATGGTAATAGTCCCAAGTACACTCCAACACAGATCGCCAATGCAGGCAAAGGAACTGACTGGCAGGATGAAACATTTTACTATAATGCTCCTGTTCAGAGCCACCAGTTGAGTGTCAACGGCGGTACTGACAAGGCAACTTATTTTCTCTCTTTTGGTTACTTTGACCAGGCTGGTATAGTTGGCGGTAACTATGGTAAATCAAACTACAAACGTTTAAGCATCAGGTCAAACAGCACCTACAAAGTTTATGAGGCCACTGATCGTTCATTCCTTAACGAGATTAAAGTAGGGATGAACCTTGGTTATTCAAGAATCAAATCAACCGGAATTGAGGCTAACTCAGAATATGGTTCAGTTCTTGGTAGTGCGCTGGTATTTGATCCTACTATCCCTGTTTATGCAACGGATCCTGCTGCAGTTCTGGCATTACATCCGTATGCAGTAACCGATAAAAACGGTAATGTATTCTCAACACCTCCAAGTGGTTTCCAGGAGATCGCAAACCCGGTTGCTATGCTTAATGCACCAACAAGAGGTTTTGGCAACTCTGATAAGTTTGTCTCTACTTTCTGGGGTGAAGTCAATATTCTTAAAGGTCTTAAATTCAAATCAAGTTATGGCGTTGACCTCGCTTTCTGGGGTAATGACGGTTATACATTCCCTTATTTCCTTGCCACACAGGGTAAAGACATTACACGCAGCACTGTTTATTCAAATATGCACAGAGGTTTTAACTGGCAGATTGAAAACATCTTAACTTATAACAAAACTTTTGCCGAAAAGAATAACATTTCAATACTTTTAGGTCAGTCAGCAAAAGAGTACAAGCTTAAGGAATTATACGGCGATGACTATGATCTCCTTGAGTATGATCCAAACAAAGCATTCATTGATTATTGTATTGCTGACAGGGCTGATGAACGCGTGGCAGGCGGTACAGGCGGATACTCTGCTCTTACACTTGCTTCTTATTTCGGCCGTATTGACTATAACTATGATGAAAAATATATTGTTCAGGCAGTTGTACGTCGTGATGGTTCCTCAAACTTCGGTCCGAATCATAAATGGGGCGTGTTCCCATCATTCTCAATGGCATGGAATGTGACAAATGAATCATTCATGGACGCACGTCCGGATTGGTTCTCCTCCCTTAAACTGCGTGGAAGCTGGGGTAGAAACGGTAATGAAAGAATTGGCCAGTTTAAGTACACCAGCCTTATGACAGGAAACCAGAACTACTATTTCGGTTCAGGTTCTACCTCAACAATGCAGTATGGAAGCAGCCCTTCAGTAATATCAAATCCTGATGTAAAATGGGAAGAGTCTGAACAGATTGACCTTGGCGTTGATTCAAGATTCTTTACAGATGCCCTCACCTTTGGTTTTGACTACTTCAAGAAAAAGACCAAAGGTATGTTGATGGAACAGCCTATCCCTGACTATGTTGGAAGAGGCAAACCGACAGCAAACGTTGGCGACATGGAGAACTGGGGACTTGAGTTTGAACTTGGATACAAACATCGCATTGATGAATTCGTTTTCAACATTGTTGCAAATGCATCTTACCTGAAAAATAAACTTGTAAAACTTGGAAATCAGAGTGGTGAAAATATCTACCAGTCAAATGATGCTGCAGGTGTTGGAAGTTATGTAAAAGGTAAAAACGGTGAGGTCTACCCTTATTTCTTCGGTTACAAAACCGATGGTATTCTTCAGAACCAGACAGCGGCAGACATTTATAATGCAAAATATGGCACACAGGCACAGCCTGGTGACGTAATGTTCAGAGATATAGCCGGAGCAACAGATGCAAATGGCAAACCAATTCCTGATGGAATTCTTTCTGAGGCTGACAAGACAAAGATTGGCAAAGGAATGCCTGACTGGGTTTTCGGTGTTACACTATCAGCTGAATATAAAGGATTTGATCTTGGGATGTTCTTCCAGGGATCATATGGAAACGATATATTCGACTTCTCACAGCGTGGTGACATAACCGCAATGAATCGTCCTAAATGGATTCTTGACAGATGGATTGGCGAAGGTACTTCAAACAGGATACCCCGTATGACTGCAAAGAACCCGAACAGTAACTGGCGTTCTTCAGACCTTTATATTAAAGACGGTTCATATATCCGCTTAAAAACTATGCAGTTAGGTTATACGCTTCCTGTAAGCTACACCAAAAAAGCTTCTATCCAGAAACTCAGAGTTTATATGGCTTGTGAAAACCTGTTGACTTTCACAAAGTATGATGGATTTGATCCTGAACTTGCTTCCGGAGATTTTACAACCATAGGAATTGACAAGGGAATTTACCCGCAGGCTCGTACAATATCTGTCGGTGCAAATGTTACTTTCTGATATTAAAAAATGATGAATATGAAAAAATATATTTTTATAGCAGCATTGACCGCGATGATTGGTTTTTCGTCATGCGGCGATAGCTTCCTTACAAATTACCCTACTTCTTCTCAGGAGGCAGGGGGTCCGGCCACAGAAGGTGCTATATTATCAAACCTGGCATCATGTTACCAGATACTGTTGTTTGATAGTTATGCAAATTACCAGTACAACAGCATAGTTCTGATGTCTGACTTACGTTCGGACGATATTTTCAAAGGTGGTGGTGATGCAGGTGACCAGGGTCAGTTGTACAAACTCTCTCAGCTCGATGCAACCCCAACACAATTACCTATTGGCCTCTGGTCAATTTACTATACCGGCCTCAGCCGTTGTAACGGTGCAATACAGGCTTGCGAAAATGCAGTTGGCGTTTCCGAGGCAAACCTTAACAGGTACAAAGCTGAAGCTCATTTCCTCCGCGCATACTACGTTCATTGGCTGTGGAAATTCTGGGGTAACATTCCTTATTTTGAAGGTGATCTTCCAAAACCTTATATGGCAAAGCAGTACACTGCAGATGAGATTTATGACTACATTATTGCAGACCTTGACTTCGCTATTGCTGATGACAAGCTCCCGATGAGAACCACTGCTGCAAACGATGGACATGCTTCAAAAGCAGCAGCCATGATGCTCAAAGCAAGGGTAGTGATGTATCAGAAGGATGAGTCAAGATATGCCGATGTGCTTTCAGATATGGCTGAGATTATCAACAGTCATGCATATTCACTTATGGATGACTATGCATCAATATGGCTCAATACAGGTGAATTCTGCAATGAGTCTGTTTTTGAAAGCAACCAGCTGGCTGAAGGTAAAGACTGGGGCGCTGCATGGCAGGGTTACGGAACAAACCTCCCGGCATTTATTTCCCCAAATGGTCTTGCAGGTCAGGATCCATTTATAGGAGGATGGGGCTTTGGTCCGGTTCGTCAATCTACTTATGATCTGTTTGAGTCTGGTGACACCCGCAGGGATGCTTCAATAAACCATTTCCCTGATGGTTCATATAATGTGCGTTTCCAGAACACAGGCTTATTCCTTGGAAAATATTCCGCACGTAAAGGCTACAATGATGCGCCGTATACTACAGACCTGAACTATGATAATAACCTGCGTATTTTCCGTTATGCCGAGGTTCTGCTTAACGCAGCAGAGTTGATTACCATGGACGGAGTTACTCCGGTTGATGGCATTACAGCACAGGATTGTCTTGATGATATTAGGATACGTGCCGGCGTAGGTTCTATACCTGCTACTGCTGCTAACATCAAGCTTGAGCGTCGCCGCGAATTCGTTGGCGAAGGAATGCGTTTCTGGGATCTGGTACGCTGGGGCGATACAAACATTCTGACAGAAAATATCCCTGCTTTCTCTTCAGTTAGAACATGGGATGCTCATTGCAAGTATCTTCCAATCCCTGAGACTGAGATTCAAAAGACAGAAGGCGAATTTAAGCTGGTTCAGAATGACGGATACTAGACATCACAACAAAGAAAAAATTATGACTATGAAAAAAATATTAGGTTTTGGAGCCCTGGCATTATTTGG
>JGI20214J51088_10002077_pt1 | contig 13534 bp, 19 predicted proteins | sample WetSurMetagenome_FD_51088 | JGI IMG/M metagenome (IMG submission 51088) | reverse complement strand
TTCTCACACCAATACGCCCCATGCATGTCGGCGATTTCGAACGTGCTCGCCAAGCATGCCGACCGCGAAAAGGTCATGATCGACATTGGGGCATGGGTCGGGCCAGTAACGCTCATGGCATCACAGCACTACGGGATCGTCATAGCAGTCGAACCAAACCCAGCCGCGTACGACCTACTCAACCGCACCATCAACAGCCCGCAAAACGGGGACCTTGGTCAGCGCGTAGCGCCATTCCAATTCGCCATAGCACGTGAAGACGGACAGATGAAAATGGTCTCAACCGTCGACTTCTATCCACTGGCAGGGCTCGAGATTGACGCGTGCGTCACGACGCAAGCTATCACCATCGACCGCCTCATGTCGCTCGTCGACCTTCACGAAAAGCCAATCGGCCTGATAAAAGCAGACGTCGGCACGTTCCATATGGCCAGCCTGGTCATTCCGTCGTTGCTGCAATCGGCAGTTGAGCATCGCTGTCCGCTGGTCCTTTCGTTCAACCAGTCGCAACATATCGCCTATGAGTTTGGCCGAATCGTTCAGCAAGTGAATGAATACATCGGAACATGCATTGTTCCGGCCGAGTCATGGAATTGGGGAATCCGCATGCACGCGGACGACTGGAGCACACTCATCGAGGTGTATCAAAAATGAGCAAGGTATTTTACGATTTCGAATTCATCGAGCTGCCAGGTAGTCAATCGTCTCGCGGATATCGGTCGTCTGTAATGGCGCCGATTTCCATCGGCATGGTTTCCGAGACCGGAGACGAATACTATGCGATCAACCGTGACGCCCCATGGGCCACGATATTCGCGGACTCATGGCTGATGGAACATGTCGTAAAACCGCACCTGCCGATCCTGCGAATCGGGAGCGGTGCGCAGCGTATCGACAATATGGATAGGCATGTCAAGCCAATCGACACCATCAAGAAAGAAGCACCCAAGTTTCTGAGCCGGTTCCCAAACCTCGAATTGTGGGCCGACTATGGCGCATATGATCACGTGCTGCTGTGCAGCCTGTTCGGCAGGATGATTGATCTACCCGAGTGGATGCCCATGTTCACTCGCGATCTACAGCAAGACCTCGACCACTACACAGGCAACACAGAACAGTGGCCGATTCAAGATCCAACAACGGAACACAGCGCAATCGGGGACGCGCGCCATGAACTTCTGGTGTACAACTGGGCACACCAATACGATTACTGAGATCTCTTTGAAAGGGGAGAACATGCGATCGAAGATCGCAATGGCCCTGGTCGCCTGCCTGCTGGGTTCCTTCGCCTGGCCGTCGTCTGCCAGCGCAATCGCACCGGGAACCGGTGAGGCTTTCAGCTCCGCGATGCATGATGAGGCGACAGCGTACGCGGATTACAGCGCATGGTCCGACCATGCTGCCGACACCGGACAACCGCACCTGGCCACCCTGCTCACCACCACGGCGACGCAGGAACGCGACGAGCACTTCTCCGAGCTGGCCGACGCGGCCGGCCTGGTAGCGGACAACGCCAGCAACGTGCAGACGTCTATCGCGGGCGAGACCGGCGAGGCAGAGAGCCTCTACCCGACGTTCGCGGCTCAGGCTGCGGCACGCGGCGACCGGGCCACGGCCCGGATGTTCGCCGAAATGGCCGACGACGAGGACACGCACGCGCGCCTGCTGGGAGTCGCGTACCGGGCGCTGCGGTACGGCGGCATCTGGACTGTGCCTGCCGCACCGGACGTCAACCGGGTGCGAATCGTGGAAACCGTGGCCACGGTCAGCGGGCAGACGATGGCCAACGTTCGGCAGGCCATGATCGGTGAGGCGTACGCGTCGGCGAAGTATCGGCTGTTCGCCAGGGCGGCCTATGCGTCCGGCAACGCGCCGTTGGGGAACCTGTTCGCCGGGCTGTCCGACGTCGAGCTACGCGAGCACTATGCGGCGTTGGCGAACCGGTATGGCCTGGTCGGCTCGAACCGGTCAAATCTGTGGGCAGCGATCTCAGCTGAAAGCGGGGCGATCATGTCGTATGCCCGCTGGTCGAGTGCCGCGACGACGGCAGGCGACACAGCAAGTTCGCGGCTGCTGGCCGACATCATGGGCGACGAGGTGATCCACCGTACGGCGTTCGAAGCGCTCGTTGGTACCGTGTAGCCATCAATCGCACACCAGCAGGGCCCCGGGACGCTCACCCCGGGGCCCTGCTGGTGTGTGCTATGTCAATCTGGCCGGTCGAGCCTGATCGCCGAACGACTGGCTACGAACACGCTGCCCTTGCCCCCATTCCAGGGCCATTGACTCATCGTCCGGCGCTCGACAGTAAGCCTCGATGATCCTCGCGTCGTCCGGCCTCAGGCCCATCGACGAGCGCGGTCGTATTATGAGCGGCGGACCGTACTTGCATACCGGATGCACGCTGGCGGCAACATCAGCTGTGAGATCATCATCGGTCCACACCAGTCGGCCGACGTCGGCCGACTGGTGGGCAGCGTCAATCTTGGCCTGCCATACGTCCGTCGAGGGGCCAGCCTCAAACGCGTTCGGCAGATCAGGGAGTCCAAGGGCCTGCCTGATGTTCACCGGGTACATACACCAGGTAGAGCACAGCATCACGTTCACGCCGATGCCGACCATGTCATTGATCAACTTGATCAGCTGTGGCTCATACCGCATCCTGAACGACCGTCCAGGGATGAACGCGCGACTGACCTCCGGGGCCCTCGACCATCCGGCCCGTGAGGCGTTCACAACGCCATCGATGTCGAGCAGCCACGTCGTATGCACGGTCATGGGTTTGTCCTCACGTCGGCGTGCCAGTGTGGCACGTCCTTACCGGTACCGGATTTGGTGCACACCAGGTGTCCTCCGCTGGTCGATGTTGCTGTCGCCCCCTCAGAGGGGCAGGCGACACCAACCCAATGGAGTAGCGTTCCGCTCGGCCCCGGTGCGACTGGTGAGTTCCTGAGGTGATCAACGGTGCTCTGTGGCGCTGGCGACGTAGCTGGTTCTGGCGCTCTCTGGCTGACACCGCATCCGGCGGCATAAAGGCCGGTAGCGAGCGCGACAGCGACCAGGGCGACACTTCCAAGTTTCGCGGTGTTCATGCGTATAGCTCCACAGTCTTCACGAATCGGTCTGCGCAGACTCCGATGACACAGTTCAAGTTAATCGATACCTTGTGCTCTACCCAATCTCCAGTGAATCCATTCAGCGAGTGTGGGTCCCTGGTCATCGGAAGACTTGCCGCACTTCCGTCAGACAGTTCAAACGTGTACGTATTTGGAGAATTGAAGTGGCGCAGAAGTGCCTCATATTCTCGGTCGGTAAGTGTGATTTTCAGTTTGTCTCGCACAGTAGAGATTCGGGCGTTGTTGTAGCCGATTTGGAGTGATGGGAAATAACGGCCACACTCAGGAATGTCGTCCCATCCTGCGATGGTGTAATCCGTGTGTTCCGTTATGAACCTGTTGGCCCAATTCTTGGCGCGGTCAATGCTGGTTGCTGGAGCCTCAAGAAACGCTTGTGCATTCGAGTCTTCGAACCATTCATACGGGTCCTGCCCGTTCAGCGTCCACGCCTTGACTGTTCGATCCGGATAGTTTCCGTATGCTCCCAGAGTGAGCGTTTCGTAGATCAGCTCATAGAGCGGCAACTTGCCGTTACCGGGATTGTCGGTGATTTTCATGGTGTCCTCTCATAAGTGAACGGATGGCCCCGGTTGGGGCCAGCCGTTTGGCGCAGCTAGTTGACTCGGCAGCCGCACCGGAATAGGCCGTCGATTGCAGCCGTGTCCGGCAGGTGCGACTGGACGATTGCCCTGGCATCTACGTAGCTTTCGGTGGCATCCACGTCGTACCCGACGACATAGATGCCCCGGGCGTCCGGCACGCCGCGACGTAGGACGATCCCGTTCTTCACGGTGAGTCGGACGACATAGCCGACTACCGTGTCGTTGCTGTGGTCATGTGAGCAGTTTTTGAACTGCGTGCACGAGTACTCACGAACGTACCGGCCATCGATCATGAGGTCATTGGTCATGACCTCGTCACCAAGCAGGGTTTCGCGGTCGCTTGCGGTGATTGGCGTGTGCATGGGAGCCTCCTGGTTGCGGTCCGTCGTGCTTACGTAGAAATTCTACAGCAAGCGTTGTGAACGCGCAAGTTTGTGCCTCTCGGGAGGGTTGACTTCCCATGATTGGCCGGCCGGTCTATGCCGTCATGCCTTCCACGTCTCGATGATCGTCGCCCCGGGGTACTTTTTCGCAAGCCTCGCGCGTAGATCGCTCAGGCCAGGTCCGTACTGGCAGAGCATCGCGTTACCGCTCACCGTGTAGTTGTATGCCCACCGGCCGAGACGTCCGGGGTTGTGGAGCCAATACCGAGTCACGGTTACCGTGGGGGTAAGTGGTGGCGACATGTGATCCTCCGGGTTTCGGTATGTCATGAGCTGAAAACGGCTGGCCCTACCAACGCGCACTGTAGACGCGCAAGCTTGCGTCACTCGGAAGAGTCATACGCTTCAGCGATTCCCTCAAGATCAGCAGAGTCGATGTACTCAGAAAAATCGAAATCATATCCCGGATACGGGCCAATGAAGTTATCGCCACAAAGAGTGAAGTCTTTCGGCAATGCTCGGTTGATTGCTGCACGATACTCGCGCGCGATTTCCGGCAAGTCGTAATCGTCAGCATAGTCGCCGACGTAGTTGGCAATCGTTGCCTCAACCGAGATGTCGCCGGTGACGTTTGCCCACGTGCCGTATTCCATGCTTGGCATGATGGCTGCTCCTTAGGTCTGATGGCTGGCCCCCGGTTGGGGGCCAGCCATTCTATGTCAGAGGATGTGGAAAGCCTTGCTGTCGCGCTGGTCGGCGATCTCATCCTCGCAGGAATTGCGAATACGCTGAGTGCGGGCAGCATACGCGTCCAGTTCCTGAATTGTTACCACGTGCTCGACGTGGTGCGGGCGGCTGTTCCACATTCCGCTGTATCGCTCGGACCAGCAGCCGGTACATGTCCGGCTGAGATGGATCTCATCGCCGATCTTCCGGGCGTCCCATAGTGATGCCTGGTATGCCGCCATGAACACGATCGGAGCACCTGGCATGCCGCCCATGGTCTTCAGTTCGGCCAGGCTGTCTGTTGTGTTCTTCATGGTCGGTGCCCCTCGATTGTGGTCCGTCGCGCTTACATGACTAGTCTACAGCGCGCGCTGTTGAAGTGCAACGCTTGCGACGATCGTCACTCGTTCGTGGAACATCTAGCGCCAGGCAGCGCGCACTGTAAACTAGTCACGTAACGACACGAGAGGGCATCGGACATGGAAGATCCACTAGTTAATATCGCCGGAGCGGCGAAGCTGTGCGGCGTCAAGGCAAACACGCTGCGCGCGTACGACTCGCGGCGCGAGCCGGCATACTGCCCGTTCCCGCTGGCTCTACCTGAGCATGAGATCCGCCGAGGAAACCGGATCGTGCGACAGTGGCCTACCAGCATCATCGTGGCATGGAACAACGCCAGGAAGAACCGGAAGGCCGGCCTGGCTACTCCGGATGTCGGACAGACGTGGATCGACAGGGCTGCCCGGATCGCCGGTGAGCTACCGCCGTCGTCGCTCCGGCGGCTGGTGAAGATCGAAACCGTGTCGCCGGACGGTTCGATGGTCGGCGTGGTTGGCTGGTGGCAGCGCCGGAACCAAGAGTGTTGGGTCGACATGCCTGGCCAGCGCCATAGCTCCATCCGTGGGGATATGTGGCATAAGCGGATGACGTTTCTCGCGTAGCCGTATGCCGTTTTCTGATAGCCGTGTGTTGGTGCCTCTGGCGCTGGCACGCGGCTATCATGCTGTGGTGGAAAATGACTGTGGATCAGGGAAAGAGTCGGACATTGTTCGCATGCATCTCCCTCCCACCAGGTTCGATGGCGATGAGCAGTGGTACACCACGCTCAGCGCGTGCGACGGATGCTACCGAATCGAGTTGTTATATTGCGGTAAACAAATGACCGAAAAAATGGCTAATGAATTGTACTCAGCGCTACAACGCTTTGTTTCTGGCCGCTATGCGAAGAATGGGGAAGATTCAGAATGCTGACCATTGGCGTAAGCATGATGAAAAACAGCATAGATATCGGTCCGGAAACAGTCCGTCATATGCTGGATCATGTCGATCAGGTTTGGGTTCTCGACAACAATTCGACCGACGGTACCGGAGAGGCGCTGCGATCAATCAACGCCGGTAAGCGACTGGTCGTCATCGACGACAAAGAGATTGGGTACTACCAGTCAGCGAAGATGACAAACTTGGCAAACAATGCATGGGCAGCGAATTCCATGCGACCGTGCTGGTTTGTTCCGTTCGACGATGACGAATGGTGGGAACCGGTAGACCTGGACATGTCAATAGACGATGTCCTGAATAACCTGTCCAGCGAGCAGGGTGCGCGAATTGCCGAGGTGAAACTGTACGACTATCGGTGTACCAGCAAGGACATCCACGGCGCTTTGTCGCCGTTCGACCGAATGGTTTGGCGTAGCCGAGAACCAGCACCGTTGCCTAAGGTTGCCGTTCAGTGGTCGAACGGTTGCGTCATTCGGCAGGGAAATCACAGCGCATTTGTTCCTGGCGAGCCTGCTCCAACGCCTGCAGAACTGATCATTCGACACTATCCGTTGCGGTCGCCGGAGCACATGGCCAGAAAGGCGGTGCAGGGCAAGCAGGCGTACGACGCAACTGATTTGCCGTTTGAGCAGGGGCAGCACTGGCGCGAATGGGGTGCACACTACGAAAGGGGAGGAATGGATGCAATCAACGAAATTTTCTACGAATGGTATTACTTCAATGATCCGGCAAGTTATGGCCTTGTCCTCGATCCGGCGAGGCCGTAACGGCCCGGTAGTGACACCGTGTATGGAACGGGGCAGAATCTTCGGGTACGACATTGAGGGGTTCTTGTGGCCGGTCGACATCGTCTGCGGCAACCTGAGCACGGACGACCCAATCTATCTGCGCTGGGTGCTCATCTCAGAGGGGTACGGGCAGGACGGCCGGCGTCGGCGAACCCATGCGAGGGCGATCCTCGGGCTGGTAGAGGCAAGCAAGCCGTGGTCGCTTCGGGCGTGGCGGGACCTGGTGACATGGCTGTGCAGGGGCGTGTACCTGGTCGGACTGAAAGCGGGAGTCTGGTGACCGGGTCGACAGTCGCTGTTCTGATCCCATGGTCGGACGTCGAGCAGGACGCCGACCGGATCGCAGCGTTCGAGTACGTATGCGCCTGGTGGGCGAGAGCACATCCGGCGTGGCCGGTCATCGTCGGCCGCTGTGACGCCGATGACGGGCCGTGGCGTAAGGGCCTGGCCGTGTGGCGCGCGCTGTGCCGCGCGTCGGCCGATGTGGTCGTGGTGGCCGATGCTGACGTGATCTGTGCGAATGTTGGCAATGCTGTCGACGCGGTTGTTTCCGGGGCGGCCCGGTGGGCCATGCCGCACCGAATGGTTGGCAGGCTCACGGCCGAATCGACGGCCATCGTGTACCGGAGCGGCATGTATCCGCCGCGACCGTTTCGGCCCGGTGGTACCAGCATGGCGTTTACCGAGGTTCACCGGGGTGCGCCTGGTGGTGGAATTGTCGCTGTCCGGGCCGATGTCGCCAAAATGATTCCTATCGATCCACGGTTTACCGGGTGGAATCATGAGGATTTCGCTTGGTCGAGGGCGTTGACAATGATTGCTGGCCACCCATTTATGGGTCGTGAGTTTCTCTATCATCATTGGCACACGCCGGCTTGGATGACGTCTGCTGAGAGGGTTACTCGGTCGTCAAGTGTTTCTGTTCCCCAAACGGTTGGTGATGCGTTGTGGTCTCGGTATCGCTCGGCGCCTCATGCTGAGGCGATGGGGGAGCTGTGCCGCGAGGCTGTTGCGTTTTGTGAGCAATTCGACGAGCGGCGGATAGTTCGTGATGGTGCGTCCTTCATTGGTCATGATCAGACTGGTGTGATTGGCTGACTGTTCGTAGGTATTTCGGGCCTGTTGGCGATGGTACGGTCAGCGTTGCTGATCATGTGTTGTCGCCACGGTCCGAAACTCACGATTGGCCGCGTACCGGTGCCGCTGCGGTCCGGCCGGACGCATGGCGATCATGAGGATTATTGCCATGACTTTCCCGTTTCAGGTGCCGGCCGATCTCGCCGGATGCACCACGGAAGAGCTCGTTGCGCTCACCAATCAGGTCCGCACCTATGCTGCTGAATTGCTGCCTGAGGGCGGCTCGGCTACGCCGGAAATCGTCGCTGGCCTGACTGCCGCGCGGGACCTGGCGGTCGAGGTGCGGACGATCCTGTCGGAGCGCGAACAGTCCGCAAGCGCTGCCGCTTCCCTGATGGGTGATCTCGACGACGCATTCGCTGGCATCGGTGCTGGCGACCAGGGCGCCGGTGATGCTGGCGACCAGGGTGACGCCGGTGATGCTGGCGCTGGCGACCAGGATGGCGCCGGTGATGCTGGCGTTGGCGCTGGCGACCAGGACGGCGCGGTTACTGCGGCATCCGGGAGGCGTGCCCCGTCGGTCCGTGACGTTGCCGGCCGGCGTGGTACCGGTGTGCCTGACCTGCAGTCGACGAACCGGCGCCAGATGGTNNNCATGCGGGCGGCNGCTGACGTGCCGAACTTCGCAACGGGCCAGCGGCTGTCCACGTTCACAGAGGCGGCTGAGGCGCTGGCGCAGCGCATCGACCAGTACCCGCATGGCCGTGGCGGCACGATCGTCAANGACGCCGAGGTTGCGTCGGTCGACGGCGGCGGCCGGTACCGGATGACGAACATGGCCCGGCACGGTGCCGTGCAGTTCGTTCGCGACTTCCCGCCGGAACTGCGGGTTGACGACTCGGGTACGGACGGGCTCAAGGTTGCCGAGCATGCGGCCAACCAGCGCCGTCTACCGGGCGGTGGGCTGATCCAATCGGCCAAGCTTGCCGTTCAGCAGGGCCGGTCGCTGACCGCTGCTGCCGGCTGGTGTGCGCCGTCGGACACGATCTGGGACCTGGTCGAGCTGGAGACGCTCGATGGGCTGCTCGACCTGCCGGAACTGCAGACCACCCGTGGCGGTTGGAACATTCCGGCTGCTGGTGGTCCGAACTTCGCCACGATTTGGGGCGGCATCGGGAATTCGGGTGAAACGCACCTGTCCGAAGCGAACGTCATCGGCGAAACGGCCAAGGTGTGTTACGACATCCCCTGCCCGACCTTCACCGATGTTCGGCTCGGCGTGGATTACTTCTGTCTCACGGGTTCGCTGCTGCAAAGGCGCGGGTATCCAGAGGTCGTCGCGCGGTTCGGCCGTGGGGCGATGACGGCTCTCGCACACAAGATCAACAAGGGTGTGATTGCTGGCATCGTCACCGCTGCCGGGGCTGCCACGATCATCCCGTCAGACCCGAGCGGCGACGACGCAGCGTCTGGCCTGCTGTCCGCGATCGAGCTGGCGGCGGTCGACGCAAAATATCGCAACAGGCTCGGCATGTCCTCGACGCTTGAGGTTGTTCTGCCCTGGTGGGTGCTGGCGCAGATTCGCGCTGGCCTGTCCCGCCGTACCGGTATCGACTACCTTGGCGTCACCGATGCCATGATCCTCGACTGGTTCGCCATCCGTGGCACCGTCCCGCGATTCGTCTACGACTGGCAGGACGGTTTCTCCGGCCTTGCCGGCGGCCCCGGTGGAGCGACCCCGCTGACCGCGCTGCCGACAACGGCAAACTTCGTCATCTACCCAGCCGGAGCATTCGTCAAGGCAGTCCAACCGGTCGTCAACTTGGACACCGTGTATGACTCGACGAAGCTGGCCACAAACGAATACACGGCCGTATTCGCCGAGGACGGCTGGGCCGTTCTGCAGATGGCCCCGTACGCCAAGCAGTACACGGCATATGTCGACCCGTCCGGCGTCGTTGGCTGCTGCCCGATTTCCTGACAGCAACCAATAGCGGATAGGGGCTGTGAATGACCACATTCACGCCTGCCGTAGTAGTGGACCCACCGGGGCCCAGAGGGCCCCGGTATGGTCTTTATTCGGCAGCGAGCGGGCCGGGAATACTGCCACCACACGGCATTGCCGGTGGTCTGGTGTATGAGCCTGTCACGTGCGGTTCGTCAGACGTTGTTCAAGTCGCCTGCTCTGGCACAGAGTCCGGTATGAGCTATGACGCGAATGACGACCTGGTAAGCGCAAAGCCATTCGTCGTTCGGGCCACGCTCCAATGCGGCATGGCAGGCAAGACGGCGGCTCAAATTGACGCCAAGGTTCGAAACCGGCTCATGAACGGTGAACAGGGAAGCGTTGAACGTGAGGTTGCCACAATCCTCGCAGGCGACGCGGTTTCCCTGTCGGTTCTCGACACGCACATTGGTGACGTTGTCGGCGAGCTGGAAACGTACCTGTATTACACGATGGAGTATGGCAACGTCGGCTGTCTCCACATGCCTATTCGCATGGCCTCCTATGTCGGTGATGATCTCATCTTCAAGGATGGCAACGTGTACCGGACAAGGCTTGGCACGGTCGTCTCATTCGGTGCGTATCCGGATGACGGAACGGTTTACATCACGGGGCAGGTTGCGCTTTGGCGTTCCGCTGACATCGTGACGACACCAATGGATCGGGCATCGGATTGGTTGGCGAACCAATACAAAGTCATGGCTGAGCGCGATTTCGCCGCAAGCTACGACTGTGTGTGTGCGTCGGCCATTTTCGATTGGGGTGCAATTTCGTGACTCATATTGTTCTCAAGGGTCTTCCCGGTCTCACCAGGGAGGAACTCTTTCAGCTCATCAACGAATTCGTCGATGCCAAGGACATCGTTACCGCGCATGGCGGTTTCGATCTGGACTGGCGCACGGCAATGAAGATCATCAAGCGGTTCGCTGACATCCTCGACGGCCCGGAAAACACCGAGGACACCGAGGTTGTCAAGGTTCAGCCGCCAACCGACCCGGGAGACGGCGGGACAACGCCGAGGATCAGCTACGAGCAGGCGACCCGCAAGGCCGCTGCCCGTGGCGCACGTAAGGGGGCATGACGATGGGCTGTGTATCGTTCCTGCAGGGTTTCGCCATGCGAGCCACGGCGCTCGACGTGTGCGGGGCGCCCGTTGGTGGGGCGNCCGGCATGGTCGTGACCAAGGGTTTCGTCAAGGTCGANATCGAGGCTGATGAGGCCGATGGNGAGGAAATCGANCAGACCAGGGCCGACGGTACCCGGTGCTACTACCGGAAGACCGCCAAAAAACTCAACGGGCACAAGGTCAACGCCGAGTTCTGCAACGTCGACTATGAACTGTTCAACCTCATCACCGGGGTAACGGTTCTCCTCGACGATGCCATCAGCCCTGAGGCGCGTGGTTTCGCGATCGACAGCGCTGCCTACGCGTCGACCCACTTCGCGCTTGAGCTGTGGACCGACACCGACAACGGATGCTTGGACACGAGCGGCCGGAAGTATGGCTATGTCCTGCTTCCGTGGGTGTACAACGGTTCGGTCGGCACGCCGACAATCGAGAACGGGTCGGCAAACTTCACGCTGACAGACGGTTTCACGCGGTTCGGAAATCAGTGGGGTGTCGGCCCGTACGACATCCAATACAGCCGTACCGGTGTCGCGTCTCCGCTGTTCTCTCCCGTTGCTTCGACGGTCGATTTCCTGCTGTGGCAAACGAACATGGCCCCGCCGACCGAGGTGTGTGGATATCAGAATCTGGTTTTGCCCACCTGATCGGCTTGCCTGGTTAGTCCAAGGTGCCTATGCCCCCCGTCCCGACCAGGCCGGGGGGCATAGATCTTTTTGGAGGTTTCATGACAATTCGTTTGGCTACTGCAACGCGCACGTCGATGGTTTCCGCGCTGGCCACATACGCCGATTCAGGTGGCTCGGCTGCACTGATCCGTTTGTACTCCGGATCACAGCCGGCGTCGGCGAACAGTGCCCCGTCCGGTTCGCTGCTGGCCACGATCACGTGTGCTGATCCGGCGTTCGATTCTGTCAGTGCTGGTGTCGCGACATTCGACACCACTCCGGCGTTGTCGACGTCGGCCGCTGGTGATGGTGACATCGGCTGGTTCCGTATGATCACATCCGATGGCGACACGGTAATCGACGGTAGTGTTGGCGTGTCGGGGTCGGGTGCCGATCTCATCGTGAATTCGGTGACAACTACGGTTGGTCTGTCGGTTTCTGTGACGGCTGGTTCAATTACCATGCCGGCCGGGTGATCCGATGGCGAGGCATTTTACCGGCGCGTCTGGCGACTACATCGACTTTGCTGCCGGCAGCGTTTCCGGTGTCGACGGTGGCCCGTCAACCGTTGCGGTGCTGTGGCGTCCGACATCGGTGCATGAGGGTTGGCTGATCAATGCCGACAATGGTGCTGCGACGACATGGGCTGTCAACCCGTATTCGGATTCCCATCTGTGGCACAGCATGTCTGGTTTTCGGCAGACGATGGCCTATTCTGCGTCGGATGGTTGGCGTCTGGACATTTGGACTAAGCCGTCTGGTTCAGCTCAAGTTCGCGGTCATTCGATGCTGCTGTCGGCCGGAACCTGGTCACACGCCGACTATGGTGCGTCGGCTGATTCTGCCAGTATTCCAATAACCAGGATCAGGGTTGGTAAGTCGTATTACGGATCTGGCGCGTTGAACGGCGACGTCGCGGCTATGGCCGTCGTTGGCGCTGAGTGGTCCGATGCTGCGATTGAGGCTGCTGGTCTGGAGACTGGTGTTGGCCCGTGGATGACGCTCATCGGCGTGTCATCGGCGGCTGTGTGGCTGTTTGATCAGGCATCGGTGTCGACGTCCGTGCCGGACTTTACCGGCGGTGGCGCCGATCAGACGGCGCGCTCCGGTACGTCGATCTCNACNGATCCACCGGGGTTCAGCTACTCGATTGCTCCGCCGGTGTCCGGTGCGCTGGCTGGCACTCTGCCGGCCGTGACGGGGTCGCTGGCCGGCCTGGTGTACTCGCCAACGGTGTCGGCCGGCCTGGTGATGGGCCTGTATGCCGGATCGGTCATATCCGGCGGTTCGTGGTCCAACAATCCGGCTCTGACGTTGACGCTGCACACGTCCGGGTACGTGCCGGACCGGGTGAACCATGCGAGCGTTGCCGACCTGAGTCATGAGCTGGCCAGTGGTGGCGGCTACACGGCTGGTGGGGTGACGCTGGCCAACTCGGCGACCGTGATTCAGTCCGGCTCGGCCTGGTCGACGGTTTGGGCCGCGTACACGCCATGGTCAGAATCTCAGGTCGTTCGGCCGGTCGTGGCCAACGGGTACGTGTACCGGTGCACGCGATCGGGTGTGTCGAGCGGGGTTGAGCCGGCGTGGCCGGCGGTGGTTGGTCAGTGTGTCGATGACGGCACCACGGCATGGGTGTGTACCGGGTCCATCGTGGTCCAGCTGGTGGCCGACGATTTGCTGCCGGCGTGGCCGGCGTTCACGGCTGGCCCGTTCCGTCATGTGGTGCTGTCGGACCGTCGGCTGTCGGGTGCGGCCAATCAGG
>JGI20214J51088_10002075_pt1 | contig 13541 bp, 9 predicted proteins | sample WetSurMetagenome_FD_51088 | JGI IMG/M metagenome (IMG submission 51088) | reverse complement strand
AGAAACCGGGGAAGCGATTGTACCCTTGTTTTTTATCAGAACGCCTTCTGGCTTCACTCTTTTGACGGAGTAATCCATATGCTCGGTTGTAGCCATGAGTTCATTAAAAAAAACCGATATGTCTTTATGACTATTGCTTTCGAACGCTAACCGCAGGTTGTCCGGACCGGGATGTTTGAACTTCCATTGATTGTAAAACCCGTGCATGATCCGGTTAAACTCATCCTCACCCAGGTACTGCATCAGATAGGTAAATACCAAACCCGATTTGTAATAAACCATCAAGCCATAGTTAAGCTCTGAATAAGCTTCGCTGTTCAAATTCATGGGTTGATCTTTATTAACCCTTGCCTGAATGGCATACGACTGTATATATAGCTCAGAATAAGGCACTTCTTCAACATTGGCCAGTGTAGGAATTGTTTGGCCCATATCATACAACCATTGGTAGAATTTCAGTCCGGGATATTTTACTCTGAAATACCTAAATTCGCTGAATGTATTGATGCCCTCATCAAGATAAGGATATTTTCGTTCGTTAAACCCAAGGATTCCATAGAACCAGTTATGTCCCACTTCATGGATAATCATTTCTTCAAGCATTCGCTCCGAATCGGCATTCCCTACTACAGTAATTCCGGGATATTCCATTGCGCCACCAGCCAAAATACTACCGTAAACGGCCGTGCAATTATTATAGGGATAGTCTCCGTACCAATCGGAGTAATATTTTAGCGCATCATCAACATACTCAATGGCATTTTTCCATAGGGATGATTGCTCCCTTGTAAACATGGCCCATGTGGTAACAGTTTTGCCATTTCCAAGGGTGACCTTGCCCTTCAAAACATGGTATCTTTTATCGGCAAACCAGGCAAAATCGTGTATCTTGTTCTCCGTGAAACGGATTGTTTTCAGCTTCCTGTCCGAGGCAGGGAAGTTACTGATCATTGTGGTATCCCTAACCTTTTGCTCCAGCCATTGGTTCTCTTCTTCAGTAACCAGATTTCCGGTAGCTCCCACAACGTAATTTTTGGGTAAGGTAATGGACACATCAAAGGAACCATATTCAGCGTAAAATTCCCCCTGATCCAGATAGGGCATTTGATTCCATCCATGGACATCGTAAACAGCTGGTTTTGGGTACCACTGGGTTATCTGATACGATTGTCCATTGTGCCCCAGTCTTGAAAAGTTCTTTGGAATTTTAACAAAAAAAGGAGTGGTAATGGTAACGGAGTCCCCAGGCATCAAAGTATCAGGCAATATTACTTTACATATATCAGCATATTCAAAATCAACAATGTACCGGGTACTGATTCCGTCAACCTTAAAGTCAACAGAGTCCATATATCCCCGTTCGCTTTCCCGTGCAAAGTAAAAGTCACTTCTCCCATTTTCCAGCAATTGCTGCGCGAAAGCAGTTGAACGGTCTTTATAGGCATTCGGCCATAAATGAAAGTAGATGTATTTCAGCCTGTCGGGGGAATGATTGATGTATTCAACCGACTCAAATCCGGTGAGCGTGTTTTCCCTATCGTTAAGGGTTACGTTAATGGTATAATTCACCTGCTGCTGAAAATAGCCCTGAGCTATCATATGTGATGCCGCAAAATGTAATGTAAAACACAGTACCAGTATAGGTTTCATACCATCAGTTTTGGTAAACTCAAAGATAATTACTTTTTGGATGAAATGGTCGTGGTGAAGCAAACCAGTGAAACCACTAGTTTTACTGAACGAATCATTCATTACCTGTCATTATGACTGTCATTATGACGCATATATATGTCATTATGACGTTTTCAAGTTCTGGCATTTTCTTTGATTAGATGCTCTACGAAATCATTAAAAATGTTGAACTAAAAATATAGGAGGAAAAAACCATGTTACCTACATTAAGAACAAAAAGTTCCTGGCCTAATTTGGTAGAAGAATTCTTCAACAACGAACTCTTCCCGAGTTTCTTTGATACTGAAACCAGAAAAAGTCTGCCAGCAGTAAATATTATTGAAGGCAAGGATGAATACAAGATTGAGGTTGCAGCACCCGGATTGAATAAAGAGGATTTTAAGGTAAATCTGGACAACAATGTGCTGACGGTTTCTTCGGAAAGAGAAGAAAAGCAGGAAAGTAATGAGGACAAAGTAATGCGTAAGGAATTCAGTTATTATTCCTTCAGCAGGTCGTTTACTTTGCCCCTGACCGTAAATGCAGAAAAAATTACCGCCAATCACAAGGATGGAATTTTGCATATTTCCATACCAAAAAAAGATGAAGCACGGGAAAAACCGGCAAGGCAAATCAGAATTTCGTAAGGCCGTAATGGCTGACAAAAAAAGAGACGCAACAGATGCGTCTCTTTTTTTGTCAGCAGACCGGATTTCTCCAATCAAAAGCAAAGCGGGCATAATTTCTGTATTTCTCCCGGTGACAAGCCTTACGCCCGAAGGCATCAGCACCCGGTATTTACCAGTTCATCAATTGTTTAACAAAAGGTACCAGTTCAGCAGCCATTTGTTTATGCTCAGCCACGTTGGGATGATAATCACTGCCGTGCAGGGTAATTGGCGAAAACTCAAAATACCTGATCCTACTGTCATCAGCAGAAGCTTCATTCACTACGGTATGGATCAGATTTCGCCAGGTAATCCACCTTTTATCGGCCCCTGAAGGTCCGGCCACACAAACAATAACTGCATCCGGGTAATTGACACGAATCCTCTTCAGGAACAAGGTATACGCATTAACAAACACAGCAGAATCAAGAGGGGCTGAAAGATCGTTCCCCCCCAAATCAATAACCACCAGTTGCGGCTGGTACCTGCTGAAATTCCATCTAACTGTGCTATCACCCGTTACTTCATCATAATACCGGGGCATAGTAAATCCTTTATATCCTCCATACCCCTGGGTAATTCCAATACCTGATCTGCAAACAGCAACGTATCGGGCATTGAGTTCCCTGGCAGCAACTGAACTGAACGAAAGGTAGCTGTTTTCGGTTGTGTAGTTGAAATGTTCGGAAGGACTTTGTCCTTCATTTCCATAACCACAGGTATAGGAATCTCCGATAAACTCAATTTTCCGTTCCCGTTCCTCAGGCTTGTATGTTTTGGCACTTTGGGCCAGTCTGAATCCAAGAAACGTGGTATTTCCTCCGTGCCATTCAGTACGGCGGATTATTTCCACATGATGTTTTTTGTCTTCCATGTTTTCAGCCAGTCGATAAACGTTGTCATTATGGTTTGCAGTGAATATAAACAGGCTGTCATCCAAAATTACCGTATACAGGTTTCTGAGACTGTCATCCTTCATGATCAGGTCAACGGAAGTTCCGGTAAAATCAAGGCCAATAGCACTTCCGGAATACATAAATACCCGTTTCAGGCTATCGGAATCATCAAACCTGCCGGTATATAGAATATCAGGACTATCTGGAGTAACACGCACTGGTCCTGTTTGCCTGCTACAGGAAATCGCTAAAAGCGATGTCAGAATAACGATACATTGATATTTCATCTGCTTATATATTAGTATTTCATTGGCCATATGGAGGAACTACGCATGACAAAATAATTACTATTGTGGGTGACTTAATCAATATATAATCATGTTTCGATTCAAACTTTGTATTGATTATTCCAATAATTCTTTATCATGCATTCTTTTAAGAAAGGTAACGAAATCATCCCGGTTTTCACTTTCCATCCATTCCATCGACTCTTTGGGGTGTTCATTCATGGACCCGCTAATCAGATAGGGGATGCGGTATCCCCATGAAATTTGTTTCTGCAAGGGGAACACTTTCTTTTGAATTCCGTCAAGCACCGGCAGGAGACGGTATTTAGGGTTTTTCAAAAAGGCGATCAGACATTCCATGGGACAATTTCCTGCTCCTCTTCCAAGGCCCAGAAAAGTGGCATCGAGCATATTGGCACCGTGTATGATACCAGTAATGGTATTGGAAAAAGCCAGTTGCATGTTGTTGTGCGCGTGTATGCCAATGGTCTTCCCGGGAAGAGCGTTGGTGTATTTCTTCATAAGCGCCTCAATCTGTTCACAATAAAGGCTTCCAAAACTATCTACCAGATAAAAATTAGGAACCTTTGACCGGTCAATATCTTTTAATGCTTCATCAAGATCAATATCCAGCACTTTTGAAACCGACATAAGGTTAATGCTAACCTCATAACCCTTGTCCATACATCTCTCAGCATGGTCAATGGCCTTGTCTATCTGATGAACATAACAGGCAACCCTGATCATATCAATAACACTTTCCCTTTTGGGCCTGATAGAGTCCAGTTCAATCCGCCCAATATCAATCATCGTAGATATTTTCGTATTTGTTTTGTTATCGCCGACAATCCTGCGCAAATCAGCTTCATCACAAAACTTCCAAGGTCCGTTTTCGGCACGAGAATAGGATTTATCACTGCTTTTATAGCCTATTTCCATATAATCAACGCCTGCTTCAACGCATGACTGATATATTGTTTTAACAAAATCATCATCAAAACGCCAATGATTCATTAATCCGCCATCCCTTATGGTGCAGTCAACAACTTTTATCTCTTTGCGGTACATATTGGGTATATTAATTCCGGTTAGCAATCGATTTGTATTTTCAGATTTACTGAATTTTCAGTATATTTTTTTGCACTTCAATAAAATAGTTTATAAGCAACCGGTATATGCTTTCAATGATGTCAGGATTTAACCCATTGGCCTTGGCCCAGTCCCTCCGTTGTTCAATTACCTGATTAAAACGTTCCCTGGCCAATACATCCGCTTCATTCTTCTTGAATTTCACTACCTCTTTTACATACTGAAACCGGTCACCAAGAAGTTCAATAACCTTTTGATCAATGTTGTCAATCTCATTTCTTAGTTCCCCAATGCTGAGGCAATCTTCCGGTTTCTTCACGGCACTATTTTTGCAGGAAATGAATAAAGTGCAAATAAAGTAAAAATAAGTGTATGTATAAGGTGTATTTGAATAGAAAATGACCTGTTGAATAACATACAGCATCAGGGGATCAACGCATCCCGGTTATTGAAAAGCACACACGCTGGTTAATGCAAAGAAGCAGGCAAAACCGGTGTTCTGTCTATAGGTATCTCAGATGCCTGGTTATTATTTAGGTATGAGAAGATGCTTTTCAATGAGCTGTAAAACAATCATAAAAATAAATTAATTATTTGCAAATAATAACTTCAAAAATATTTGCATATTAAAAAATTGTTTGTACTTTTGGACTGTTTTACTTTTTTAGTCGATTCGTATTTATGTCCATAGACAAAAACGATATTAGAGATCAGATCATAGAAGCTTCGAGAATTATTTTCGAGAAGTATGGCTATAAAAAAGCCACTATGGATGAAATTGCCCAGTCGATGGGAAAAGGGAAAAGTTCCATTTATTATTATTTCAAAAGTAAGGAGGATATATACCAGGCAGTATTAGAATATGAAGGAGAATTCCTAAGACAGGAAATTATAAAAGCCTTATCCAGGCTGATTAATTCCACGGATAAATTGAAAGCCTATGTATTAACCAGGATGAAGACTTTTCGTAAGGTTTCCAATTTTTACAGCATCATTCAGTCGGATGCAACCAGTCATTTGGAGTTTGTAGAAAAGATTAGAAATAAATATGACCTGAAAGAGATTCGGTTATTGCAGGACATATTGGATGAAGGAGTTGAAAAGGGTGACTTCCGTATTGAGGATCCGGAATTGGCTGCAATTGCCATTTTTACAGCATTAAAAGGTATCGAGGTTCCCATGTTCTGGTCGAGCAAAAGAAAATATGCAGAAAACCAGCTTGAGGGACTGTTGAATGTTTTGTTTTACGGGATAATGAAAAAATAAAAAAATTTAAAACAATTTCGACCTTTTTACCGTTTTAGTCGAATTATACATACAATGATTTTTGTTAAAAACATAATAAACAAAGAAATGAAAAACAAGATTTTATTAATAGTCGTTTTTGCCATATTGGGCACTATGCCTTTTTATGGTCAGAAAAAACTGATGGTTGGGGTGACTACCGGACTGACGGTATCCACTTTATCGGAGTCGGGAAATATTTACAACAACGAAGCGCTGAAGACTGGTTTTGGCGGGGGAATATCATTTAAGTACAGGTTGAGCAATTCATTCGGCCTGCAATCGGGCGTTTTATATGAGCAAAAAGGATTTCGTAAAAAACATGAAATGATCAGTGGTGAGGAAAAAATTACTGGTATGTATAACTATGTGACCATTCCTCTGCTTGCTGAAGGTTCACTTCCGCTTAAAGGAAACGCCAGGTTATACGGGTTGGCCGGTTTTTACGCCGGATTTAAAACCTACTCGGAAAATGCTCTTGTCTTATCGGGTGAAAATTTGGATACCCAAACCATGAGTAACAACATCAAATCAACTGATGAGGGATGGGTAATTGGTGGCGGAGTCCAGGTACCGGCCGGCGATCATATAATGCAGATTGGTTTCAGGTATTCACAGGGGTTGGCTGAGGTTCTGAGTACCTCGTCAAAAGACCGGAATAAATCAGCTCTTTTTGGTGTAGCTTTATTCTTCTAGTATCCATATAATTTCTTCAAAAGTAAATTCTATCCTTATCATGAGAAACATATTCAGATTATTATTACTGTGTACAGTATTAATGGCACTAAGTCGTTGTAAAAAAGCAGATGAAACTGGCCTAAAAACGGAGTCATCAATTCCGGTTAAGGTCTTAGCCGTTACCTATAGTATTCAGGATGCTACGGATAGTTATGTAGGAACTGTTGAAGAATCACAAGCTGTTCCATTGAGTTTTCTTACTACAGGAACAGCCGACAAAGTGCTTGTTGATGAAGGTCAGCGGGTAAAGAAAGGTCAGATGCTGGCAACTCTAAACAATTTTAGCTACAGGAATGCCTATGACATAGCGGATGCTAAGGAGAAACAGGCACAAGATGCCTACAACAGACTGTCTGCAGTATATAAAAACGGCAGTCTGCCTGAAGTGAAGATGGTGGAAATAGAAACTGCCTTGCAGCAAGCACGCTCAACTGTAATGCTGGCTAAAAAGAACCTGGAAGACTGCAGTATGTATTCCCCAATCAGCGGTGTGGTTGGACGAAGGACAATAGAGCCGGGGATGAATGTTATTCCTGGTTCAGCAGTACTCACCATAGTGCAGATTGATAAGGTATTTGTAAAGATACCAGTGCCTGAGAATGAAATTGATGCTATAAAAATCGGGCAGGTTTCAACAGTTAAAGTTGCCGCTCTCAATAACGAAGTGTTCGCCGGAAAAATTGAACAAAAGGGTGTTATGGCCAATCCATTGTCCCATACCTATGAGGTAAAAATCGCTATCCTGAACAGGAATGATCAATTGCGACCAGGAATGGTTTGTGATGTTGTTATTGCCAGAAACGCAAAAACAAACGCTGTATTTATTCCCCAACAGGCTATTCAAGCAGATAACAAAGAGAACAAGTTTGTTTATGTTGTTGATACGGTTAAAAATATTGCTCGTCGCAAAAATGTCTGTCCCGGTAATTTGCCGGGGAATGGTACTATTGAAATTACCAGCGGACTTGAACAAGGAGACCGGGTGATCACCGAGGGTTATCAGAAAATAAGCGAGAATAGTTCCGTAAACATTATCCGGTAATACGATGAGTAAAAAGATAACTTTTGTTGAATCTGCCATGAAGAACAGGCAGATTGTGTTCCTGAGCATTATTTTACTGATTGGGCTGGGCATTTATGCCCTTAAAAACATGCCCAGACAGGAGTTCCCTACAGTCACTATTCGCCAGGGACTTGTGATTGGTGCCTACCCCGGTGCCACTTCAAAACAGGTGGAAGAACAATTAACAACAGAGGTTGAACGATACCTGTTCAGCTACAAGGAAATCAATAAAAAGAAAACCTATTCTTATTCCAAAAACGGCTTGACGATCATCTTTGTTGAACTCAACGATAAGGTCAAGGATGCCGATGAATTCTGGTCGAAGCTCAAACATGGACTGAATACTTTTAAATCGAAACTACCAGTTGGTGTACTCGCATTGTATGCCGACAATGATTTTGGCGACACATCGGCATTGCTGGTTTCCCTGGAAGCCGACAACAAATCGTACCGTGAACTGGAAACTTACCTTAACCGGCTTGAGGACCGGTTAAGACGAATTGAATCAGTTTCCAAACTGAGACATTTAGGATTACAGAACGAAGAAATCAGTATTTACATTGATAAAACCAAGCTGGAGAAATACGGAATCAATAGTTCCATGATCACAGCGGGTCTTTTTGTCCAGGGGCTAACTGCGGCAGGGGCGTCTATTGATTATGGCAATATAGAAACGCCGATACATATTGCATCCATGTTCCAAACGCAAAACGACATTGAACAACAAATTATTTATTCCGATCCGTCGGGAAATCTGATCAGGATTAAGGATATTGCCAGGGTAGTAAGAGAATATCCCGACCCTGACAGCTACATTGAGAACAATGCACATAAATGCCTTCTTATATCAATGGAAATGCTGGAAGGCAACAACATTGTCCAGTTTGGAGAAGAAGTAGATAAGGTGCTCAATGATTTTCAAAAAACCCTGCCTGAAGGCGTAACCATCAAACGGATTGCTGATCAGCCTTTTGTTGTGAGCAGTGCTGTTTCCACCTTCATGCTCGAACTGCTTTTTGCCATTTTATCGGTAATTATTGTCACCATGCTTCTGTTGCCACTGCGTGTTGCATCGGTCGCCGCTGCTTCTATCCCCATCACCATATTTATATCGCTGGGTCTGATGTATATATTTGGCATTGAACTGAACACCGTTACCCTCGCTGCATTAATTGTGGTACTTGGAATGATAGTAGACAATTCCATTGTTATTGTAGATAGTTACATGGAGAAAATAGATCATGGGGTGTCGCGATGGTTTGCAGCCATATCCAGTGCAAAGGTTTATTTTAAAGCTATATTTTCCGCTACCCTGGCAATAAGTATCACCTTCTTTCCTTTCCTGTTCACGCTGAAAGGAACTTTTAAAGATTTTGTTGAAATGTTCCCATGGACGGTAACCCTTACACTGGGTATTTCATTGCTTGTTGCCATGATGATTATCCCCTATCTGCAATATTTCTTTATCAGAAAGGGATTTGGCCAACCCAATCAGCAGAAGAAAAAACATTTCAATATGCTCGATTTCATTCAGCGCACCTATGAAAAATACCTCGCTAAGGCATTTGCCAGACCAAAGCTAACCCTCTTCCTCGGTTTTCTATCGGTTTTATGTGCAGTTGCCTTGTTTTTCAAGGTACCGCAACGCTTATTGCCAGTAGCCGAACGCAATCAGTTTGCTATTGAGATTTATCTGCCCCACGGAAGCTCACTTGAAAGTACGGCCCAGGTGTCCGATAGTCTGGAACATTTACTATCTGCAGACAATAGAATAACCTCTATTACCTCCTTTATTGGTACCAGTTCTCCACGGTTTCATACTACCTATGCGCCTCAAATTCCGGCGAAAAACTATGCACAGTTCATCGTCAACACCATTTCCAATAAAGCTACGGTAGCGCTGCTCGATGAATATACGGACAAATACAGCGATTACTTTCCGAATGCCCATGTCCGTTTTAAAGAACTCGATTATCAGCCAATAACCGCACCGGTAGAAGTGAGAATATCGGGAGATTCCATCAAAATCCTGAAAGATATAAGCGATACGCTCATTCCCATGATGCGACAGATTAAGGAGATAAGCTGGGTACGCACCGATTATGGTGAAATGCAACCCACCATACAGGTTAATGTGAACAATATTGAAGCAAACCGGCTTGGTATAAGCAAAAGCACTGTTGCAACCAATTTAGCAATCCGCTACGAAGGTGTTCCGGTTACTACCTTGTGGGAAGATGATTATGCAGTAACTGTAAAGCTGAGAACCAGTGAAAACAAGAAAGAACAGAATATCAGTAACGAATACATCCATTCTTTGATTCCGGGGATATCGGTTCCTCTGCGCCAGATTGCCACAGTGAGCCCCGATTGGAACCAGGGCCAGATTGTTCGGCGCAACGGAATGCCAACATTAACCATACTGGCTGACCTGCACAGGGGCAATAGCGTTCAGAAAGTTTTTTCAGCTATTGAAGATAGTATTGAAACCTTGCATGTACCCAGCGATGTTCAATTTTCATACGGTGGTTCGCACGAAGTGGATGATGAAAATGTTCCCAATATTATGGGTGGTTTGATTATCGCCATTTTTATTATTTTCATGATTCTTTTGTTGCATTTCAGAAAAATATCTCTTGCATTGCTTGTTCTGGGATCTTCGTCCCTCAGTCTGCTGGGCGCTTTTATAGGCGTTATCCTGCTCAGGGTTGAATTTGGCATTACCGCTATCCTGGGTATTGTGAGCCTGATAGGTATCCTTGTGCGTAACGGGATCATTATGCTTGATTATGCCGAAGAACTGCGAGAAAAACACAAACTGAGCTTTAAAGAAGCTGCCATTGAAGCAGGCAAAAGAAGAATGCGTCCCATTTTCCTTACATCGGCCGCAGCTTCGGTGGGTGTTATACCTATGATCATCAGCGCTAACCCGCTATGGAGTCCTATGGGTGCGGTGATATGTTTTGGTACACTCACTTCCATGGTAATGCTCGTTTTAATATTGCCGGTTGCCTATTGGATGATCTTTAAAAATGAAGACACAAAACGTCCTGCGATGAATCGTGAAAGCAATAAGGCTGTACTTCCGGCCCTTATTGTGTTTTTTTTGTTGGCCGGAGTTGGTCAGCAGGTTTCGGCCCAAACGCCCTATACCTTGGAGCAATGTAAGAAAAATACACTGGAGAATAATTATCAGGTGAAAAACTCGAATCTGGAAGTGCTTTCAGCACAGCAGATCAAGAAATCGGCATTTACAGAGTATTTTCCAAAAATAACCGCCACCGGAATGACCTACAGGTTCAATGAACCCCTAATTAAACTCAACATTCCCGGTGGTAACCTGCCCGTATATGATGGTAATCCGGTGAATCTTTACAATCCCACCCAGTTTGCCTATTTTCCGGGAATTAACCTGTCCTTGATTGATAAGGGGAACCTGGGTGCCATTACGGCAATACAGCCTGTCTTCGCCGGTGGAAGAATCATTAGCGGAAATAACCTGGCCAGAGTAGGTATCCATGCCAATACAAGCAGAAATATCCTTTCTGAAAACCAGGTTCTGTTGAGTACAGAAGAGCAATATTGGCGGATTGTTTCGCTGGTTGAAAAAAAGCAGACCCTTGCCACAGCCGAACAGATGCTCGATAGTCTGTATCACGAAGCAAACGATGCATGGCATGCCGGTTTAATTAACCGTAACGATGTGCTGAGAGTAAGTCTTAAACAGAGTGAGATCAAGAGCAGTAAGCTGAAATTAGATAATGGAATAAAGCTTTCAGCTATGGCTTTTTGTCAGCATATGGGCATACCCTACGACGCCACCATGGTTTTAACTGACTCCCTTTCCGTTAAGCAACCACCGGCTGAAGTGTATGTAAATGCCGCTGATGCTGTTGTTAACCGTGAAGAGTATAAGTTATTGGAGCAAAGCGTTAAAGCTGAAAAGCTCAAAACCAGGATGAAGATAGGATCTTACCTTCCTGAAGCGGGCGTAGGCGTAGGGGCCATGTACTATGATATCCAGGATAAAGGAACCACCAATACCATGATATTCGGTACGGTGAGCGTTCCAATCTCCGATTGGTGGGATGGAGTGCATGCCATTAAGGAAAGAAGGTATCAGGAAGAAATTACAAAAAACAACAGCGATAACAACAAAGAACTTCTGATTTTGCAGATTGAAAAAACCTGGAACGAGCTGAATGAAGCCTGGCAAGAGATTGATGTTGCCACTGAAACAGTAAACCAGGCAGCGGAAAATCTGAAGATCAACAAGGACAATTATGGTTCGGGAATTATAAACATATCCGACATGCTTGAGGCCCAGACTTTGTTACAGCAGGCCAAGGACATGCTTTCAGATGCAAAGGCAAACTACCGGATCAAATTCACCCTTTATTTGCAGGCAACGGGAAGATATGAAGTAATTCCCGATTAAAAAATAGTCCCGGGCAGACACACCAATTCCTTCTTCTTATTTAGTTTAGTTTACAAAAGTGTCGCCCGGGGCTTATATATCCTTAGCCCTGTTGAAAGATATTGCTTTCAGCAACCAATGGGGTAAAGCCTTTTCCGGTTTTCTTTTTCTTAGGTTCAGATACCACCCCAGATTTTTCAGAATGGGAATCTTATGAGTTTCAACAAACTCTATAAGCGTTCCGTCAGGATCTTCTGTATAGGCGAAGGAACCGGCGGCCTCACCCATATCAAAACTGTGGTTCACATCAACAGTAAACGGGCAGCCTTTTTGTTTGCACTCTTCACGCAACAGGTTCATACCGTTAATATCAAAACAGAGATGGATGAATCCAAGGTCTCCCCAGAACCTTTCCTTGTATATTTTCTGGGGTACCCGATCAAGCACTTGTACCAGTTCAATTTCACTGGTTCCGAAAAGAGGACTGAACGCGCCCAGTCGCGGCTTGCTGTGCCTGAGTAACACCCTTCTGAAGCGGTTGTTTCCTCCGGGCAAACAGGCGTATTCGCCAAAAACGGCTGTTTCATCAAAAATGCGTTCATCGTATCCCAGAATGCTGCTGTAAAAATCGACAGCACGGTCAATATCCGAAACCCCAATCACGGCACCATAAGAGGCCCCGGTGTGTTTCTTTTCATTGCTGAACCAGGTGACACTGGTAACCAGTTGGAAAATATTTCCGTAAGGATCCTGAATATAAAAATGTTCTTTGCCCCGTGGATCGCGAAGTACGCCACTCATCATGGTAACTCCCTGCGATTTAAGATGTTCGTAGGTGGCTTTCGCATTGCGGCACTTTATTTTTGCAGCGTATATGCCCAGATCGCCTATCTGAATTCCAAACTTGGGTGATAACGGGGTTCGTTCAACATATTGCCAAATTTCAAATCCTCCGCCGCCTTGCATATTAAGCGCTAATGCAGCATGTCTTTTCTGTGGTTTGCCACCTGTATAAGGCAGCATATGTTCGGCAACCGCGTTATCTTCAAACACCCTGATGTCTACTCCGAAATTCTGTTTATACCATTTCCAGGCTTCTCTAACATTGGGCACGCCGATACCGATCTGCTGAATCCCACTTATTACTTTCTCTTTCAATGTATTATTCTATTTGGATTATCAAATGCTTTGGCTATCAAAATCAATGGGCTAATTTACGCAATTTTCAGGTAGGGCTTGCCCTGTTTACTATCCAGTAATACAAGGGTGTAGCTATTCGTTTAATGGCCAGTAAAAAAACTTCGGGTCCGCCAATGAACACTTCTTTCCGGTTATTCCCTATGGCCCTTAAAATGATTCGTGCACATTTTTCAACAGGAACTCCACGTGCCTGACCGACATCCATAATGCCGTATGTTTTGCCATTTC
>JGI20214J51088_10002073_pt1 | contig 13543 bp, 9 predicted proteins | sample WetSurMetagenome_FD_51088 | JGI IMG/M metagenome (IMG submission 51088) | reverse complement strand
GCCGAATATTTTTATTTGAAAGATAAAAAAGAAAACACACCGCTTTTTTTACTTGATGACGTCTTTGGCGAGTTGGATTCCGAAAGAGCAAGAGCAATTAGCGAATATCTATCAGATGTCGGTCAGGCCATAATCACTTTGACAGATTTTGGAAATTTTTCTTATTTGAAAGTAGCTGAAAACGATAAGGTTATAAAATTATCTGATAGAAGCGAAGTTGTTTATGCATAGCGGATTTAAAAGTCTGAAAGATGTTTTTAGAAGTGAAAGATCTCTATCCGGTGTTCGGGAAATGGTTGACTCTGCAGATGTCATATTACATTTTTATGAAATATTTCCCAATCTGGAAAAAGTTGTTGTTCCCCAGCAATGTGAAAAGAAAGTTTTAAAACTTAAGGTTGAAAACCCCTCTTGGAGAAACGAACTTAGATTCATGGAAACAGATATGGTAGAAAAAATAAATTCCCACTTTAAAGAAATAAGAATTAATCAAATAAGGTTTATTGGATAACATATGGTAAAAGAAATTAAAAAAGAAGAATATAGCGCTAAAAACATTAACGTTCTGAAAGGCTTAGAGGCTGTTCGTAAAAGACCAGCTATGTATATAGGAGACGTTAGCAGCCGCGGTCTTCATCACCTTGTAAACGAGGTTGTTGATAACAGTATTGACGAAGCGATGGTTGGATACTGCGATAGAATAGATGTTCAGATTAACAAAGATGGGTCGGTCTCTGTGGCTGATAACGGGAGAGGGATCCCCGTAGATATGCACCCCGTTGAAAAGCGGTCTGCGTTGGAAGTAGTAATGACAGTTTTGCATGCTGGAGGCAAATTTGATAAAAACTCTTACAAAGTTTCTGGCGGTTTACACGGCGTAGGTGTTTCGGTTGTAAATGCACTATCTGAATGGCTAAAAGTAGAAGTTAAACGAGACGGCAAAATATTTTTTCAGGAATACAAAAGAGGAATTCCTGTAAAGCCAGTAAAAGAAATAGGAAAAGCAAAAAAAGGAGAAACAGGAACAACAACCACTTTTTACCCAGACTCAGAAATATTTAAAGTGACAGAAATTCGTTTTGATATTCTTACAGAAAGAATGAGAGAACTTGCTTATCTAAATAAGAATATAACAATTAATATTAAAGATGAGAGAAACGGTGGCGAGGAAGTTTCTTTTCACTTTAAAGGAGGCCTGATAGAGTTTGTTAAATATCTGGATGCCTCAAGAGAAGCTCTTCATAAGACTGTTTACATTGAAGGAGAAAAAGACAACACTCCGGTAGAAATCGCATTCCAATATACAGATGGATATTCTGAAAATATTTTCTCTTATGTTAACAACATTAACACTCACGAAGGCGGAACACATCTGGTTGGATTTAAAACTGCTCTCACAAGAACTTTAAATAATTATGCATATAAGAATGGACTTATTAAAGAAGGAAAAATAACATTAACAGGAGATGATTTTCGNGAGGGGCTGACAGGNGTAATCTCGGTAAAAGTTCCAGAACCTCAGTTTGAAGGACAGACAAAAACTAAGCTTGGAAACAGCGAGACNAAGTCCGCAGTTGAAACNCTTGTTGGTGAAAAGCTAGCNGAATTTTTAGAAGAAAATCCTCCNGTTGGAAGAAAAATAATTGAAAAATGTATGCGCGCTGCNGAAGCAAGAGAAGCAGCAAGGAAAGCTCGTGATCTTGCAAGAAGAAAAAATGCACTNGATAATATGAATCTTCCGGGAAAATTAGCAGACTGCAGTATTACAGATCCNGAACATTGTGAAATATATATTGTTGAGGGAGACTCTGCGGGAGGTTCAGCNAAGCAGGGCNGAGACAGAAAGTTTCAGGCAATACTTCCTCTTCGCGGGAAAATATTGAACGTTGAAAAAGCAAAGATGACAAAGATTTTAGAGAACAATGAAATCCGGGCGATTATTTCTGCTATCGGTGCCGGTCTTGGTGCCGAGTTCGATCATGCTCAATCAAGATATGGCAAAGTAATTTTAATGACTGATGCCGATGTTGATGGAAGCCACATTAGAACACTACTTCTTACTTTCTTATACCGACACATGAAAGAGCTAATAACATCAGGAAAAGTTTATATTGCTCAACCACCCCTTTATAAAGTTAAAAAGGGGAAAGAGGAATTTTATGCTTATGATGAAAACGAACGAGACCAAATCCTGAAGAGACTTAAAGTAAATGGCAAAGAAAAAAAGAAAGTTGAAGAAATAATAGAAAAGCCGGCCGCGGAAGAAGAAACGGAAGAAAAGGAAATTAAAGGAGTCATTATTTCTCGTTACAAGGGTCTTGGAGAAATGAATCCTGAGCAGCTTTGGGAAACAACTATGAATCCCGAAACAAGGACAATTCTCCAGGTTACCTTAGAAAGCGCGGCAAATGCAGATAAGATTTTTGAAACTCTGATGGGCGACGATGTCGAACCCAGAAAAGAATTCATAGAAAAACATGCTAAATACGCTAATCTGGATATATAAAAAAAATAATTTTATTAAAAAGAAAAAAGATGGCAACAATTTTTGAAAAAATAGTACCCAGAACTTTAGAAGAGGAAATGAAATCCTCTTACATAGATTATGCAATGTCCGTGATCGTTGCACGTGCATTACCGGATGTACGTGACGGCCTAAAACCCGTTCACCGCAGAGTACTTTACGGTATGCACGATCTTGGTATGTCGCATAACAAACCTTACAAAAAATCAGCGAGGATTGTGGGTGAAGTACTTGGTAAATATCATCCTCACGGCGATACAGCAGTTTATGACTCAATGGTTAGAATGGTACAAGATTTTTCTTTGCGCTATCCTCTTGTTGACGGTCAGGGAAACTTTGGTTCAGTAGATGGTGATTCGCCGGCAGCAATGCGATACACCGAAGCTCGTCTAGCAAGAATTTCAGAAGAGATGCTTCGGGATCTGGATAAAAACACAGTTGATTTTATTCCGAATTTTGATGACTCACTCCAGGAACCAACAGTGATGCCGTCATATCTTCCGAATCTATTAATTAATGGCTCAAGCGGAATAGCCGTGGGAATGGCAACAAACATTCCCCCACACAATCTTGGGGAGGTTGTAGACGGACTAATAAACCTTATTAAAAATCCAGCAATAACAATTGAAAAGCTGATGAAAATATCATCGCTCCGGACTTCCCTACCGCCGGAATAATTTATGGTTATGCCGGAGTTAAAGATGCTTTTCTTACAGGAAGAGGAAGAATAGTTGTTCGTGCAAAAGCGAATATCGAAACTCAGAAAAATGGTAGAGAGCATATCATCATTACAGAACTTCCTTACCAGGTTAACAAAGCAAATCTAATTGAAAAAATTGCAGAGCTGGTTCGCGAAGGAAAAATAGATGATATAAGTAACATACGCGATGAATCGGACAGAGATGGTTTGCGAGTAGTTATAGAATTGAAAAAAGACGCGCAGCCTCCGATAGTTCTTAACCAGCTATTTGTGCATACGCAGATGCAGACAACTTTTGGTGTGATTATGCTAGCGCTGGTGAAAGGTGTTCCTAAGGTGCTCAATCTGAAAGAGATGCTTCAGCATTTCCTCGAACATAGAATGGATGTGTTGATACGCAGAACAAAGTTTGACCTTGATGCCGCAGAGAAGCGAGCCCACATATTAGAAGGTTATATAATTGCGCTCGACAACATCGATGCTGTTATTCAAACAATAAAAAAATCGAAAGATGTTGATACAGCCAAGCAAAACTTGATGAAAAAATTTAAACTGAGCGAGATTCAGGCAAAAGCAATCCTCGATATGCGGCTGCAGCGTTTAACGGGCTTAGAAAGACAAAAAATAGAAGATGAATACAAAGAAGTTATTAAACTGATTGAAAAACTAAAGGGCATACTTAAGAGTGAAGAACAACGAAAAATTATCATCACAAACGAGCTTCTTGAACTAAAGAAAAAATATGCAGATGCCAGACGAACAGAAATAGTATATGATTATGAAGACTTCTCCCTTGAGGATATAATAGCCTGAAGAAGATGTTGTCGTAACAATATCCCACAGCGGATTTATAAAAAGATTCCCGGTAAGTGGATACAGAAAACAAGGTCGCGGTGGGAAAGGAGTTACCGGCGCCGGCACAAAAGAAGATGACTTCATAGAACATATGTTTATTGCATCAACACATCAGTATATTCTTTTCTTCACGGACCAGGGTCGTGTTTACTGGCTCAAGGTTCACGAAATTCCGGAAGGAGGAAGAGCTGCCAGAGGAAGATCCATTTTAAATATTCTTCAAAAAGAAAAAGAAGAATCTATTACAGCTTTTGTTGCTGTTAAAGAATTCAGCGATAACCAATATTTGATTATGGCCACGGAACAAGGAACCGTTAAGAAAACAGTTCTTTCTGCTTATGGAAATGTTCGTAAGGGCGGAATAAACGCAATCAATTTGAAAAAGAACGACAGACTGATCGAAGTTAAAATGACAGATGGCAGTAACGATATAATGATTGGAACACGAAACGGTTTTGCCGTTAGATTTCATGAAAAGGATGCGCGTGTTATGGGGAGAACAGCAACCGGCGTGAGAGGTGTTAGATTAGGAAAGGGCGACAGAGTTGTTGGTTTGTTGGTTATAAAACGCCAGGGAATGAGCGTGCTTGTTGTAACAGAAAAAGGATATGGCAAAAGATCAGAAGTTAATGATTATAGAATTACCCATCGCGGAGGCAAGGGAGTGATAACCGTTAAAACAAGTGATAAAATAGGTAAAATGATAGCAATGATGGAAGTCAACGATAATGATGAACTTGTAATTATTTCAACAAAGGGAATGGTTATAAGACAAAGCATGAAAGATATTCGTGTAATGGGAAGAGCAACTCAAGGAGTAAGAGTTATCAGACTAAAAGATGGAGACTCTATTGCTGATATCGCTAAGGTCGTGCCCGAAGAAGAAAACGGCGAGGAAGAATAAAACAAAGCTCAAGCAAATTTAAAAGGGACGAACACATGTCCCTTTTTTATTCTACAGGAAGAAGTCAAATCAAATTAATAGAAAAATGAAATCATCCAGAAAAAGAAAAACCATTCTTCTACTTTTCATAATAATTTTTATTTGTATAAAAAACTTTTCACAATCATATGACGATGGAGTAGAAAGTATAAAAAGTGAAAACCTTATGCAGATAGTGTCTATTCTTTGTTCTGAGGAATTCAATGGAAGACTTCCGGGCAGCGACGGTTATAATGAGGCAGCAGACTTTGCCGCAGATAGATTTCAACAGATTGGATTATTACCCGCAGGCGGTGAAAACTATTTTCAATATTTAAACGTAGAATACAACAAAATAGATTCGCCAGTAGTTTTTAAAGTCATTGCCCCAAACGAAATTTATTCTTATCAACTAGGAAAAGATTTTGTGTTTAGAGGATTTACCGGCTCAGGAGACTTTACACTTCCAGTTGCATTTTGCGGTTACGGAATCTCAAGACCCGATATTGGCTATGATGATTATGAAAATGTAGATGTTAACAATAAAGTTGTGATGGTTTTTAAACAAAATCCTACCTGGAAAATTAATGATTCCACGTTGGGAAGCGAATATCCAAGAGAAAAATCTATTATAGCTTATAAACACGGCGCAAAAGGAATTCTTTTCGTTTCTAAGCCGAACGATGATAAACCCCAACCTCTTATTGGTAGTGTGATGCACGGCCGAGGCGAACAACTTTTGTATTTTCCACAACTTCAAATTTCTATTGATGCTGCAAAAGAGATTGTTAGCGGGACAGGAATATCTCTTAATGAGTATCAGAGAAAAATAGACGAGTGTCAGGTGCCGAATTCTTTTAGCACAGGAAACGAAGTCGAAATAAAAGTTAAAACAGAGTACAAAAAGAGTGCCCAGACTATGAATGTTGTCGGACTTCTTGAAGGTAGCGTTCCAAATTTGAAAGAAGAATTTTTGATTATCGGAGCTCACATCGACCATGTTGGTTCGCAAGCCGGATTGTTGTTTCCGGGAGCAAATGACAATGCATCGGGTTCGGCAGCAGTTATTGAATTAGCAAAAGCGTTTCAAAGTAGTGAGACAAAACCCAAACGCAGTATTTTGTTTGTACTTTTTGCAAGTGAAGAACAAGGCTTGCTTGGCTCAAAATATTTTGTTGAAAATATAAAGATCGACACAAATAAAATAGTTGCAATGTTTAATCTTGATTGTGTTGGTTATGGAGATAGTATACAGGTCGGAAACGGAAAAAGCTCTCCGACTCTTTGGAACATTGCTGAGGGAATCGACAAAGAAAACTATCAACATATTGTGAGAGACACCTGGAACGGTGGTGGAGCAGACGCAACACCATTTTATGAAAAAGGAATTCCTTGTCTATATTTTGTATCTAAGTACAGCTATGATCATCTTCACCAGCCATCAGACACACCAGAAACGTTAAATCCAACTCTGTATGAAAACCTGGTAAAACTTGTATATCTAACAGCAAGGGAAGTCGCTGATGGAAAATATACAAGAGAAGTTGTAATCAAATAAAAAGGTGGACAGGTGTCCGCCCCCTCGAAGCAGCCACATCGCTTATTTAATTAATATCATTTTCTTGGTACCGACAAACGAATCAGCTCGTAGTTTATATAAATATATTCCACTTGGAAGCGAAGAGGAACCGAATTCTACCTCATAACTACCCGCAGGAAGACATTCATTAACTAGATTTGCTACTTCATTTCCAAGAACATCGAAAATTTTCAAAACAACATCTGAAGATTTGGCAAGGGAGTATTTTATTTTTGTGCTTGGGTTAAATGGATTTGGATAGTTTTGATAAAGCGCGAAATTCGTTGGAGAGTACTCTAATTCTGTGATTTCAGAATATTCAAATTTTCCATCAGTATCTATTTGTTTTAATCTGTAATAAAATCTATTTCCGCCCGTTAAATTATTATCAGTAAAGGTATAATATTTCCTTGAATTGCTATTCCCATTTCCAGCGACAAAGCCGATCTTATTCCAATTAGCACCATTCCCCTTTCGCTCAACATCAAAACCATAGTTATTGACTTCGGTTTCTGTACACCAATCAAGTTGTGCGATGTCATCTAAAAGTTTTGCGGCGAATGAGGAAAGTTCAACAGGAAGAGGAACATTTAGAGCATCTTGAAACCGACCAACTTTCCACAGTGTAATATTGTCGTCATCATATACTCCCCAGTAAACAATGTTTGGAAGCCAGTAGATACTGGCAAATCCGTGAGGATTAACAACATCAAAATTAATTGTTACTACGTCTGTCCAGTTATTACCGCCTGCGACAAGAGTTCCCTGATTACTTTTCTGAAACGGGAGATCAATGTTTATCCAGATGCAATTGTTCATTGGTCGAGTGACGGTAGCTGAACTATAGTTGCCTCCGCAGAAATTATGGAAAATATAATCGATATTCTTAACGGGAAAAGCTTTAATGCTGATAGTGGACGTATCAAAACCTAACACCAGAGTTGCTCCGCCCAAAGCTTCCAGACCAGAGGTTGTATTTATTTGGATAATTGTCGAAACCTTTTCGTAATTGATATCATTCACTAAAATCCTTCCGTTTACTTCAGTAGCCAAAACTTTGGAATTATGTTGTGTATTGGAATTGGTATAAGCAAAAATCGAGGTAAGAAAAAGATTAAATATGACTTCAGAAAGTATAAAGAGTACGGACGTTCGTATCCTTTTCATGACGAACACTCCTTTCACAATAGTTATTTGCGAATAGAAACACCCTAAAGAAGGATTGGAAATAGTTAATCAGATGAGCGCTTAACTAAACCAACCGACACCACCACATATACGGATCAATTAATTCAACTATAATACCGAAGAGCGTGTGGCTGAATTAGTTAATAAAAAATAACTTTAGGAAGGAGCGAACAGTATTTAGCTGTCAACAACGACGGAAGCCCTCGACATAACTTGCGGAGAATATAATTAATAATAAATTAATTCAACGAAGAAGGATCATTTTCTTTGTTTCGATAAATGAGCCAGTTTGAAGTTTGTAGAAATAAACTCCACTTGCTAATCCTGAAGCATCAAATTCTATTTCATAATGGCCGATAGGTTTTTCTTCATTGACCAGCGTAGCAACTTCACTACCCACAAAATCATAAACTATAAGTTTTACTAGTTCTGAATTTGCAACAGAATACTTTATTGTCGTTGATGGATTAAATGGATTCGGATAATTTTGTGAAAGATTATATGACTCTGGATTATTAACTTCGTCCTCTACAGGCGTAGCCCCGGGTACCCAAAGTGCCCCGCTTATTGTACCATCGTTTCCACCACTTGTCTCATCGGCTGTTATTGATCCGGTACCTTCGTCAAATTTCCAGTATCCAATTAAACCAGTTTCGTTTCCATTCAGAGTTTGATTCATTGTTGATTGGAGATCAGATTCAGTTCTTGCAGTATTCCAGATACGGAATTCATCTATGATACCTTTAAATGGCGATATTACATCAAACCGGTCTGGATTATGAGCTAAATACAAAACACCGGATGAGTTGCTTACAGAACTGCCGACACTTTTCGAAGTATCAAACACTCCGTTAATATATAATTTTGCAATAGAGCCGTCGAATGTTGCTGCCACGTGTGTATATTGATGCATTGGAACAGATGAAGCTGATACCAGTGACACACCACTGAAAGCATTATGCATGTAAAAAGTTACTTTGTCACCTGAATATGTCATCTGCTTATCTTCCTGAAAATTAACCCATTTATTAAAAATAAAACCGGATGTAGTGTCGGGTCTGATCCATGCTTCGTAAGTAACTGCGGTATCAACATTAAAAACTGTTGAATTACCGAAACTGACGTAATCGTCAATTCCATCAAACTGTAATGCCTGGCCTTCAAACTGTGCGAAGAGAGTTCCGCAACAGAGAGCCGTTGTAAGTAAAAAGATAAAAAGTGTTTTCATTTCCTTCCTTTTAATAAGTTATTTTAATAGAACCATTTTCTTAGCTGTGATGAAATTACCATCGCCCGAAATTGTTTTAGCTTCAATACGGTAAATGTAAATGCCTGATGCAAGATTGCTTGCATTGAAATTTACAGTGTGAACTCCAGCCGTCAACTGTCCGTTCACAAGCTCTTTAACTTTTTCTCCAAGAATGTTAAAAACAGAAATCTCTACGTCGCTTTCAAATGGCAAATAATATTCAATTGTTGTAGTAGGATTAAACGGGTTGGGGTAATTTTGTGAGAGTTCAAATGATTCTGGAATTTCATTAATCGGAGAAGGTGTTTCAACACCTGTCGTTTGATTAAATCCCCCAAGATTGTAGAGAACAAAAAGCGAATCGCCTCCGAATGGTGTTCTTGAAACAATCGCTATGTCAGTATTCCCATCCTGATCAAAATCTGCTGCAACAATTCCGTTTGGATGGCCGCTTGCAAAAGGCAGAAAACAGTTTCTCTTCTCCTCAAAATTCGCAACACCATCATTAAGAAAAACAGTAATGCCAAGACTATCAAGAGTATTGTTTATTGTTACGAAATCAAGATCGCCATCGTTTTCATAATCAAGTGCTGTAATACCTCGTGTTGCCGCAGTGAAAATAGTGTCGGAAGAGAAAGAAAAGTTTCCATTGTTTTTGAGAAGCACACAATAATTATCATCAAAACCTGTTGTTATAAAATCCGGATCTAAATCACCATCAAAATGCCCGGTAATAATGCTTGAGCTGTTTGTATAATAACCCGTAACCGGAAAATAGTATTCATGATCGCTTGACAAAAAATCAACATCGACCTGCTGGCAAACTGAACCGAAATCACTTATAGCTTGTACATCAAATGCAAATAATTTTGGTATTACATTCGTACTCCCAAATAAGCCCGGTGCAACTATAGCCGGCATATTTTCACCAGCACCCAGGTCCGCAAGAACAAAATCTGTAAGCACTGCCTGTATAGTGTCCACATTTAAACTGGCACCGTGTTGTCTTTGTACATCATAACAAAGCTGGCGTCCAGTGGAATTGATTATGTAACCAATCAAGCTTGTTGATGGTTGAAATCCGTCTTCAGTAGTTACGATTGTTGAAAAGTCAACAAACCTGGGACCCCCTTCTAATGATCTCACATTTCCGAATGTGTTCACAATCTCTGAACTTGGAAAATTTCCATTGCCGTCTCCCCAGAAAATTTCAACCGCATTCGTATTCCCGCTTACTATCAAATCGAGATTGTTATCTTCATCCAGATCATAAAGCTTAACAAGCGTTGGCTGCAGACTTGTAGAAACTATTCCTGATTGAGTGAATGTTCTTGATGCACCGTTATTGTGGAAAAGTAAAACCTGGCTGTTATCCCAGTCGGGGACAGCTATTCCAATTGAATTGGAATTATCAAAATCTCCTGTTGCAACGGAGAGTGGAAACCCCGTTAATGAAGTTCGGAATGGATCGCCATACATATCGTAAGGAAGTCGTACTCCCTCTACTGCACCGACAAATGGTTTTACAGAATCTCTCCTTGCTCCATAAAAATCAAATGGAACTTCCGTGAGGTGAACTCCATCAAGCGCATCATCCTGTGATTGGCATTCGTCCAAATGAATTCCAAGAGAATCAAAATCAAATTCTACATCTTTAAAAGTAGAGTTTGTATCTAATCCTGTAATAGAACTGTAAAATTCAAAAGTTGTATAGTAATTACCCGCAACATCTTGAGCAAAATACCATTGACCCGGATTCTTAAAAAACAGATTATGATCGGACAAAATACCATTGGCGCCAGACATATTGTACGCAACAATGGTATTTTCAGAAGATTTCAGAATGTTGTTAACGACTTTACAATTATGACCTGTAATCCAAAGTCCGTTATTACCGCCTGTATTTATAATAGTGTTATGAAATATTTTTGTGTTCCTCGTGCCGATTGCTAATGTTGCCATTTCACCTGAACCAATGAGTACATTATTAAAAACTATTAATGAATCAGTGCGGTCTTGTGAAGCTGAATTTAATCCAAAATTCATTTCAGCTTTAAAAAAACCCTGAACGTAGTTTGCTTCAATTTCACCATCTACCGGATAGACAATATTAATCCCTCTTGCACCAGCAGAATTGGAAACAAAATTTCCACTTACAAATGCATGTGGAAATTCGACTTCAATTGCTGAACCAAGCGGGGTACCTGCACCACTAAACCCCAGGTATAAATGATCAAATCTATTATCTTCAACTACGACTGAATCTCCATTTGCACCTCCAGTTTCAACGTCTAAACCAACTGCCCGCCTAAAATTTGAAAAATGATTATTTCTAACTGTTCCTGTTCCCAGATAATCAGAATATATTCCATAATCGGTACCGTATTGTTGTCCCTGAGTATAAAATGGAGTCCCAAGAAATCTGCATCCTTCGACCATCAGTCCTTCGACAGTTGCATTCCAGTAAGAAACTCCCTGCACCCTTAAAAGCCATCTTGCAGGTGTGTCAACAGAGTCTGCGTCTTTAAATGTAAGATTTCTAAAAGTCGTATAATCAGTTTCGACTTTAATTATTTGGGTTTCATTTGATGGAGTCATAAAATCGCATTGAAGAATTACATTATTTACGTTTCCACCTGCAGCTATATCTGGTTGAAATGTAATTCTATTTGAGGGCGACACTCCGGCAATGATGCTATCGAGAATCATAACTGATGTGGCACCATTATCTTTCATATAAATGCCAGGTCTTATGTTAAATGTGACTGAACCTGAAATTCCATTATCCTTTAAAGCATTAGCCGCTTGCTGAAAGGTGTTAAAATCAGGATTGCTTCCTCCAATTGTATATAACCCATTTAATGGCTGAGAAAAAATCCCTGTCGATAAAACAGAGATGAGAGCAAAAGCAAATATAAATTTCATTATTATTCCTAATTAGTTTATTGACTTAGAGTAAAATATTTTTTATAGGAGCTGGTTTCAATCACGCAAATGCGGGATTTTAAAGAGATAGGATTAATAAAAGTGGAAAAAATCTTTGAGAAGGAAAACAATTTTCCATTTTTCTTTTATTTTTCTTCTCTTGTTGAGGATAGAGAATTAAAAATTATTTTAGAAGGATCATCTTCTTTGTCTCAACAAAATTTTCTGACTGTAATCTGTACAAATAAATTCCACTTGCAAGGCTGTTTGCATTGAATTGCACAGAGTGTTTCCCCGCCTGCCGATATTCATCGGCCAGAGTTTTTACTTCCTCGCCAAGCAGATTATAAATTTTAAGTGTTACATCTCCCGACTTTGGAAGCGAAAACTGGATTGTTGTTATCGGGTTAAATGGATTTGGAAAATTTTGTGAAAGCGAATATGAAGTTGGAATTTCTTCTGTTTCCTCATCTTGAACTCCGACTGTACCGCCGCCGAGATTATATATAACAAAAAGTGAATCCACACCAACATCAATACTCGACACTATAGCGAGGTCTGTTTTTCCATCCTGGTCAAAATCAGATGCAACAACGCTTCTTGGTAATCCCGTTGCAAAAGGGAAGAAGCAATTCTCTCTCGTTGTAAAATTACCAAAGCCATCATTTAGGAAAACTGTTATCCCGTTTTCATCAAGCGGATCATTCACTGTAATAAAATCGAAGTCACCGTCATTTTCATAATCCATAGTAGCCAAACCTTGAGCTCCCGCAACAGAAATTGATTCAGAAGTGAAATTCAGATTACCCTGGTTTTTGATAAACTTAACTGATGAGAATGTCTCAAGTGTGATTAAATCAAGATCAGTATCTCCATCAAAATCTCCTGTTACAATATTTGATTGTCCTGCCGTAGAGCCAACGCCACCAAGCTGATATTCATTTATATTTCCTGTTGGTACAACACCATCACAAGGACCGATACTACCCAGGAAGACTAAATCGTTTATAAGTATTAATGGATGTGGAAGAGGAAAACTTGTAACCGCAGCTATTTCAGGAAAATTTCCATTGCCTGCAAATTCACCCACAACAAAATCTTTCATTGCTGCATGAACAGTATCAGGAGGTAAATATCCGCCTCCAACAGGAGTATATTGAACATCGTGACATAAATTTCTGCTTCCAAGATGCATCAGGTATCCAATAGTACTTTCATCAGGGACGAATCCATTATCTTCAGTTATGATCATTGTTCTTTGAACATTTCCTGAAAATGTTGGACCGGGTTCTAATGAACGCACGCGTCCGAAAGTTTCTACAGTTACCGGAGAACTAAAACCACCCACACCATCTCCCCAAAATACCTGTACAGCGGTTGTATCGCCGCCAACAATCAAATCGAGATTATTATCTTCATCGAGATCATAAAACTTTACCACAATTGGTTTGAAACTTGTCGGCAGCGTATTATCGAGTTCGAATGACCTTGGCGGTAAATTATGATAAAGAAGAACCTGACGGTTATCATAGTCCGGCACTGCGAGACCATCAAATAAAAGGTTATAAAAGTTATCTGTGGCAATATCGAACGCCGTTCCC
>JGI20214J51088_10002072_pt1 | contig 13550 bp, 8 predicted proteins | sample WetSurMetagenome_FD_51088 | JGI IMG/M metagenome (IMG submission 51088) | reverse complement strand
ACTGTTTTTTTGGATTGTCCCGAAATAGTATTCCACGAAGAACTCGTAATCAAAGTGAAGATTACCAGCAGGATTACTGTTTTTAATGTCAGTTTGTTCATTATTTACCTGGAATTAATTATTGATTCATAATCGAATTATTAGTAGATGTATTTGTAAAATTAATTTATTATTTGTGGAAAAGAGTGGCAAAACAATAATAAAACATGTATTTAAAGATTTTTAAGGAATATGGAGAACCAGATTCGACTTGATTTCACTTTACCTTTTGTGAGTGGAATATTGAAAAGATTATTAGATACCTGATTGAAGTAAATAGCATCTAAATTGTTCGCCGGCTTCGGGAATTATTTAATTTTTAACAAGTACTAATCAATGTTAATCAACTCTTTGAACCTTTTTTCATTTGCAGAATAAAGTGTCTCTTCAACCAACTCTTTCCATTTAAAAATCCTCGGATTCCCGCAACTGGCCAATTTTTTTGTAACAGATAGTATTTCGGTTACCTCAAAGATACTTCTCCGTTTCAAATCAGCTATATGTGGCCTGATATTCTCAATATCTCTTTTTGTAAGTTCAAATCCGGGTGTTTTAATTTCGATTTTATCCAGGGTATCTTTAGAGTCAATATTTTCAGTAACTACTGTGCCTTGAGATATAGTGAACCATACCAGTGTCCCCTTTCCAATTTCCGATTTTATGCCAATTTTACCTCCAAGTGCATCTATTGCAAGTTTGCAGTAAGCCAATCCGATCCCTGTTGAACTATTGTACATTAAATCACTGTTTCCTCCCTGATTATACATATTAAAAATGCTGTTGATTTGAGCATCAGAAATTCCATTCCCATTATCTTCCACTTCGACTATAATTTCTTTATCTTTCTGGGTTACTGATATTTGAATTAAACCTCCTGAAGGAGTATATTTTATCGCATTGCTCAGGAGATTAGTAAGTATGCGATTTACAATGTGTCTGTCAGCATTTATCCAATAAGCTGGAGGAATTGATATTTTAAGTTCAATTGACGCATTTATGAACAAGAGGCGGAGTTTGTCTGTTAAATCCCTGACCAGTGAATTTAGAGGAATATTTTCATTTTCCACCTGCATTTTCATCTCCTTGAACTTTTCTACTTCCAGAAGGTTAAGAATAAGATCGAGCATCTCATAGGAGATCTGACGTATTATGTTTCTGGGATTTGCAGGAATAGATTCACTATCGGTGAGATTGAGTATCACATTTAGAGGATTCTTAAGATCATGGATCATCATTTGTACCATCTGACGACGAAAACTTTCTAGTCTTGTTATTTCTTCGAATGCTTCCCGGAGTTTCTCAGCCTGTTTTTCAGAAAGGTCCCGTTGTTCAAGTATGCTGGCATTTTTTTGTTCAAGCTCCTGGGCAAGCTCAAACCGCTGAACAGCAAAATTCGAGATTGAATCGCGTACATTTTCCAGTTCTCTGGTTCTTTCCTTCACCCTCCTTTCAATGACTTCTTCAATCCCTCCGATTTTTTCCCTGAGTTGAGCGTTTTCATCGATAACTTTACTGTAATGAACAAAATAGAAATATACCAATGCGGCTATTGCAACAAGTGCAACTATAATAAAAAGTAGTATTACAGACTCGGAATGCATTGCATGTTTATAAATATGAAAACAATGAACAATCTGTATGTAAAGTTAAAATTTTTCACAAATAAGTAACCGGTTTGTTCAATTACAGACTTAATTTATGTAAATTTATGCAAATAAACAATTGTGTCTGTCTGATATGAATGAATACCTGATATTAATTGTTGATGATGACCCGAAACAGTTAAAGATACTAACCGGTAATCTAATTCAATATAACCCGGGATATAGACTTATAATAGCAACAAACGGGAAGTCTGCGTTGGAAATAGCCATAAAAAACAAACCCGATCTCATACTCATGGATTGGGAGATGCCTTTAATGAATGGTCTTGAAGCAATCAGACAGTTGAAAGCCACAGAAGAGACCTGTTCCATACCGGTGATTATGGTGACCGGTACACATAGTGAAACTGAGAAATTAAAAGAGGCCATGGATGCGGGCGCGATAGATTTTGTTAACAAACCCTATAATGCTGTTGAATTAATCTCAAGAATAAGGACACAGATCAGGCATGTTGAAGTTTTCAGGAAACTTATTGTTCAACAGGAGATAATTAATAAACACGAAAAGGAACTTGCCGCAAATGAAAAGAAACTTCTGGAAAATGAGTTGGATCATAATCAAAAACAACTCACCATGCAAACTGTAAACATGGTTAAGAACAATGAATTTCTACAATCCATCCTCTCCGATATACAAAGAATTTATCCCTTCACTTCCAGTGAGGGGAGATCCGTACTAAACTCATTAGAATCGAGAATTAATGATAAGAGTAATGATCATGTATGGAAGGAGTTTGAGTTTTGCTTTGAAAAGGTTTATCATGACTTTTATAAAAATCTAAATCAAAAACTGGTTGATCTGTCTGTCAGGGAACAACGGTTGTGCGCCTTCCTTAAGATGAATATGAGCACAAAAGAAATAGCGGCAATAACTTTTCAGACAATCAATTCAATCGATGTTGCCAAACACAGGCTACGGAGGAAATCGGAGTTTGATAATGATGAGGATTTCACTAAGTTTCTTTTGAATCTCTGACCTCTGCCAACAAATATATTTCCACTATATTATTACTTTCCTGTATTCCACGATTTTAAATTCAGAAGTTATATGAGCCATAAATAAAATAGCTTTATAAATATATTGCTATATATCTAGTTCATAGGCACATATATTTTTTGTAAGAATTTGTAAGACATATGTAAGGTTATGTAAGCCTGAAAAATTGGACATTGGATATATCCAGTGTAAAATTGTGACAAGTTCTTATAAACTTATAAAACCACGCACTATGAAACCTCTCTCCATCATTTTTACCATTCTTATTATTTCCTTATCAGGTGCTTCTTTAGCACAGAACAACCAGTCAGATTATCTGGTTGTGGAAAGCAATTATCCCAACAGGTCAGCATTTGAAAATTCCGTCAGAGGATCAGAGAATATCTATTTCAACAAAACTGAAATACCTGTTCTTTTTAAGTTAGACTCTCTACTTGAAGGGGAAAACATCAACAATCTTCATCTCTACCTTTATGCTAAAGCCGGGGAGATCTATTTTGGAAAACTTATTATCACTGTTGACAATGTTGCAAATTATTCAGATCAGCTTAAGAATCTGAAACAATTTATCAGTGGCAGGGTGATAGTACATAATAATCTGGTATTCAACGAAGAAAGTGGCAAACTACTCAAACAAAGGCTTCAGGAGATCTCAGGTTTGCAATTTGAAACCAGATAAAATACAGATAATAAATTAAGGTTTAAAATAACATATATATGAAAAAATATCTACTCATACTAATTGTGACACTCGTATTCCAAATCGGTTTAAATGCGCAGTCGCCACTTTGTTCATCCTATCCCACAACCTTTTGTTGCGAGTATGTTTCATCAGTTACGATCAATGGAGTAACAAGAGCCGGAGCACCCGACGCAACAGGGTTTACTTCTGGTCCCGGTTATTTTGACTATACAGCTTCTTCGCTTACAAGCCTTACTGCCGGACAGACTTATCCGGTGTCAGTAACTGTAAAAACCAACAGCTCTTATCAGGAATATGTAAAAATATGGTTCGATTTTAATGGTAATGGTGTCTTGAGCGATGCCGGTGAACTTGTTTTTGATCAGGTCAATACATTCAATGGAACCTATGTATATTCAGGAAATGTTACAGTACCCGCATCAGCATTTAATGGAGATGTCTATATCAGAGTTGTTATGGTATATGCAAACAGTCCAGCGTTATGTGGCACCTACTCATATGGTACAACACTCGATTTTAAAGCAACAATAAGCGGAGGAATTACCTCCAGGAATCTTCATGTTACAACAACGGCATCAGGAGGATATAATGGAAATGTAACAAGTAATCCATCAGGTATCAACACTTCATTGAGTCTGAACACTGCAAACTTTCCAAATGGTTCAAACGTGACTCTTACAGCAACAGCAAGCGGCGGCGGTACTTTTATTAACTGGTCGGGAGATGCTTCCGGTTCAACAAACCCATTGACAATAACAATGAACTCCGATATGAATATAGTCGCTAATTTCGGTCCACCATACTTTGTACCGACATTAACCACTACTGCGGCTTCTTCCGTAACAACCAGTTCAGCATCGACAGGAGGAAATATATCAAGTGATGGCAATCAGCCGGTTACTTCAAGAGGTGTCTGCTGGAACACATCAGCAGGTCCGACAACTGCAAATTCAACGACATCAGATGGTACAGGTACCGGATCTTTTTCAAGCTCTCTATCTGGTCTCACACAAGGAACACTATATTATGTCAGGGCTTATGCAATCAATTCAATCGGTACTGGTTATGGCAACCAGATAACATTTGCTACAATCCCCTCTGATCCTGCTTCTGCATCAGCGTCCGCATCACCAATTTATGTTGGATCATCAACACAGCTTAGCGCAACAGGGGTCCAGGGAGTTGTTCAATGGTATACAGGAAGTTGTGGCGGTACTCTTGTCGGAACAGGTAGTCCTCTAACCGTTTCTCCGACCGTAACAACAACTTATTACGCACGCAATTTAGCCAACGGAGTATACAGTTCGGGATGTGTTTCAGTTACCGTAACTGTAAATAAGTATAACCAGACGATTACATTCGATCCGATACCCGGTATGACATATGGTGATACGGATTTTGACCCTGCAACATCAAGCTCCGGACTTGCAATCACCTATTCGAGCAGTAATACAGCTGTTGCAACAGTAGTGGCCGGGAAGGTGCATATTGCAGGAGTTGGTTCATCAGATATAACTGCCTCACAACCGGGGAACTCTTCGTACAATCCTGCAACCCCGGTAGTACAAACACTTACCGTTTCAAAAGCTTCACTAACAGTAACTGCGAATAATAAATCAAAAATATATGGTGCTTCCGAGCCTGTACTGGATTATACTGTCACAGGTGTATTATATAACGGTGATGCCAATACAGTTGTTACAGGTGTTGTTTTGAATACTTCTACAGGCGGAACTGCTATTGTTGGTACTCATACAATAACTGCATCAGGAGGTATTTCAGCAAATTATAACATAACTCATATGAACGGAACATTGACGGTAAACAAAGCTCCGTTAACAGTGACAGCAAACGATAAATCTAAAATTTATGGTGAAGATGACCCTGTTCTTGATTACATAAATTCAGGTATATTATATTACTCTGATACTTATTCTGTTATCTCCGGAGTAACACTTACTACCGAAACAGGTGTTTCAGCTACTTTTGGTACTCATACAATAACTGTTACCGGAGGCACAGCAGATAACTACGATATAACACATGTTAACGGAACACTTACTGTAAGTAAGGCAGCAGCGTTAATAGTAACCGCTAACGATAAGTCAAAAATCTATGGGGAAGCTGATCCTGAACTCGATTACACATCTTCCGGTATTTTATATTACAGTGATACATATTCAGTTATTACCGGTGTAAACCTGAATACAGCAACTGGTTCTTCAGCTACTTCTGGCACCCATGTTATTGCGATTACCGGAAGCACAGCTGATAATTACGATGTAACTAATGTAAATGGAACTCTTACAGTAAGTAAGGCAGCAGCTTTAACAGTCACAGCAAATGATAAATCGAAAGTTTACGGGGCAGCTGATCCTGTTCTTGATTATGCAGCTTCAGGTACATTATATTACACTGATGCGTATTCAGTGATCTCCGGGGTAAACCTTACAACAGCTACAGATGCCTCAGCTACTTTTGGCTCTCATATAATAACAGCTGCCGGTGGAACAGCTGATAACTATGATGTAACTCATGTAAACGGAACACTTACTGTAAGCAAAGCGCCATTAACGGTAACAGCAAATGACAAGGCTAAAGTCTATGGAGAAGTTGATCCGGATCTCGATTACACACCATCCGGAACATTATATTATACTGATGCCTATTCAGTAATTACCGGAGTAAGTCTGACTACTGAAACAGGTGTCTCAGCTACTTTTGGTACTCATACAATAACCGTCACAGGTGGCACATCCGTCAATTACAATGTAACCCATATAGACGGAACACTTACGGTTACCAAAGCTGAACTTACAGTTACAGCAAACGATAAATCTAAAATTTACGGAGCGGATGATCCGGCTCTTGATTACACTCCATCAGGCACATTATATTATGCGGATACCTACTCTGTCATCAGCGGTGTTAACCTGACGACTGAAACAAGTGCTGCAGCAACTTTTGGTTCACATATAATAAATGCTGCTGGAGGATTAGCTGTTAACTATAACATAGTCCATGTGAACGGAACTCTCACAGTTAGCAAAGCTGATCTGACTATAACAGCAAACAATAAATCCAAAATCTATGGTGCGGATGATCCGGTTCTTGATTATACATCATCAGGTACATTGTATTATTCTGACACTTATTCTGCAATAAGTGGAGTAATCCTGACCACTGAAACAGGTGCTGCAGCTAATTTTGGCGATCATATAATAATTGCAACAGGAGGTTTTTCAGCCAATTACAACATTACCCATGTGAACGGAATTCTATCAGTAAGCAAAGCTGCTGACCTTACAGTAACTGCAAATAACTATTCGAAAGTTTATGGTGCAACTGATCCTGTACTGGATTACACAGCATCAGGAACATTATATTACAGTGATACCTATTCAGTTATTACCGGTGTCAGTCTGAGTGCAGTATCAGGAGCTCTTGCTTCTTCCGGGACACATTTAATTACTGTATCCGGTGGCTCAGCTGAGAATTACAATGTAAATGAAGTAAACGGAACACTGACAGTAACTAAGGCAGCCGCTTTAACTGTAACAGCAAATGATAAGTCCAAAATTTATGGAACGGATGATCCGGTACTTGATTATACAACAACCGGAACCTTTTATTACTCTGATAATTATTCAGTTATATCAGATGTCAGCCTGAGTACTGCTACTGGTGCATCAGCAACTGTTGGTACACATTCTATTGTAGCTTCAGGAGGCTTAGCCGAAAACTATGATGTAATCCTCATTAACGGGATACTAACAGTAACCAAAGCTGAACTTATTGCCAGAGCAGATAACAAGTCGAAAGTCTACGGAGCAACAAATCCATTGCTTACAATTACTTATGAGGGATTCAGATACACCGATGATGTAAATTCACTAATTGCTATTCCTTCAGCTTCGACAAGTGCGACTGGTACAAGCAACGCAGGCAACTATCTTATTGGCCTCACTGAAGGTTCAGACGAGAGCTATGATATAAGAAATATAGAAGGTGTATTTACAATAGAAAAGGCACAACTAAAGGTTACTGCTGGCAACAAGACCCGGATCTATGGAAATATTAATCCCGAACTGACACTATCCTATGCAGGATTTGTCAATGGAGATGGTATTGATAACCTTGATATCAAACCTTCAGCTTTCACTCAGGCGGATCAGAGTTCCGATGCAGGCCAATATATAATTACTGCAGAAGGAGGGGTTGACAATAACTATAGCTTTGAATATATTAACGGGACACTTGACATTGTAAAAGCTGACCAGTCTATTACCTTCGAACCTATCCCCTCGGGACTCAGGACCAAACAGCAACATGAACTAGTTGCCACATCAACTAGCGGGTTACCTGTAACATTTGGATCATCAGTTATTTCAATTGCAGAAATTTCAGGCAATGAATTGTCGGTAATAAAGGAGGGGACTGTCATTATAACTGCAAGCCAGAAAGGAAATCACAACTGGAATCCCGCTATAGATATACCCCAGACAATTGTGACACTTCCCACTTTCGATAATATCATGTCACTTTTTACACCAAACAGTGATGGAATGAACGACTACTGGTATATTCCTGACATTGAGCAGTACGGTACGATTTCAGTTCAGATATACAACCGGTACGGAAAATTGCTCTATAAATCCTCAGCCTATAAAAATGACTGGGACGGTACTTATAACGGAACTCCGTTACCTGAGGCTTCGTACTACTACATCATTAAATCTTCCGAAAAAGGAATTATAAAAGGAGTTGTAAACCTGGTAAGATGACCAAAGGAGAGTTAATAGATAATAGTTGACAAAATAATAAAAAAGAAACAAAATGAAAAAATCAATCTACATATTAGTATTTCTGACAATACCCTTGGGGTTATTTGCCCAACAATTCCCTTTCATGGAAGCCTACAATATCAATTCATTCAATATGAATCCATCGTATGCAGGAGTAAAAAATACCAAGACAATCTTTCTTGATTATCGATCAGACTGGACAGGCGTTGATGGAGGTCCTGTTACTGCTGAGCTGAGCTACAACGACAAGCTGAAAGGAAATGTAGGTCTTGGCGGAAGATTTATTTATGACAAAACCGATATTTTCAAACAAATTATGTTTTTAGGAACATATACTTATGAAGTAAAGGTTGCCGAAGAGCACATTTTTAATTTTGGACTTTCAGCCGGGTTGTACACGAATTCAATTGATCTGGGCAAATATTTTAACGATCCTAATTATGTACAAGATGCAGTTCTTACCTATGGGGTAGAAAAGTCAAGAGTTAAGGTTGCTACCGACGTCAGTGCTTTATACAGGTATAAAGATATAGAAGCTGGAATTCTATTTTCAAATGTAATGTTTGGTACGGCAAAATACAACAATACCGACATAACTTACAAACCATTGAAAAATTTCCTTATCCATGCCACATATTCCTACCAGATAAATGATTCATGGGCCGTTAAACCATATGTCCTTTTTCGAGGAGGACAGCATTATCCTTCGCAGGTTGAATTTGCATCGGAAGTGAATTATAAAAAGAAATTTTGGGGATTGCTTGTATTCAGAACAGGTGGAATATGGGGCTTAGGATTCGGAGCCGAAGTGTCTGATGAGATTCTTCTGAACTACTCATATAACCTTAGCACAAGAGTAGCTCTTAACACATTTGGCAGTCACCAGATAACTCTTGGAGTAAGATTATTCAAAAAGCGAACAAGTCAAATCATTAAAAGCTGAACGAACCGAATATTACCAGAATATTACAGAAGAGGTTGCCTGAAGTGCAGCCTCTTTATATTTTTTGCGCCCTGGTCAGATAACTGTTAACAAGATTTATGAATTGGTTCTTTCCGAACGGTTTTGCAATAAAATCAGTAAATCCTTTTTCAAGAGCAGTTTCCCGGTCGTTTGAATAAGCTGTCTGCGCAATAATGATCAGATCAGGATTAGATTCCCAAATAATATTACTTGCAATAAATCCATTCATAACTGGCATTCTTATATCCATTAAAACCAGATCAACATTATTTGATGAACATATATCGACAGCTTCTTTCCCATTCTTTGCCCTCAATAATACAATATCCAATGCTGACAGGAAGTTCTGGATCAGCATGAAATTGATATTATCATCTTCAGCGACGAGAATTATTTTTTTTATGTTATTCGGTTTTTCATTATTAACAGCTTGTATATCAGATACAAGTGATATCTTTGCACGTTTATACGGTACAGAAAAGTGAAAAATCGAGCCTTTCCCTTCAACAGAATCACACCAGATTTTTCCACCCATTTTTTCAACTAATGCTTTAGACATTGTAAGACCCAATCCGGTACCTTTGAATGACCTTACGATTGATCCACCGGCTTGAAAGAAATGATCGAACACATTATCTATTCCTTCCTGTGGAATACCGATTCCTGTATCCGAGACAAAAAACTCAAGAAAACCATCCCGCAGTTTATAACCAAAAACAATTTTCCCTGTAAATGTAAATTTTAATGCATTGGACAAAAGAGCCGATAGTATCTGTAGCAACCTGGCCTTGTCAATAAGTATTTTCATTTCTTCTCCCGATACATCAAGATCGGTTTGTAGGATCAGATTTTTCCTGAATGTTTCATCTCTGAATTGGTCTAACAATTCGTTAAAAATGTCGGAGAGAAGAACTTCGTCCTCGCTTATTCTGGTCAATCCCGACTCAATATTTGATATTTCAGATACATTATTAATTATTGCAACCAGTTCATTAGAGCTTTCCAGAATTATGTCGAGGAATTTCTGCCAGTTGTCTGAAGTACGTACATCCTTCAGAAGTTGGGCAAATCCTGCAATAGCATTAACAGGAGTCTTAATTTCGTGCGAAATATTATTGAGATAGGATATTTTACGCTGTTCGTTTTTTTCAGCATTCTCTTTAGCGATGGTCAATTCTTCTAACTTCCTGAAATTCCCGGCAATGTTGCAAACCGGGCTTACTAATAATTCCAGAAATTCAAGGTCATTAACTCCATAATCAACTTCTTTATCTGCAATTACTAATACAGCATTTAAAGAATTACCAGTTGAAACGGGAAAAGAACAGAACCGCCTGGCAACTTCATATTTACCATTATCTTCATTAAGAGGAAACAATATGGACTCACAATTCTGAACGAAAGGTTTCTTTTGATTAAATGCCTGTATCCATGTACCAGCTTTGGATAGTTCGTAAACCTTAGTGTTTTCATTTATAAATTGTTGATCGTCAGAATAAACATTTATTTCAATGAGTTCAAAAGATTGATTTTTTTCGAACACTCTAAAAATATATCCCTTGCTGCTCCCGGTCTGTTTAACCAGATCGTTAAGAAAAAGATGTAAAAAATCGTTGAAGGTTTTTGTATTATAGCTTATTAAACGTTCAAGAGATTTAAAGACTGTATTCTGCCTTATTAGTTCTGATTTTGAATAAGTACTTGACATTGATGTTAACAGATTGAAATTATGGTTTTGTAAAAATAGGAAACAATTAGCAATAAAAAATTTGTCTACAGAACTATAAACAATAAAAGAGATGGTAATTCAAAGCTACATGAACTTCTATTAATATTAGACTTAATGTTTATACTCTGCTTCCTTTGAGAAGGGTAAACTTGTAAGTTGTTAATATATGGATCTATGAAATTTTGCAGGCAAGAGCTTTGAAATATCTGACCTGATCAATAATATTTACGAGATAATTGAACTGTCAGATATTCTGTCTGCTATCATTTGATCGAAAGTGAATTATTTTTGTATTTAGTTCATTTAATTATTAAATTTGATATGAACCACATAATTAACAGATGTCAAGTATCATAGAGGGATTTGACTACGACAAAATATTTGGTGGAGTGCTCAGGTTGGAAAAATCGGACATATTGACCACACTGGATCGTTTTTGCGAGACCATGCATTTCCGGCTGCCAAAGACCACCCTAAATTAACATCCTTTTTTGCCTCATTTTTATCATAATTATCAGGGTGATTCTACAAAGTTATTTTTTTAGTCTGTTTTTTCAAGAGATATATTCATTTTATTAATCTGTTTCCTCATTGATTCGCCAGAGAGTTCTATACGATGTGCCTGATGAACGATACGATCCAGTATAGCATCTGCGATGGTGTTTTCTCCAATAATCTCATGCCATTGTAAGACAGGGAGCTGTGAAGTGATGATTGTAGAGCGCTTGCCATGGCGGTCTTCGATTATTTCCATTAGTGAAGAACGGCTTTGATTATCAAAGGGCTGTATCCCAAAATCATCGAGTATTAATAGATCCTGCTTTTCGATGCGTGCAATTTCTTTGATATATGAACCATCAGCTTTGGACATTTTAAGTTTAGCAAATAGCTTTGTTGTATTGGCATATAAAACTTTGTATCCCAGCATGCATGCCTGATTACCGATAGCTGAGGCCACATAGCTTTTTCCAATGCCTGTGCTTCCAGTAATAATAATGGTTTCTGATTTATCAATAAAATGACAATCGGCAAAGCGCATGATTTGGTTTTTATCGAGGTTTCTGTCTGTTTCAAAGTCGAGGTGCTCAATGTTTGCTTTGTAGCGAAAACGAGCTTGATTTATATGCCTTTCAATACGACGGTTATTACGATGGTCCCATTCCGATTCAACCATGAAAGCTACCATTTCATATGCTGTCATACTGGCCATACGCTCGTCTTCAAGTGTGGTTTTAAAAGCCATGGCCATACCCTGGAACTTCATTTGTTTTAGTTTCTGTAATGTTAGATCATTCATATATTTATATTTTAAAAAGTTCATAATTGGATTAATCCAGCCACGGTCTTAACGTGACTGGATATCTGATAAGTTGATTATTTGTAGTAATTACCTCCGCGAACATTGCGATGCCCGGGCATTTTTTTATTGTCATCTTCTGAGTCGAAAGGCTCCTGATCCAACCTTTTTTCGATGATTGTACGGATGGCATTATAACTGAAGTCTCCATAATATAAAGCCCTTTTGCAAGTCATGTTCAGACGATCACTGCCCACACGCGAAGCAAAGCCAAGGATCCCCTGACATGTTTTATAAGCCTGTTCGGGATGTTGTCTAATCTCAAGTATATGGGCAATATAATCTCTGGTATCGCTTCCGATAAAGGTTGCTCTCTGAATGAACTTCTCTGGCGTCCAGTCGCTTTTAAACTGGTGATGAGATGCAAGATGATCCTCATTGGTAGTGTATCCGTAGAGCTTTAAATTACGTGTATGGCTTGCTATCTGGTCATAATGGTAAAAGACTTCTACCAGGTCCTGAGTGTAAAGAATGGTAACCTTCTTTCCAATGTAGCGATAATGAACACTGTAGTAATGCTTGTCCTCGGCAAGGCATACATGATTGTTTTTCATCACTGTAACTACCTTCTTGCGTTTAGCCTGGTACCTGTGTTTCGGGAGTGGCTGAAGATCCGTTTTTTCTATTTCTTCAAACAATTGCCTTCTGCTATATGGACGGCCGGTCAATAGTTTGTTGTTGTGTTCCTCAAGTGTTTCCCTGATAGTCCCATTTAAGTCTGCTAAAGAAAAGAAGGTGTGTTGTTTTATGGAGTAAAAAATTGTACGGTAAATTATCTTAACAGCCCCTTCTACCAAAGCTTTGTGTTTCGGCTTATAGGGGCCGGCCGGAAGAGCTGTCATATGGTAATGTTCCACAAAATCACGGAACATCTCGTTAAGTGTGGGTTCGTACCTGTTGCTCTTGATCACAGCCGATTTTAAGTTGTCTGTTACGATGGCCTGGGGGTGGTCTCTTTGTTCCGATCTTAGGTGGTCATTTTGACCGTTTTTTCCATTTATTTCACAGAACTGATTCAAATGATGTAAAGAATCTAAGCCCCCCTTGGGGGGTTTGGGGGTAAGAAGTAGTAGGATGATAGCACTTCTGCATTCTTATTTCGTTTGTTCAAATGTTCTTAATTTAAAGAGTATTATTCTCCCTTCGGTCGTGTGATCCTCTTTGGTTGACAGCCAATTTATAGGTCTATTAATAATAAGATAAGGACGACCAAGATTTTTAACAGCACTTATTGTAGATACCGGCAGGTTTGTATATTTTTATATCCTCAGGACCTAAATCAGATTAACACG
>JGI20214J51088_10002071_pt1 | contig 13551 bp, 29 predicted proteins | sample WetSurMetagenome_FD_51088 | JGI IMG/M metagenome (IMG submission 51088) | reverse complement strand
TTAATCGAAATATCTATTTGCATCGTAGCTTTTGAGTCTAAATGGCAAATAACTAATTCAGGATTTAACACTTCAAATCCAGTCAAATACTTACCAATATCNCCGGCTTTGAATTCTTCNGAATTTTCAACCGTTATAGATACTTTTTCACTTTCAAANTCCTCAACAATTTGTTTAAAACGAACTTGCTTGAGGTTTAAAATAATGTTAGTAACGTCTTCCTTAACACCGGGAACGGTAGCGAACTCATGTTGTACGCCTTCAATTCTAATGGTATTAATTGCATATCCCTCAAGTGACGAGAGCAAAATACGGCGAAGAGCATTGCCAATGGTTATACCGAAACCTGGCTCAAGCGGACGAAATTCGAACTTGCCGAACTTGGCGTCAGCTTCCAACATTAATACTTTATCGGGTTTTTGAAATGCTAATATAGCCATGTAATTAATTAATTAATTTTTAGAATACAACTCAACAATAAGATGCTCCTTAATGTTCTCTGGAATATCTGTTCTGTCCGGAATATGCAAATATTTACCTGATTTGGAATTTTCATCCCACTCCAGCCATGGATACTTGCTATGATTAAAGCCTGCTAAAGAATTAGCAATAACCTCTAATGATTTATCTTTTTCACGAACAGCTATTATTTGACCTGGAGCAACTGAGAAAGAAGGAATATTCACGATGGTACCATTAACTGTTATATGTTTATGGCTCACCAGTTGACGAGCTGCTGCACGAGTAGGAGCTATACCTAAACGGAAAACCACATTATCAAGGCGGCTCTCGAGCAATTGAATCAATACCTCACCGGTAATTCCTTTTGTACTTTCAGCCTTCTCAAATAAATTGCGGAACTGTTTTTCTAAAACTCCATAAGTATACTTAGCCTTCTGCTTTTCAGCAAGCATAACGCCATACTCAGAAGTTTTTCTTCTTCTTGAATTTCCATGTTGACCCGGAGCATAGCTTTTCTTTGATAACACCTTATCCGGACCAAAGATTCCTTCACCGAATCTACGGGCAATTCTTGATTTTGGACCTATATATCTAGCCATTATATAATGATTTTATTAATTGCACTTTGTTTGTTGCGATTATCATCCATATTATGATAAATTGCATGTAATCACAATAATATACAAAATGTTGTTCTTATTAATTAAACTCTACGTCTTTTTGGTGGACGACAACCGTTATGCGGTAGTGGAGTTACGTCAACAATTTCAGTAACTTCTATACCAGCACCATGTATTGTTCGAATTGCAGACTCGCGACCGTTGCCCGGACCAGATACATAAGCCTTAACTTTTCTCAAGCCAAGATCATATGCTACCTTAGCGCAATCCTGTGCTGCCATTTGAGCTGCATAAGGTGTATTCTTTTTTGAGCCCTTAAAACCCATCTTACCTGCTGAAGACCATGAAATTACCTGACCTTCGGTATTCGTCAAAGAAATAATGATGTTATTAAAAGATGAGTGAACATGTAATTGCCCATTAGCATCAACTCTTACATTCTTTTTCTTTGCTGCGACTGTTTTTTTTGCCATATCAACTACTATTTAGTAACTTTCTTCTTGTTTGCGACCGTCTTCTTCTTTCCTTTACGCGTACGAGCATTGTTTTTTGTACTCTGTCCACGTACAGGTAAACCTAAACGATGGCGTATGCCACGATAGCAACCAATATCAATTAATCTTTTAATATTTAATTGAACTTCTGAACGAAGATCACCTTCAACTTTATACTCAGAAGCAATAACCTGACGTATTTTAGCTGCTTGATCATCTGACCAATCCTTGACTTTAATGTCCTTATCTACTCCAGCCTTAGATAATATCTTTACTGAACTGTTACGCCCTATACCAAAGATATAGGTCAATGCTACCTCTCCTCTTTTATTCTGAGGCAAATCTACACCTACTATTCTTATAGCCATATACTTAATTATTTTTCTTACAAAAATAAAAAATTATCATCCTTGACGTTCTTTGAACTTAGGATTTTTCTTATTAATTACATACAAACGACCCTTGCGTCTTACTATTTTACATTCAGGGGTGCGTTTCTTAACTGATGCTTTTACTTTCATATCTCTTATTATTTATATCTAAATACAATTCTTCCTTTTGATAAATCATAAGGAGACATTTCAACACGTACCTTATCACCAGGCAAAATCTTTATGTAATGCATGCGCATCTTGCCTGAGATATGAGCCGTTATTTCATGACCATTTTCTAACTCAACGTGAAACATTGCATTAGATAATGCTTCAACGATTACTCCGTCTTGTTCGATTGCCGACTGTTTCACCATAAATTATACTGCGTTACTTTCTAATACTTTTTCAATAAACTCAAAAGATGATAATATATCTACTCCCTCTTTTCTTATAGCAATTGTATGCTCATAATAAGTAGCAAAGCCTCCATCAATCATGGAAATAGACCAGCCATCATTCCCTTTGCATATTTGCCTTGAATGCTGCGCAATCATTGGTTCTATCGTTATACACATGCCATTCTTCAACATCTCTCCCTCTCCTTTTTTACCATAATTAGGGACATTCGGGCTCTCATATATATCTTTACCTATACCATGACCGACTAATTCTCTAATCACTTCAAAACCATTACCTTCAACTTCTTTTTGAATAGCATAACTTATATCTCCGATATGATGACCAATTACTGCTTGTTGTATTCCGGAATAAAGACTCATTTTAGCGACTTGCAACATTTTCTTGATTTCGGGTTTAACTTCACCAACACAAAAGGTGTAGCAAGATTCTCCGCCAAAGCCTTTAAATAAAACACCACATTCAATAGATACTATATCACCATCTTGCAAGTACCTGTCACCTGGTACACCATGTACAACCACTTCATTAACCGATGTGCATATAGATCCCGAAAAAGATGTTACATAATAATTGGGGAAAGTTTGAAAAGCCGGAACGCCACCATTGTCTCTAATATATTCATCTGCAATATTATTCAACTGTTTTGTTGTAGTTCCGGGTTTAACTTCTTTAGCAAGTTCACCGAGTGTTTTTGCGACCAGTAAATTTGCTCCCCTCAGCATTTCTATTTCATCATCCGTTTTAAGAATAATCATCTCACAAGAAATCAGGCAGTAACGCCGTTTCGTCCTTTAATTCTTCCCGATTTCAACAACCCGTCATAGTGTCTCATCAACAGATAGCTCTCTACTTGTTGCAAAGTATCAAGAACTACACCGACAATGATCAATAATGATGTTCCACCAAAGAATTGAGCAAATTCTTGTTTTACGCCAAAAACACCAGCAAACGCCGGCATAATGGCTACAGCCGCCAAGAACAAAGATCCTGGGAAAGTAATCTTTGACATAATATCATCAATATACTCAGCAGTAGGTTTGCCAGGTTTTATTCCGGGAATAAAACCATTATTCCGTTTCATATCCTCAGCCATCTGATTAGGGTTAATCGTCACAGCCGTATAAAAATACGTAAAGAAGATTATCAAAACAGCAAAAATGAAGTTATACCAAAAACTCGTAGGTGAAGTCAATGCGCGGGCAATACCTGTAGCATCAGCCACGTTTGAATAACCTACTATAGCTAAAGGAATAAACATTAAAGCTTGTGCAAATATAATAGGCATTACATTTGCTGCGTATATTTTCAATGGAATATATTGACGAGCTCCGCCATATTGTTTTGTACCGACAACCTGTTTTGCATATTGAACAGGAACTTTACGAGTACCTTCAACCAACAAAATAGCTGCAGCGATAACCAACAACATGAATACTATTTCTATTAAGAAACTAACTAATCCTCCGGCTTTCTCAGACATACGGGAAATAACCTCTTGACCCAATGCAACAGGGAAACGAGCAATAATTCCCACTAAGATAATGAATGATATACCATTTCCAATGCCTTTATCTGTAATTCTTTCTCCCAACCAAAGAACGAACATACTACCGGCTGCCAAAATAATGGTAGAGGTAATCATAAAAAATGTCCAATTTAATGATGAGTTAAAAGACATACCTGCTTGCATTTTCAAATTAATCAAGTAAGAAGGAGCCTGAAATACTAAAATAAAAATCGTCAGATAACGTGTATACTGATTCATTTTTCTAGTACCACTCTCACCCTCACGTTGTAATTTTTGGAAATAAGGTACTGCAATGCCAAGTAACTGAATTACAATGGAAGCAGAAATATAAGGCATAATACCCAAAGCAAAAATTGATGCNTGTGAGAATGCACCTCCCGAGAACATATTCAACAAGGATAATAAACCTTGGCTTGTCTGTTTTTGAAGATTAGCCAACATGTTAGGATCAATGCCGGGTAACACNATAAATGAGCCAAATCTGTACACCGCAACGAATAAAGTGGTAATGAGGATCCTTTTTCTCAGATCCTCAACCTTCCATATATTCTTTAATGCTTCAATTACTTTTCTCATATCTTAATTAGAGTTTTATGGCATTACCACCGGCAGCTTCAATTGCACTAATCGCAGTTTTAGAAAAAGCGTTTGCTTCAATATCCAATTTGTTTTTCAAACTGCCATTACCTAAGATTTTCACTAATTCTTTTGAAGATACAAAACCAGCCTTTACAAAATCTTGAATACCAATTTTTGTCAANTTGTTTTTCTCGGCTAAACTTTGTATTGCATCCAAATTAACTACTCTATATTCTATACGATTAATATTTTTGAAACCGAACTTAGGCACACGTCTTTGCAGAGGCATCTGACCTCCTTCGAAACCGACTTTCTGATGATAACCGGATCTTTGCTTTGCACCTTTATGACCTCTTGTTGATGTTCCGCCCATTCCAGAACCCTGTCCTCGACCGATTCTTCTTCTTGAATGTGTAGAACCAACAGCTGGTTTTAAATTACTTAAGTCCATATCTTATTATTTTACTTATTCAACAATAATTAATCAACAACTTTTACCAAATGAGAAACTTTATTTACTTCACCCATAACAGAAGGTGTAGCTTCAAGTTCAACTACTTGATTAAGTTTGTGAAGTCCTAATGAATCCAAAGTTCTTTTCTGATCCTTTGGAGATCCAATTCTACTTTTTATCTGTTTAATCTTGACCGTTGACATAATATATACCTTTCTTTATCCTCTAAAAACTTTTTCCATACTAATTCCACGGTTCTGAGCAACAGTTCTTGCATCTCTCATTTCACTTAAAGCCTTTATAGTTGCCTTAACCAAATTATGAGGGTTCGAAGAACCTTTAGCCTTTGCCAACACGTCAGTAATACCAACACTCTCCAATACGGCACGCATAGCACCGCCGGCTACCACACCGGTACCTTGTGATGCAGGTTTGATAAATACCTCTGCACCNCTGAATGTAGCTGTTTGTTCATGAGGAACTGTGCCTTTTAGTACAGGTACACGAATAAGATTCTTTTTAGCAGACTCAACGCCTTTAGCAATAGCAGCTGTTACTTCACCGGCCTTACCTAAGCCCCAACCAACTACGCCGTCTTCATTNCCTACAACTACAAGAGCAGAGAACGTCATGTTTCTACCTCCTTTAGTTACTTTGGTAACGCGATTAATAGCAACTAATCTATCTTTTAATTCAATATCGCTCGATATTCTTACTTTATTTGGCATATTCATTAAAAATTAAGTCCACCCTTACGAGCAGCGTCAGCCACTTCTTTAATTCTTCCATGATAGAGATAACCATTACGATCAAAAATCACGGAAACAATTCCTGCTTCCTTAGCTTTCTCAGCAATAAGTTGTCCGACTTTCTCAGATTTTTCCTTCTTAGAGATTTCTCCCAGCTTCAAAGATGAAGCAGAAGCTAATGTCTTTTTAGCCTGATCATCAATTATTTGTGCGTATATTTGTTTATTACTTCTAAATACACTCATACGAGGACGTCCGGCAGTACCGGATATTTTATTACGTACTCTATATTTTATCTTCGTTCTTCTTTCTGTTTTTGTTATCATGATAATACAAATTTTTCAAAATTACTTAGCCGTTGCTGACTTACCAGATTTTCTACGAATTTCCTCACCAACAAACTTAACACCCTTACCTTTATACGGTTCAGGCATACGAAAAGAACGCAGCTTTGCACAAATATGTCCAAGTAACTGTTTGTCACAACTTTCCAATGTAATAAGAGGGTTTTTATTTCTCTCAGACTTGGTAGTCACTTTTACCTCATCAGGCAATTCAATAAAAATATTATGTGTATATCCTAAAGCCAATTCAACAATATTACCTTTATTCGATGCACGATATCCTACGCCGACAAGTTCAAGTTCTTTAGTATAGCCTTTAGAAACTCCAACGACCATATTATTTATTAATGCTCTATATAAACCGTGATATGCTTTTGTTTGCTTTTCTTCATTACTCGGGAAAGAGCAACTTTGCCACCAGATATTTCAACGGTTATAGAAGGATCGACACTTTGTACCAAATTGCCTTTTGGGCCGGTAACTGTTACGATATTATTCTTGCAAACGACTGTAACGCCTGCCGGAACTTCTATTGGTAAATTTCCTATTCTAGACATAACTTAATCCTCCACTCATTAATAAACGTAACATAACACCTCACCGCCAACCTTAAGGTCTGCAGCTTCCTTATTGGTCATAACACCTTTAGAAGTAGATATTATAGCTATACCTAAACCATTGATTACTCTCGGCATTTTCTTATAACCTGTATACTGACGCATACCCGGAGAAGATATTCTTATTAACTTTTTGATCGCGCTTGATTTACTAACCGGATCAAATTTCAAGGCAACNTTTATAGTACCTTGTGGACCATCTTCTACAAACTTATAATTAAGAATGTATCCCTTCTCAAAAAGGATTTTAGTAATTTCCTTTTTAAGATTTGAGGCTGGAATTTCTACCACGCGATGTTTAGCACATATCGCATTTCTCAGTCTCGTCAAATAATCTGCTATTGGATCTGTCATATAATTAAATTAAATTAATCAGGTCTCACCTGATAATATTTAAACAATAATTTACCAGCTTGCTTTCTTAACACCCGGGATTAAACCGTTAGATGCCATTTCACGAAATTGAATTCTTGAAAGGCCGAACTGACGAATATATCCTTTTGGACGTCCGGTAATTTTACAACGATTGTGTAAACGTACTGGTGAAGCATTTTTTGGAATAGCTTGGAGAGCTTCATAATCGCCTGCTTTCTTCAAGGCGGCACGTTTAGCAGCATATTTAGCTACCAACTTTTCTCTTTTCACTTCCCGCGCTTTCATTGATTCTTTTGCCATAATCTCAATTTTTATTAGCGTTTTTAAAAGGTAAACCGAACTCTTTCAGCAATGCATATCCTTCCTCATCAGTCTGAGCACTTGTAACGAAAGTGATATTCATTCCTGAGATTTTTGTTACACCATCAATATTAATCTCCGGGAAAATNATTTGTTCGTTTATACCCATCGTATAATTACCTCTTCCATCAAATTTGTTTGGAATGCCTTTGAAGTCACGGATACGNGGTAGGGCAACGCGAATCAATCTCTCTAAAAATTCATACATTCTTTCTCTACGCAATGTTACCATTACACCGATAGGCATTTGCTTACGCAACTTGAAGTTGGCTATATCCTTACGAGAAACGGTAGCTACAGCCTTTTGACCGGTTATAGTACTTAACTCATTGATAGCTACGTCAATTATTTTTTTGTCGGCAACAGCAATTCCCAAACCTTCATTGATAACAATCTTCTTCAGAACGGGAATTTGCATTGTAGACGAATATTGAAATTTTTCTTTCAATGCCGGTGCTATACGCTCCGTATATTCTTTCTTAAGATTTGCTGTATTACTCATTATTTAATCTCCTCTCCTGATTTAACTGCAAAACGTACAGTAACACCCTCAGCATTTTTTCTTCTTCCAATACGTGTCGGCTTACCGGTTTTAGGATCCAAAGGGTTCAAATTCGAAATATGAATTGAAGCTTCTTTTTTGATTAAGCCCCCTTGAGGTTGCTTGGCACTTGGTTTAGTGCTTTTAGTAACTAAATTCACACCTTCGACAATAGCCCTTTGCTTGTCAACAAGTACTTCGAGTACACGTCCCGTTTTACCTCTGTCTTTGCCAGTATTAACGTAAACCGTATCACCCTTTTTAATATGTAATTTACTCATTACCTTAAACTATTTAACATTAAAGCACTTCCGGTGCCAATGAAACAACTTTCATATTAGTTGCGCGAATCTCTCTTGCTACAGGACCGAAAATACGGCTACCTCTAATTTCACCAGCACTGTTCAACAAAATGCAAGCGTTATCGTCAAACCTAATATAAGAACCGTCAGCACGACGTATTTCTTTCTTTGTTCTTACGATAAGAGCTTTTGAAACTGCGCCCTTTTTAATATCACTTGAAGGAATAACGCTCTTTACAGAGACAACAATTACATCCCCCACAGAAGCATAACGACGACCTGTTCCACCCAACACATGTATACATAGAACTTCACGTGCGCCGCTATTATCACAAACTGTAAGTCTTGATTCTGTCTGTATCATAATTACTTAGCTCTTTCAATTATTTCTACTAAACGCCATCTTTTGGTTTTACTCAAAGGACGAGTCTCCATAATCTTCACCGTATCACCAACATTAGACTCATTCTTCTCATCATGAGCATGGTATTTTTTTGTTTTACTTACAAATTTACCATATATGGGGTGTTTTTCCTTAAACTTTGCGATGACCGTAATAGTTTTGTCCATCTTGGTACTGATAACAACCCCAGTTCTTTCTTTTCTTAAATTTCTCTCTTCCATCCGACCAATCATTTATTATTTAATTGCCTTTGGCGTAATTCTGTTTTCATACGCGCAATTGTCCTGCGTAATTGTTTGATTTGAGCAGGGTTTTCCAAAGGAGAAATAGAATGATTTAAAATCATCTGATTATAATTCTTTTGTTCTGAAATCAACTTCTGAACAAGTTCCTCTGTCTTAATATCTCTTATTTCTGCAATACTCATAACTCTTAAGCATTAGGATTTTGTGCATCAAAATCACGTCTAACTACAAACTTAGTAATAACAGGAAGTTTCTGTGCAGCCAAACGAAGTGCTTCTTTAGCAACTTCAAAAGATACACCTTCTACTTCAAACAACATTCTTCCAGGGGTTACAGGAGCGACAAATCCTACAGGATCACCTTTCCCTTTACCCATACGTACATCAGCNGGTTTTTTGGTAATAGGTTTATCCGGGAATATTCTAATCCAGATTTGCCCTTGACGTTGCATATAACGNGTAACAGCTACACGCGCAGCTTCTATCTGGCGCGACGTAAGCCATTTCGTCTCCAACGATTTTATACCGAAAGTACCGAAAGCAAGCTGATTGCCTCTTTGAGCATTACCTTTTTGACGGCCTTTTTGCGGTCTTCTATATTTAGTCTTTTTGGGTTGTAACATAACTTTTAATTCAATTAGCGATTATTTCTTTTTCTCTTGAAGTTACGTCCCCCATTACCACCATTATTACCGCGATTGTTTTCTTTCTGAGTAAAATTAGGTGCTAATTCACGTTTTCCGTACACTTCACCACGACAAATCCACACTTTAATGCCTAACAAACCTACTTTTGTAAGTGCTTCCGTTTGGCAATAATCTATATCAGCACGAAAAGTATGCAACGGAGTACGACCTTCCTTATACATTTCAGAACGAGCCATTTCAGCNCCATTCAANCGTCCNGAAATCTGAACTTTAATNCCTTCAGCTCCCATTCTCATAGTGTTTGCAATAGCCATTTTAATAGCTCTACGATATGTAATTCTACCTTCAATCTGTCTTGCTATGTTGTTACCAACGATAACAGCATCAAGTTCGGGTCTTTTAACTTCAAAAATATTGATCTGAATATCTTTATCGGTAATCTTCTTCAATTCCTCTTTCAACTTATCAACCTCTTGACCAGCTTTNCCGATAATAATTCCAGGNCGAGCTGTACATACAGTAATTGTGACTAACCTTAAAGTTCTTTCAATTACTACTCTTGATACACTAGCTTTAGCTAATCTNGCGTTCAAGTACTTGCGGATTTTTGTATCTTCAAGTAAAAAATCGCTGAAATTACGACCACCATACCAATTGGAATCCCAACCTCTAATGATTCCTAAACGGTTACTTATCGGATTAATTTTTTGTCCCATTTAATCAATTATTTTTGTCATCATTAGTATCCTTCGTTTCAACGAACAAAGTAACATGATTTGAACGTTTACGAATTCTATATCCACGACCTTGTGGAGCCGGTCTCATTCTCTTTAAAGTAGTACCGCAATCAACGAAGATTTTAGATACNAACAATTCCCCATCTTCCGCCTTGCGTTCATTTTTCTGTTCCCAATTAGCTATAGCAGAACGTAAGAGTTTCTCGATTTTACCAGAAGCTTGCTTTGAAGAAAATNTCAGTACGCCAAGTGCTTTGTTTACTTCCATTCCTCTCACCATATCAATCACATAGCGCATCTTTCGAGGAGATGATGGAACATTGTTTAACTTGGCAAAACTAACCGTNTTCAGGGCAGTTTTTCTTGCTTCAGCCGATTTATATTTTCTTGCTCCCATTATTTATTTACTTTTTATTACAATTTATTATTTCCTGTTACCTGAATGACCACGGAAAGTTCTTGTAGGAGCAAATTCACCTAACTTATGACCAACCATGTTTTCTGTTACATAGACAGGAATAAATTTATTTCCATTGTGAACTGCAATGGTGTGTCCCACAAAATCAGGGGAAATCATTGAAGCTCTAGCCCATGTCTTGATTACTTCCTTCTTGCCTGCTTCATTCATGCCAAGAACTTTGTTTTCAAGTTTTACATTTATATAAGGGCCTTTTTTTAATGAACGACTCATAATTATCTTTTTATCAGATTACTTTTTCCTTCTCTCTAATATATACTTCGAAGACTGCTTCTTTGGAGATCTAGTCTTCAAGCCCTTAGCATACAAACCGTTTCTAGAACGTGGATGTCCACCAGACTGACGTCCTTCACCACCACCCATTGGGTGATCAACAGGGTTCATAACAACACCACGGTTGTGAGGACGGTAGCCTAACCATCTTGAACGGCCAGCTTTACCGGAACTTTCCAACGCATGATCCGAATTGCCTACACTACCTATTGTAGCTTTACAAGTACACAGAATCTGTCTTAATTCACCTGAAGGCAATTTAATAACGCAGAAACGACCTTCGCGAGAAGTTAGCTGAGCGAAATTACCTGCAGAACGTACTAAAGCAGCACCTTGTCCGGGACGTAATTCAATATTATGAACAACAGTACCTACAGGTATATTCTGAAGAGGAAGTGTATTTCCAATTTCAGGAGCAGCTTTTTCACCTGACATTAATGTAGAGCCTACTTTCAACCCGTTGGGAGCAATAATATATCTCTTTTCACCATCGGCATAGAACAGCAAAGCGATACGAGCAGAACGATTAGGATCATACTCAATCGATTTTACTACAGCCGGAACACCGTCTTTTTCTCTCTTAAAATCTATTGCTCTATACTTTCTTTTGTGGCCACCTCCGATATAACGGACTGTCATTCTACCGTTGTTGCTACGACCTCCGGAAGAACGTTTACCAACCACAAGAGATTTTTCTGGTTTCGTTGATGTTATTTCATCAAACGTACCAATAATTTTATGTCTTTGCCCCGGTGTTGTGGGCTTAAATTTTCTTACTGCCATTTTCTTTAAATATTGCTATAAAAGTCAATTGTATCTCCTTCTTTCAACGTCACAATAGCTTTTTTATAAGCATTTGTTTTTCCACTTATCAGACCAGCCTTCGTATAACGACTTTTACTTTTACCGGCGTAACGCATGGTTTGTATACTCACAACACTAACGTTATAAGTTTTTTCGACAACATCTTTAATTTGGCTTTTATCAGCCGAAGGCACTACAACAAATCCAAAACGATTATGCTTTTCAGATTCATTAGTCATCTTTTCCGTAACTAACGGTTTTACAATAATTCCCATTTTATGCCTCCTTCTTATTTAAGATATCATCAACCGCACTTAATGATTTTTCAGTAAAAATCAATGTCCCGGCGTTCATCACACGATATGTGTTAACCCCGGAGATATTAACTATCTGAATTTTCTTCAAGTTACGAGCCGACAAATATACATTATTATAGCCTTCCGGTAAAACCAATAATAGCTTTTTATCAACAACTTTAAGATTTTTTGTCATTTCAACGAATTCTTTGGTTTTAGGAGCTTCATAATTGAAGTCTTCAAGAACAAGAATAGAGTTGTCTTTGGCCTTATATGAAAGAGCTGATTTACGAGCTAAGACTTTCACTTTTTTGTTTAACTTAAAGCCGTAGTCTCTTGGTTTAGGACCGAATACACGACCGCCACCAACCAAAACCGGCGATTTTATATCACCACGGCGNGCTCCGCCACCACCTTTTTGGCGACCAAGTTTTCTTGTGGAACCACTAATTTCACTTCTCTCNTTAGATTTNCTTGTACCTTGTCTTTGATTAGCCAANAACTGCTTAACATCTAAATAGATTACATGATCATTTGGCTCAATTCCGAAGATAGATTCGTTTAACGTAACCTTTCTTCCGGTGTCTTCACCTTTAATATTCAATACGTTAACTTCCATTATTTCTCTATTTTTACAATTGAACCTCTAGTTCCCGGAATAGAACCTTTAATAAGTAGAAGATTGTGTTCTGGGATAACTTTTAATACCCTCAAGTTCTGGATAGTAACTTGGTCACAGCCCATGTGTCCACCCATACGTAAGCCCTTAAATACTTTGGCTGGATATGAACATGCACCAATAGATCCAGGTTTGCGTTGTCTGTCAGACTGACCGTGGGTAATCTGGCCTACACCACCAAAGCCATGTCTTTTTACGACACCTTGGAAGCCTTTACCTTTTGAAATTCCAACACGTCAACGTAAACTGAATCGCTGAAGATATCAACAGAAATTGTATCTCCCAAATTTACATTCTCAAAATTCTTGAACTCGGCCAAGTGTCTCTTTGGTGTTACACCGCTTACTTTGAAGTGACCTGCAAGTGGCTTAGTCACATGCTTGTCCTTTAAATCTTCATAACCAAGCTGAACTGCCTCATAGCCGTCTTTCTCGACGGATTTGAGTTGCGTAACAACACAAGGACCTGCTTCGATAACAGTGCATGGTACATTTTTACCATCAGCACTGAACACGGATGTCATTCCGATTTTCTTTCCTAATAATCCTGGCATTTCAGTAACTTTTAATTTTAAATTTTAATTTCCACATCTACTCCGCTCGGTAACTCCAGTTTCATCAAAGCATCTACAGTCTTTGCAGAAGAACTGTAAATGTCAATCAAACGTTTATAAGAAGAGAACTCAAATTGCTCTCTTGACTTTTTGTTAACGAAAGTAGAGCGATTAACTGTATAGATACGCTTATGCGTAGGAAGGGGAATCGGGCCGCT
>JGI20214J51088_10002070_pt1 | contig 13552 bp, 10 predicted proteins | sample WetSurMetagenome_FD_51088 | JGI IMG/M metagenome (IMG submission 51088) | reverse complement strand
CACGTCGCCGGTATCGACGAACCGCACACCGCCGAGCAGCGAGGCCCGCGCTTCGCCGTCCCAGAAAGGCTCGGCGCCGTCGCGGTACGCCCAGTTGCATGAGACGGCGCGGAGCGCGCGCGGCCCCTCCCGCGTGCCGGCGCGGGAAGTGGCGCCCTCGTCATAGGGGATGCCTATGATCGCGACCTCCCCGTCGGACGACGTGGGTTGCGGCACACAGGGCGCCTTCAGGAACGTGGCTATTCCCGCGAAAGGCATCGACTCACCCATTGGAGCCTCCTACCGGGCTGCTGAACACTAGCACTCGTTGAGCGTCGCGGCCGCCGGCCGCACAAGGATCGGCTCGCTTGCCGCGTCCAGGCACCCGAGGAAGGCGTCGACACACGTCGGGTCGAACTGCGTGCCTTTGCCCGCGATGAGTTCGGCCCGTGCTTCTTCGAGACTGAGCGCCTTGCGATACGGCCTATCGGTGATCATAGCCGAGTATGAGTCGGACACGGTGAGGATACGCGCCAGCAGCGGGATTCTTTCCCCGGCTATGCCGCTGGGATAGCCCTTGCCGTCGTAGCGTTCGTGGTGTCCGGCCACTGCCGCACGGATCTCCGCCAGGTCGGGTATGGCCGCGATGATGGCGTCGCCCAGCAGGGTATGCTGCTTGATGATCTCGTATTCCTCGTCGGTCATCTTGCCTGGTTTACGCAGAATGCGGTCGGGCACGCCGATCTTGCCCACGTCGTGCAACAGTCCGGCGACCCGCAGTACCCGCTGGCTTTCGTCGGAGAGCCCCAGGCTCTTGCCCAGGCGGATGGCGAACGCAGTCACCTCTTCGGAGTGGTGCCGCGTGTAGCGGTCCTTGTTGTCGACGATGGTTACCAGCGAGCCGAGCATGCCGAACGCCGAGATGTCCTCCGGCGACAGGTTGTCGATCTGGGCACCGGTGACAGTGCCGCCACCGCGGCTTTTCGAGAGGTACAGGTTGGCGTCGGCCAGCGCGATGAGGGTGTTGGCATCCTGGCCGTCGTCCGGATAGCAGGCCACGCCCACGCTCATCCTGATCGGCACACGACTGCCGTCGGGAGCTTCGAACGCGTCATCGGCCAAGGCCTCCTGCAGCTTCTCCGCGGCCCCGGCGACCTCCACCAGACCGCACTCGGGCAGCACGAGCATGAACTCGTCGCCACCACTTCGGCTTATGAAGTCCGACGCCCGGAACTCGCGCGCAAGCAGCGTCGAGATGTGACGCAGTGCATTGTCGCCGATCGGGTGGCCATAGGTGTCGTTGAGCAGCTTGAAGTTGTCTAGGTCGATGATCATGACGCCGAAGCGGCCGCCGTAGCGATGGGCCCTGGCCAGCTCGCTACTGAGTCGCTCGGTTATGGTGCGGTGGTTGAGCAGTCCGGTGAGGGCGTCTGTCTCGCTCAAGCGCTTGACCTCGTTGAAGCTCTCAGCCAGCCGCTCGTCGCGCGACTTGAGCTCCTCGCCCATGGTGTTGAAGGCCCGGGCGAGCTGCCCGATCTCGTCTCCTCGCGCCGATTCGATGCGCACGTCGAAATCGCCGTCTTTCAAACGGCCGGCCGCCACGGTCAGCTCCCGCACGGGATGCACCACGTTGCGAGTGATGATCAGACCGGCAAGGATCAGGACCGCTGCTCCAACGGCGAAGATGAGCCAGGTGCGGGTCCAGTCCCCCCGGGTCTCGGCCGCCAGCGCGTCGACCGGCATGGCGCTCGCCACCCGCACGACGCTCGGCTGGCCGTCGATCTGCACGGGAGCCGTCGCGAGGACGTACTGTTTGTCATCGACGGTCTGCATGCCGTCGGTCGCCGTCGACAGGGCCTGTTCCCACTCGTTGGTGCGAAAGCCGAACGCGGTGCAGGCCGCGATGCCGTCGTCGGTGAACGCGAAGAGGGTGCGCTGAGGCAGTGCGATCTCACTGAGGAGATCCTGGTCGAGCTTCGTACCCATGAGGATCGCGCCCCTGCCGACGCCGTTGTCGGGCAGGGCGGCCGCGGCCACGAGATACACCCGTTTGCCGTCGACCGACGTCACTACTTCTCCGGCGTTTGAGCCGGCCAAGGCCTTCGCGATGAGGCCGTCGTCGTTGAGAGACCGCGCTGTCAACAGGTCGCTGTTCAGCTCCACCAGCGTCTGACCTTCGGCGCCGATGACCTTGAGAAAGTCGGCCTTCACGGGGCTGTCGCCGCCGATGCCGAGCAACTTCATCACGGTGACCATATCGACGCTGCTAAGGGCATCGGTGATGTTGCCCCTGCCGTTGGTGAGCCACTTGCCCTCTTCCACGGCCAGGACCAACTGGGAGACGATGTACGACCGCTCGCGCTCGATATATGTCGCCGCCATCGCTGCTTCGTGCCGCACTTCCTCATCGGCCCTCGTATAGACCTGGTTCTCGAGCGAGCGTCCGAGCAACCATGCGCCCGTGAACGAGACCGCCAGCGAGACGGCCACGAACGGCACGAGCACCTTCCACCGGAGCGAGAGCCGCGAGTAGAGCTTGGTCGACTTCATGCAGGACCTCGGGTAACCTTCTTGATGCACAGCTACAACACTTCCCTTTCTTTCGACCATAGTCGCCCTACACTTTAGGTAACCCCGTCACGACCCTCGAATAACCGCACTATAGGATATTGAAATTGACGTTCTATTCAGTATAGTAGAGGGCACAAGCAACGAACGTGGGGCACAATACGGACGGAATCCCTCAGGAGACCATGACCATCTTCGTCGACGGGCGTACGGTGACTGTCGGCCTGGGCCGGAGCCTGCTCGAAGCCTGCCTGGACGCCGGCATCTACATCCCCCATATCTGCTTCCATCGTGACCTGCATCCCGCCGGGGTGTGCCGTCTCTGTGTGGTCGAGATCGAGGGGCGCGAGGGCCTTGTCACCTCCTGCAACACTCCCGTCGAGGACGGTTTGGTGGTGTCGACCACGAGCGATCGGGTGAAGCAGACCAGGCGTCTGGCTGCCGAACTCATGCTGGCGAACCATCCGGCCGACTGCAGTTCGTGCCCCGTCTACCTGAACTGCGAACTCCAGTCGCTCATGCAGTACTTGGAGTTCACCGACGCCCGCATCCGCAAGAGGACCAACCTGACCTCACCCGTCGACTCCAACCCCCTCGTTGTGCACGACATGGTGCGCTGCATCCTGTGCGGTCGCTGCGTGCGCGCATGCTCGGAGTTGCGCGGGGTCGACGCCATCACGTTCGTCCGCAAAGGCGGCAACCAGATGGTGAGTACGCCGAATGACGAGCCGCTCGCGGAGGCGGGCTGCAAGTTCTGTGGCGCCTGCGTAGAGGTCTGCCCGACCGGGGCTATCCGCGACCAGCTGAGCGTGTTCGGCAAGTACAAGAATAAGAAGGCCGCGCTGGTGCCGTGCCGCCAGACCTGTCCGGCGGGCATCGACGTGCCTCGCTACATCCGCATGGTGAAGCGCGGCGAGGAGAGTTCCGCCGCCGCGGTGGTGCGCGAGAAGGTGCCTTTCCCGACAACGCTCGGTCTCGTGTGCGACCACCCGTGCGAATACGACTGCCGTCGAGGGGATGTCAACGAACCGGTCGCCATCCGCAGCATCAAGCGCTATGCCACCGAGCATGACGACGGCGCCTGGAAGGAGCGGGGCTACCGCAAAGCTCCCTCGGGCAAACGGGTGGCCGTCGTCGGATCCGGTCCGGCGGGGTTGACCGCCGCCTACTACCTGGCCAAGTCGGGTCACGCGGTCACGGTGTTCGAGAAGCTCCCCCAAGCGGGGGGCCAGTTGCGGGTGGGCATCCCGGACTACCGGCTTCCCCGTGAGGTGCTCGACGGCGAGATCGCCCACATCGCCTCGGTGGGTGTCGAGATCGTGTGCGGAGCGGCAGTCTCCTCGGCGGAGGAGTTACTGGCCCAGGGCTACGCGGCGGTGCTCGTCGCCGTGGGCACGCACCGGGGGGTGAAGTTGCCGCTGCCCGGCGCCGACCTCGAAGGCGTGCTGCTCAACACCGATTTCCTGCGCAAAGCCAGCCTGAGCGAGCCGGTCGCGGTGGGCGAACGGGTCGTGGTGCTCGGCGGGGGGCCGGTAGCCTTCGACTGCGCCGGTGTGGCCAAGCGCCTTGGCGCCAAGGAGGTCACGCTCGCCTGTCTCGAGGCGCGCGACGCCATGAAGGCCACAGAACAAGATGTCTGCGAGGCGCTCGACTACGGCGCCTGCCTGTTCAACTCCTACACGTTCGACGAGATACTCGGCCAAGACGGCACGGTCACCGGGGTGGCATGCCGCACGGTGACCAGTTGCACCTTCGGTGAAGACGGGGTGCCCGACATCTGCGTGAAGGACGATTCAGAGACGGTGATCCCCGCCGATACGGTGATCTTCGCCATCGGTCAGCGGCCCGACCTCGACGCTGGTTTTGGCGTCGAGCTGGGGCGAGGTGGCCGCGTCGCGGTGCAGAATGAGGGCAGCACCCTCACCGGCACGTCGGGAGTGTTCGCCACGGGCGACGCCGTGACCGGCACCGTCTCGGTGGTGACTGCCATCGCCGGGGGCCGCAGAGCGGCGGCTGAGATCGACGAGTACCTGGGCGGCGACGGCGTGATAGACGAAGTGCTTGCGCCACCGCTGGAGAAGTCCGCTTGGCTTGGGCGCGATGAGGGCTGGGCGGCCCTGGGGCGCTGCTCAGATGACGCGGCGGAGGCGGGGCGCTGCCTGCAATGCGACCTGCGCCTCGACATCACGCCGAGGAGATTCTGGGGAGAGTACGCGGCGTCCACGGCCAAGTCGGGCGCGGCGAAAGACGGTGAAGACTAGATGGCCGCCGACTGGGCGTCGCTGAATGCAGCGGAGCAGCCCGCCGCCCAGGTGATCGACGACCTTCTGCGCTGCGGCCTGCGCGACCGTGACTACGAGAATCGCTTGACCGGCGAGCGGCTGCGCGCGCTCGCGGCGGTCTCCGCCGCCGACAAGCTGATCGTGTGCGACTGTGCCGACGTCGAGCCCGGTCTGCAGATCGCCCGGTTCTTGCTCGGCAACCACGCCCTCGAGATCGTCGACGGTGCGCTCATCGCGGCCTACGCCGGCGGTAGCCGGCGCGTGCGTCTGCACGTGGGGTCCGACGACAAAGACGGGGCCGAAGCGATCGCCCAGGCGCTCGAGCAGGCGCGGTCGGGGGAGGGGCCGCTGGCGGCGCCCGCACTTGCCGATATCACCGTGGAAGTCGTGCTCGCGCCCTTCAGGCAGAACATGAAGGGCTACGAGGAGCAGCCGACCCTGGTGTTGACGGCCGAGACGCTCCTGCAGATCGCGCGTGCCATCGCGTTCGGCCCCGAATGGCTGCGGCAGACCGGCGCGGCCGCGAGTCCCGGTGCCGGAACCAAGTTCGTGCAGCTCACCGGAGCGGTCGCCAAGCCCGGCATCTACGAGGTGCCGCTCGGCGTCACCCTGCACCACCTCGTCGACGAGACCGGCGGCGGCGTCGCGGACGGACAGACGCTGAAGGCCGTCATCGTCGGCGGCGCCAAGGGTGCCTGCTACCGGCCCGACGAGCTCGACACGCCGCTCGACTTCGACACCCTCCGGGCGGCCGGCGGGGTGTTCGGCAGTGGCGAGGTCGCGGTGCTCAGCGACCGGCACTGCATCGTCGACCAGGTGCGGCGTCGCCTCGCCAACACCTGCTACGACACCTGCGGCAAGTGCTCCCTGGGTCGCGAGGGCTCCTACCAGTTGCGCGAGATCGTGACCGACGCCACCCGGGGCAAGAGCAGACCGGCCGACATGGACATGCTGCGCGAGCTCGGACGGGCCATGCGGGCGGGGTGCGCCTGCGCAGCCGGCGCCCAGACTCCGAATCCGGTGCTCTCGACGCTCACCAAGTTCCCCGAGGAGTACGAGGCGCACATGCGCCGAAAGAAGTGCGACGCGCTGGCCTGCGACAAGTACGTCACTTTCCACATCCTGCCCGACCTGTGCGACGGTTGCGGGGAGTGTGTCGACGCCTGTCCCGAGGACGCGATCGTGGGCGGCCGCAAGAAGATCCACATCATCGACCAGGATTCGTGCGAGAAGTGCGGCAAATGCCTTGAGGTCTGCAATGATCTGCAGAAGGCTATAGTCAAGGCCGGCAGCATCAAACCCAAGACCCCCAAGCGGCCGATCCCGGTAGGCACCTGGAACGGCTGATGGTCATACCAAAACAAAGAACCCGCGTCCGACGGAGGAAGACATGAAACAGGAGCAGACAGACGTCATCGTGGTCGCCGCGGGCCTCTCCGGGCTTGCCGCAGCCATATCGGCTGCCGAGAACGGGGCCAAGGTGATCGCCTTCGAGAAGGCCAGCACGACCGGTGGCGCCGCCAACATGGGCATGGGCCCGTTGGGCGTGGGCTCCCGGTTCCAGCGACATCACATGGTGAGCATCACGCCGGGTGAGGCGTTTCGCAAGCACATGGCTTTCACTCACTGGAGGGTCGACCCGCGTCTGGTGCGCGACTTCTACCACAAGTCGGGCGAGACGATCGACTGGCTCGAAGACATGGGCGTGCAGTTCCTGACAGTGACGCCGGTCTATCCGACCCCCGAGATCCTCCGTCCCTACGCTTCGTCGGAGTACACGTGGCACGTGGTCAAGCCCGCCGACGGCAGCACCGAGCTCGCCCCCCGCATGGCCGGCCCCATGATGAAGGCCATGGCCGACCGTGCCGTCGATCTCGGTGTCGACATCCGTCTCAACACTCCGGTGAAGAGCCTCATCAAGGAGAACGGCCGCGTCGTGGGCGTCATCGCCGAAGACGAGAACGGCGAGAAGATCGAGGCCCGCGCCAAGGGAGTCATCATCGCGACGGGCGGCGCCGGCGACAATCCCACGATGATCAAAGACTACACCGGCTACGAGTGGGGCAAGGACCTCTACTCGTTCCGCGTTCCGGGCATGGACGGCGACGGCCTGCGCATGGCCTGGGACGCAGGCGCGACCAAGACCGACATCATCATGGAGATCATGTACCTCGTCCCCGAGAATATGGTGACGCCTACCAACTTCATCATCGATGGCGCCTTCCGGCAGCCCTGCCTGTGGGTCAACTCCAAGGCCGAGCGCTTCATGAACGAGGACGCCATCGCCAACACCACCTTCGCCGGCAACGCCATCGCCGCGCAGCCCGGCAAGATCACCTACTCCATCTTCGACTCCTCGCTGCTCAAGAGGTACAAGAAGAAGGGCAGCGACATCCAGTCGCACGTGCATCCGCTCGACATGTTCGACCACTTCGAAGAGGCGGTCGACACCGCCCTCGCGGCCGGCTACAAACACGTCTTCAAGGCCGATAGCATCGAAGAGTTGGCGGAGAAGATGGGCATCGACGCTGGCACGCTCGCGGCCACGGTCGACGAGTACAACGACATGTGCGACGGTGGCTTCGACGACATCTTCGAGAAGGACCACCGCTACCTGCAGCCGATCGCCAAGGCCCCGTTCTATGCGTGCCGCTACTTCCCCAGCGCCTACGGCACCCTGGGCGGCATCAAGATCAACTACAAGGCCGAGGTCTTGGACGACGACAGCGACCCGATCCCGGGTCTGTACGCGGCGGGTCTTGACGCCTGCACCATCTACGGCGACAGCTATCCGTTCATCCTGCCCGGCAACACGATGGGATTCGCGTTGAACTCGGGCCGCATCGCCGGGGAGAATGCCGCGTCACTGTAGGAGCCGGCCCGTCGGCGAGAACGCGGGTGGTGATGCCTTCGGCAGAGGCAAGGAAGTCCTGATGGCGCGGCGCTCCCGCAACGAGGTGCCGGACGACGAGGGTCCACATATCTCCCGCGTTCTGCAACGCACCGCGCTACGATGCAGTGACTTGCGAAAGACAAGCAACCATGCCAAAGAACGGCGGGAGGCGACCATGCAGAACGAAGGCAGCAACTACAAGCACGTCTCGATCGGCTCTCTGAAGGACGTAACAAGGCAGGAGTTGCACGAGGCCCTTGCCCTCAGCGGCGTCGAGGTCTCTCTGAACCGCATGGCGGCCGGGCAAGCGGTACCGTTCCTGCACAGCCACAAGCAGAACGAGGAGGTCTACGTCTTCATCGAGGGCAAGGGCACCTTCGTGATCGACGGCGACGAGATCGAGGTCGGTGAGGGCAGCCTGGTGCGTGTCGACCCCGCGGGCCAGCGGCAGATCAAGGCGGCCGCAGACTCAGACCTCTTCTTCGTCTGCATTCAGGCGACCGCCGGCAGCCTGACCCAGTTCAGCATGACCGATGGGGTGATCTGCTAGCGCGGCGTCCCCACTGAGCGAGGCCCGTGTGCCCCCGCGGTTTCTACCCCATGAACCCGTGCTCTTTGAACCAAGCGACCGTGTCTTCGAGGGTCTGACGGAGGGGCCTCGGCGAGTACCCGAACTCCTCCGCGGCCTTCTGGTACGACATCTCGCAGTTCGACGAGATGACGTGTAGCGAGTAGGTCGTGAAGAGCGGTCGTTGCTTCGTGACCTTGTAGTAGAGCGGTATGAGCGGCGCCACGGTACGCACCAGGCCGATCGGCAGTTTGATCCGCGGCTTGGGCGTGCCCGACAGCTCCTCGAGCGTTTGGAACAGCTCGGGCACCGAGATCTCGTCCCCCGATAGCATGTAGCCCTCACCGGTGCGCCCGCGCTCGAGGGCCCCGATCAAGCCGGCGGCCACGTCGCGGCTGTCGACGAAGTTGTAGCGCCCGTCCACAGTCGCCGGGATCTTGCCGCGGCAGGCGTCGACGATGAACTGCCCCGTCTCCGACGGCCGTAGGTCGTACGGCCCGATGATGCCCGACGGGTAGACAATCACGGCGTCGAGCCCCTCGCGTGCGGCGGCTTGCACCAGCAGGGTGGCCTCGGCCTTGCTCTTGCCGTAGTTGCCGATCGTGAGCGCGGGGTCGATCGGTGTGTTCTCGTCGGTACAAGTGCCGAACGGCGGCTCGACGAAGGCGTGGCACGAGCTGCAGTGCACCAACCGGCGCACTCCCGCGGCCCGGCAGGCGGCGACCACGTTGCGGGTGCCCTCCACGTTCACCTCGCGCAGGCGCTCGAGCTTCTCCTTCGTGATGGTGATCAACCCTGCCAGATGGAAGACCGCGTCGGCGCCGGCGAAGGCGGCTTTCAGTGAGTCGAGATCGCGCGCGTCGCCTCTCACCACCTCGACGTCGAACCCGGTCAGACAGGCGAGGTCGCGTCCCGGGCGGACGAGGACCCTCACGGGGCCCATGTCTCGTTCGGCGAGGGCGCGGAGCAAGGCGTTGCCAACCAGGCCGGTGGCCCCGGTCACGACGATCATGGTTTCCTCCCGCGGCGGGTGTCGGACGGTAGCGTCATCAAGCGCCCATCATACCTGGGCGGGCAGCCTTGCACGCCCTCGTGCGGAGCGAGCGCACCACGGCGCTGAAAGCTGGAAGGCGTTACTTAGTAATAAATAATACCGATGTAAGTACTTGACAAGACTCCATCCTCTCTCTAGCATAGTATGGCCAAGCGCGCGAGGCCCGCGCGCCGTTCGCGGAACGAGACGGGAGAAGCGAGTGAACAAGATCATCGTGAACAAAGAGCTTTGTAAGGGATGCAAGGATTGCTACAAAGCCTGTTTCATCGACGTCATCAAGTGGGATGCGCAGGCGAAGAAGCCCATCATCGCCTACCCCGAGGAGTGCGTGCACTGCATGTACTGCGAGCTGAACTGCCCGGAACGCGCGATCAAGGTCATCCCCGACTACGCGTCGTATCTGTTCCCCCGCGAAAACATAATCTGACAAGGAGCACCGATCATGACTGAACGTTTGGATACGGACGTCCTTGTCGTCGGAGGCAGTCTCGCCGGTCTCGCCTCGGCCATCACCGCCAAGGAGCAGAATCCCGCGCTCGACGTGACCGTGGTGGAGAAATACACGAGCGGCTACTCGGGTAAGGCCAACCGGGGAGCCGGAATCATCCTCCTGCTGGGTGACTACGCTCCCGAGGACTTCGCCCAGTTCTACATGAAGAACATCGGTCTCTACCTGAACAACCAGACCACGCTGCTCAAGTACGCGAGCTACCTCAATGACAGCGTCGCCTGCATCGACAAGTGGTCGGGCGGCAAGATCGACAAGTTCGACGACGGCAGCTTTCGCACGCTCAAGTGGGCGTCGAAGGTGGTCGGCCGCAAAGAAGACGGCAAGCCGGTCTTCGACCAGGAGAATGTCTACCCGTGGACTCTGGCCGCCATCGAGCTCGACTACATCCGTGAGGTGCGCCGCTACGCGCGCAAAGCCGGCGTCAAGTTCGTCGACCGGGTCGGCATGGTCGACCTGCTCACCGACGACGGCAAGGCGGCCGGCATCGTGGGCTACAACATCGACGACGGCAAGCAGTATGTCTTCGGGGCCAAGTCGGTGGTGTTCGCCTGTGGCAACCAGTGCTGGCGGGTCATGCCCATGTGGTCGGCTGCCCGGGGTGAGGGCATCGCCGCGGCGTTCCGTGCCGGCGCCAAGTTCGCCAACTGCGAGTTCTCGCCCTTCTACAACTGGACCTCGCTCGAGCACTTCGAGTCGGACATGGGCGTGGAATACGCGCTCTACAACGACAAGGGCGAGAACTTCGGCGTGAAGACGGTCAAGCCGATCCACAGCGACATCAACGCCGAGAGCCTGGCCGAGTACTACAAGCAGGCCAAGGCCGGCAACGGCCCTATGCACTACCGCGACGACGAGAACCCGCTCAATCCTTACACCCACTCGATGCTGGCGTCCGACGCGTTCTACAACCGGCCGTACTCAGACCGTTTCTGGGGCTACCTGTTCTTCAACGCCTTCTCGCAGAAGACCAACGATGTCGTCGTGCCCGGCCTGGTGGGTGAGTTCAACCCGCTGTGGGTCGACGAGAACATGGCGACCAGCATCCCCGGTCTGTTCGCGGCCGGCGATGTCTGTGTTGGTGGCTCGCGGGCCTGGGGCGCCGTGGCACAGCCGGGACGCCATCGCGGCTCAGGCCTCGCGTTTGCCACCTTCTCCGGCCGCGTGGCCGGCCCGTCGGCTGCCGATCATGCGGCCGGCGCCTCGCAGGCGGCCGTCTCAGACGACCAGGTGGCCGCGACCGACGCCCGCTTCATGGCGCCAACGAAGAGCGCGGGCAACGTGAAGACCATGGACATGGTCGCCGAGATCCAGAAGGTCATGCAGCCGCTCGGCAACAGCCTCTACCGCGAAGAAGGCCGCCTGAAGGCCGCTCTCGCCAAGGTCGAGGACCTCAAGGCCATGATGCCGCAGGTCAAGGCCGACGATCCGCACCACCTGTTCGGCGCCAACGAACTGCACGCCGAGCTCCTCTGCTCCGAGATGTTCTTCAAGGCCTCGCTCGAGCGCAAGGAGACCCTCGGCTGGTTCATCCGCGAGGACTATCCCCAGGCGAGCGACAAACTCGAATGGGTGATCGTGGAGAACAAGGGCGGGCAGGTCGCGGTCAGCAAGGAACCGGTGCCGCTCGATACCTACCCCTACAAAGGCTGCTGAGAAGGGACGTTTCGCCGTGAGAATGCGATCGGCACGCACAAGAGAAGGACGCAACGAGCGTGAATAGGCCGCCATTGCGGTGCGCTATTTACGCGACTGAGGACGCAGTATTGTGCCGCCAAGCACGTTCTCACGGCCGGGACTTCGCTTTTCAGCAGCTACAACAGCCCTGATCCTCGACGCCGACCTCANGGAGGATACGACAATGACNCACGACGCACCGAGCAAGCCCGAACTGCGGGCNCTGCGCCCCGACGAGCAGGCTCTCTCCTACTCCAAGTACTACANCAGGCCGGTCGCTCCGCCCAACCCGAAGCTCATGGGCATCCTCAGCCAAGGCCCCATGGATCCGGCGAANGCCTTGGCGTTCGAGCGGCTCAACGATCTGCTCGATCCCGGGTACCACGAAGTCGAGACCGGCTACTGCATCCTGCCCAACGGCGCCGGCTACGTGGCCGTGAACAACGTGTTTCCGGGCTGCACCGTCGAGATGATGCAGTGGTGGTTCGCCTGGCATGCGGCNGGCCCAGGTTTGCGTTACGCCATCTGGTTCCCGCCGGGCCACGCGAGCATCGCCGTGAACGACACCGACCGGGCCAAGCTGCTCGATCCCAACGTGCCTTTGGCTGAGAAGTCGCAGAACGTCGATCACTTCGTGGTCGAAGACGTGGGCGGCGGCCAGGAGGACATCGTCATCAGCTTCCTCGACCCCGCGACCATCGGGTTCGACATGAGCCGCTTCCACAAGCCGAACGTGGCGGCCGTCTTCGGCGGATTCGGCATCTCCGAGGCCCGACAGGGCCGCGTGGGCAAGTCGCCGGCCATCATGGTGCACTTCTGCCGGGAGATCGAGGGCGGCGTGGAGTTCCGCACACGCTTCTGGATGGGCTACCGCATCAATCAGGGCAAGGGCATGTGCGTGCTGCCGCCGTGGGTGCGCCTTCCCATCGAGGCTCCCATGGGACTGGCCTTCCACAACGTGCTCGAATACTCCAACCTGGGGTCGTTCCTGCCGCAGATCTACGCGGAAGAGGGCCCGGGGATCAACTAGAACCGTGCAGCCTATGACGATCTCTCAACTCGAGCGCGAGAGCGGCCTGAGTCGCAGCACCATCTACTACTACATCGCCGAAGGGCTACTGCCTCCCGCCCAGAAGGCGAGCGCGACGCGTGCCATCTATGACGGGCGGCACCTCGAACTGCTCGCCGAGATAGCCGAGTTGAAGTCGCAGGGCCTCAGTCTGCGTGAGGCGCAGCATCGGCTCGCCACGCGCATCGAGGCGGCATCGGGCAACGGAGTCGATCTGGTGGCGAGGCAGACCGAGGAAACGCGCAACGCGGTCCTCCAGGCTGCTGCCCGCCGCTTCGTCGAGCACGGCTACGACGGCACCCGCATCAACGACATCTGCCGCGACGTCGGCATCACCGGCCAGTTACTCTATAGCCTGTTCCCCAGCAAGCGGCACCTGTTCATCGCCTGCTACCAGGTCTACTACGAGTGGATGAACGTGCAGGTCGCCGGCCCGATCGACGAGACCGACGACTCGGCCGCACGCCTGGCGTGGCGCTCGTGGGCGGGTTACGGCATCCAGGGCTTCAGCCCCGACATGCGGGCCATGGCCTACCTCGAAGCGAGCCACCCAGAGAGCGAACTGCGCCCGTTCGTGCGCGACATCCACGAGAAGCTCCTCGCAGGCATGGCTGAAGAGATGGCCCGTGACCGCGAGCCGGGCGTCAACGACGGTCTGTTCGACGACGAGTTAGTCGCCTATGCTCTGCTCGGAGCTCTCGAGATCATGCAGATGCGCGCCTCCTGGGACGACCGCTACTCCAAGAAGGACCTGCTCCGCACCTTGCTCGCCATGTTCATGGCCGTCCGCGCCGCCTACCAGGGTCGGGTTGACCTGACCAAGGACTGGGAGGGCGTTGCCGACCTTGTCGAGAAGCTGTCGACAAGCACCCCCCAGCTCGGAAACATGTCCTCGGGAAACTAGAGACTACGGGTGGCGCGGGCCGAAGCCGTGGTGCCGCGTGCGCCGGCGGG
>JGI20214J51088_10002069_pt1 | contig 13558 bp, 14 predicted proteins | sample WetSurMetagenome_FD_51088 | JGI IMG/M metagenome (IMG submission 51088) | reverse complement strand
ACCAGCTGACGACGATGCACGGGCTGGTGATGGTCTTCGGCGCGATCATGCCGGCCTTCGTCGGCTTCGCGAACTGGATGATCCCGATGCAGATCGGGGCCGCCGACATGGCCTTCGCGCGCATGAACAACCTGAGCTTCTGGCTGATGATCCCGGCAGCCGCGATGCTCATGCTGACGTTCTTCATGCCCGGCGGCGCGCCGTCCACCGGCTGGACGCTGTATGCGCCGCTGACGCTGCAGATGGGGCCGTCGATGGACGTCGCGATCTTCGCGATCCACATCCTGGGCGCGAGCTCGATCATGGGCTCGATCAACATCATCGTCACGGTGCTGAACATGCGCGCGCCGGGGATGAAGCTGATGCAGATGCCGCTGTTTTGCTGGACCTGGCTGATCACCGCGTTCTTGCTGATCGCGGTGATGCCGGTGCTCGCCGGCGCGGTGACGATGACGCTCACCGACCGTCACTTCGGCACCAGCTTCTTCAACCCCGCCGGCGGCGGTGACCCGGTGATGTACCAGCACATCTTCTGGTTCTTCGGCCACCCCGAGGTCTACATCATGATCCTGCCCGCGTTCGGGATCGTCAGCGCGATCGTCCCGGCCTTCGCGCGCAAGCGGCTGTTCGGCTACGCGTCGATGGTCTACGCGACCGCGTCGATCGCGATCCTGTCGTTCATCGTCTGGGCGCACCACATGTTCACCTCGGGCATGCCGGTGACGGGCCAGCTGTTCTTCATGTACGCGACGATGCTGATCGCGGTGCCCACCGGTGTGAAGATCTTCAACTGGGTCGCCACGATGTGGAGGGGCTCGATGACCTTCGAGACCCCGATGCTGTGGGCGATCGGCTTCATCTTCGTCTTCACGATGGGCGGCTTCACCGGCCTGATCCTCGCGATGGCCCCGATCGACATCCAGCTCCACGACACCTACTACGTGGTCGCGCACTTCCACTACGTGCTCGTCGCCGGTTCGCTGTTCGCGATGTTCGGCGGCGTCTATTACTGGGGCCCGAAGTGGACCGGCGTGATGTACAGCGAGACCCGCGGCAAGATCCATTTCTGGGCCTCGCTGATCTTCTTCAACATCACCTTCTTCCCGATGCACTTCCTCGGCCTGGCCGGGATGCCGCGCCGCTACGCCGACTACCCGATGCAGTTCGCCGACTTCAACGCGATCGCGTCGATCGGTGCGTTCGGCTTCGGGCTGTCGCAGGTCTACTTCTTCTTCTTCGTCGTGCTGCCGATGATGCGCGGCAAGGGCGAAGCAGCGCCGCAGAAGCCCTGGGAGGGCGCCGAGGGCCTGGAATGGGAAGTGCCGTCGCCGGCGCCGTTCCACACCTTCGAGACGCCGCCCAAGCTCGATGCGACGGCGACGCGCGTGATCGGCTGATCGGGCCTTCGCGGTGCAAAGCGAGCATCAGCGCAAGTCGAACCTGCGGTTGGGGTTGATCCTGGCCGCGGTGGCTGGTGCCGTCGCGCTGATCTACGTCGTCAAAGTCTGGTGGGTCGGTCCATGAGCGACGGACGCGGCCGTTTCCTGAAGGGCGACAACCGGCGCATGCTCGGCAAGCTGCTGGTCATGGTGCTCGTGATGTTCGCCTTCGGCTATGCGCTGGTCCCGATGTATCGGACGATCTGCACCGCGCTGGGCATCAACGTGCTCACCGTTTCGAGTGACCGTGCGGCGAGCTGGTCGGGCAGCGAGACGGCAGCGAACACCCAGGTCGATCCGACGCGGACGGTGACGGTGATATTCGATGCGAACGCGCACGGCCAATGGAGTTTCAAGCCGGAAACGCGTTCGGTGAAGGTTCATCCGGGTCAGATCACGACCGTGATGTACGACTTCAGGAACAACCTGAACCGCAAGGTCAACGTCCAGGCGATCCCCAGCTACGCACCGATCCAGGCGAGCGCGCATTTCACGAAGCTCGAATGCTTCTGCTTCACGCAGCACACGCTCGGGCCGGGCGAGGCCCGGCGCTGGCCGGTGGTGTTCGTCGTCGATCCCAAGCTGCCGCACGACATCAGCACGATCACCTTGTCCTACACGTTCTTCGAGGTCGGCGTGTCGACCCCGATGCCGCCGGCCGGGCCCGACACATGAGTCGTACCGGTCAACCGGCGTCGGGTCGAGGCTCGCTGCTGCAGAGCTTTCGCGCCGTCGCCTGGTCGTTCTTCGGCATCCGCCGCGGCAAGGACTACGAGCGCGACGTGAACCGGCTCAACCCTGTGCACGTCGTGATCGCGGGGGTCATCGGGGCGCTGCTGTTCATCGCCGCGCTGGTGCTGGTGGTGCATTGGGTCGTGAGCAGCGGCGTCGCCCGCTGAGACCCCCAGTTTTCGTTTTTCGGATTTCCGGTTCGAGGAGTCAATTGAAGATGTCGGCCACAACACCCGCGGGAGCCACCCCGTACTACTTCGTTCCAGCGCCGTCGCGCTACCCGGTCCAGGTCGCGTTCGGCATGCTGCTGGTCATCTTCGGCGCCGCCGAGTGGATCAACGGCACCGGTTGGGCCGCCTACGTGCTGCTGGCCGGGGTCGCGATCTGGCTCACGACGTTGTTCCAGTGGTTCCGCCAGGCGGTCAGCGAAAGCGAAGGCGGCATGTACTCGCAGCGCATCGATGCCTCGTTCCGCTGGAGCATGAGCTGGTTCATCTTCTCGGAGGTGATGTTCTTCGGCGCCTTCTTCGGCGCGCTGTACTGGGCCCGGGTGCATTCGGTACCCAACCTCGGCGACCTGGACAACCAGGTGCTGTGGCCCAACTTCAAGGCTCTGTGGCCGGCCGTCGGCGTCGCGTCGACGGCGTCGCCGGCGGGGACCATCGATCCCTTCACGCCGGTCGGCCCCTGGCCGCTGCCGACGCTCAANACCGCGCTGCTGCTGACTTCCGGCGTCACGTTGACGATCGCCCACCATGCGCTGATCGCGGGCAAGCGCGCACGCACGATCGGTTGGATGTGGATCACCGTCGCGCTAGGCATCACCTTCCTGTGCGTGCAGGGCTACGAATACCACCACGCGTACACGGAGCTGAACCTGAAGCTCAGCTCGGGCATCTACGGCTCGACCTTCTTCATGCTGACCGGTTTCCACGGTTTCCACGTGTTCATCGGCATGCTGATGCTGACCTTCATCACGATTCGCCTGATGAGGGGCCATTTCACGCCGGAGCGCCATTTCGGCTTCGAGGGTGCCGCCTGGTACTGGCACTTCGTCGACGTGGTCTGGCTCGGCCTGTACATCCTGGTCTACTGGTTGTAGCCGTCGAGCGCACGGCCACATGCCTGACACCGAGGGCGCCTGCGGGCGCCTTCTTCGTTGCTGTGCTCAGGAACCGATCGGCAATCCCTGGGGTCGGACCCAGCCCAGGTGCCAGGCGAGCAAGATGAACAGGAACAGCGCCACCGACAGCCCGACGCGGACCGCGAGCGCGCGTGCCATGCGGCTGCTGCGCTGCTCGGCCTTGTCGCCCCGGCGCAGCATGAACAACCCGGCGCTGCCGAGCGCGACCAGAATCCCGACCAGCATGACAACGATGACGATCTTCATCGATGCAATGTATTCGATCCACCGCCGGCCATGGCACTGAGCGGCCGATCCCTTGTCGTGCTCCTCGCCGCGCTGCTGGGCAGCGGCCTGACCGCGCGCCTGGGGGTCTGGCAGCTCGATCGCGCCGCGCAGAAGACCGGACTGCAGCAGACGCTGGACAGCCGCCAGAATCTGCCGCCCCTGCCCGCGTCCGCGCTCGCTACCAAGGCCGCGCAGGCCGCGACACAGCAGGACCGCGCGATCGTGGTCGCCGGGCGCTGGCTCGCCGACCACACCGTCTACCTCGACAACCGGCAGATGGACGCACGCGAAGGCTTCTATGTCGTGACGCCGCTGCTGCTCGCCGATGGCACGGCCGTGGCCGTGCAGCGCGGCTGGCTGCCGCGCAACTTCCTCGATCGCGTCCGGGTGTCGGCGCCGGCGCTGCCGCCCGGGGCGGTACAGGTGGCCGGACGCATCGCCCCCCCGCCGAGCCGGTTGTACGACTTCGGCGGCGCGCCGACCGGGCCGATCCGGCAGAATCTCGAACTTGACGCCTACGCGGCCGAAGTCGGGCATGCGCTGCGTCCCTTGTCGATCGTCCAGCTGGACGGCCCGCTGACCCCCGCCGACGGCCTGCTGCGCCACTGGCCGCACCCCGCGGCCGATGTCCAGCGCAACTACGGCTACGCCTTCCAGTGGTTCGCGATGGCCACGCTCATCCTCGGTCTGTATGCCTGGTTCCAACTCATCCGCCCGCGAATCCGCCGCTGAAGCGCTGCACCTGACGGTGCACAGCATGCCGCAGCCCGACGTCGACGCGCGCCGCACGCGCCGCGGACGGCTGATGATGCTGTTCGTGCTGCTGATCTGCGCGGCGCCGGTGATCGTGTCCTACTTCACCTACTTCGTGATCCGGCCCCAGGGGCGCACGAACTACAGCGCACTGATCACGCCGACGCGCTCGATTCCCGCCGACCTCGGGCTGCGCACGCTCTCCGGCCAGCCGGTGACCAGTGCGTCGCTCAAGGGCCAGTGGCTGCTGATGGTCGTCGGGCCGGCGGCCTGCGACGCGGCCTGCGAACGGCGACTGTTCATGCAGCGCCAGCTGCGCGAGATGCTGGGCAAGGACAGCGGCCGGATGGACAAGGTCTGGCTCATCACCGACGGCGGCGTGCCGGCCCCCGAGCTGCGCGCGGCGGCCGAGGCGGCGCCCGCGCTGCACATCTTCCGTGCCGACGCGGCTGCGGTCTCGCGCTGGCTCGCACCGGCGCCCGGCCACGCGCTGCCGGACCACCTGTACCTCGTCGACCCGATGGGCGAGTGGATGATGCGCATGCCGGCCGATCCCGATCCGCTGCGCGTCAAGCGCGACCTCGAACGCCTGATGCGCGCATCGGCGTCCTGGGATCAGCCGGGGCGCTGACGCAGTGGAACCGACAGCGATCGCCCGCCTCGCGCTGCTCGCGCTGGTCATCGCGCTGCTGCCGCTGTCCTGGGTCTGGCTGCGCCGGCGCGGCGCCGACCTGCCCACGCGGCTGGCGGCGCTGACCGCGCTCGCGCTTTTTCTGACGTTCGACCTGACCGTCTTCGGTGCCTTCACGCGCCTGTCCGATTCCGGGCTGGGCTGCCCCGACTGGCCGGGCTGCTACGGCGCGGTCAGCCCGCTGGGCGCGCACGCCGAGATCCACGCGGCGCAGACCGCGCTGCCGGGCGGGCCGGTCAGCTGGTCNAAGGCTTGGATCGAAATGATCCACCGCTACCTGGCGATGACGGTCGGAGTGTTCATTGTCGTGCTCACGCTGACGAGCTGGCTCGAGCGCCGTCGGNTGCCGTTCTCGCCCTGGTGGCCGACGCTGACGCTGGGCTGGATCGTCATNCAGGGGCTGTTCGGCAAGTACACCGTGACGCTCAAGCTGTACCCGGCGGTCGTCACCGCGCACCTGCTCGGCGGCATGTTCCTGCTCGCGCTGCTCGCCGTCCAGCACGCGGCTTTCCGGCGCCAGCCCCTGGCGATGGCGGCGCCGCTGCGTCGGCTCGCCGTGGTGGCACTGGGCACGCTGGTGGCGCAGATCGCGCTCGGCGGCTGGGTGAGCACCAACTACGCCGTGCTTGCCTGCGACGGCTTCCCGCAGTGCAACGCGCAGTGGTGGCCGGCGATGGACTTCGGCCAGGGCTTCACGCTGCTGCGCGAGCTCGGGCGCGCCGCGGACGGCGGCGCCTTGCCGGCCGCGGCGCTGGTCGCGATCCATATGGCGCACCGGCTGTTCGCCGCGGTAGCGTCCACGGTGCTGCTCGTGCTCGCGTGGCGGCTGCTGCGCGAGCCGGCGCTGCGCCGCTTCGGCCTCGGGCTGGCGGCGCTGGTCGCGGCCCAGGTCGCCAGCGGCATCTCCAACGTCGTGCTCGGCTGGCCGCTCGCCGCCGCGCTCGCACATTCGGCCGGTGCCGGTGGCTTCGTGCTGCTGCTGACGCTGCTGATCGCGCGTTCCGTGCCGCAGCCGGCCGTGCACCGCCGGCCGCGGCCCGCACCGGTGGTTGCCTAGAATCGAAGGCTGCATGAGCCAGACCCTTGCCGCCCCCACATCGACCGCCTCGAAGGCGGCGCAGTTCTATGCGCTGACCAAACCGCGCGTGGTGCAGCTGATCGTCTTCTGCGCGCTCATCGGCATGTTGCTCGCGCAACCCGGGTTGCCGGACTGGCCGCTCGCCGGCGCAGCCGTGCTCGGCATCTGGCTCGTCGCCAGCGCCGCCGCAGCCTTCAATTGCCTGGTCGAGCAGCAGATCGATCGCCGCATGGCGCGCACGGCCTGGCGACCGAGCGCGAAGGGCGACCTGAGCAGTCTGCAGACGCTGATCTTCTCGGCACTGCTGTGCAGCGCCGGCAGTGCGGTTCTCTACCTCTGGGTCAACCCGCTGACGATGTGGCTGACCTTCGCCACCTTCGTGGGCTATGCGGTCGTCTATACCGTGGTGCTGAAGCCGCTGACGCCGCAGAACATCGTCATCGGCGGCGCGTCGGGAGCGATGCCGCCGGTGCTCGGCTGGGCGGCGATGACGGGCCATGTCGGCACCGAGGCGCTGATGCTGTGCCTGATCATCTTCCTGTGGACGCCGCCGCATTTCTGGGCGCTGGCACTGTATCGGGCCGAGGACTACCGACGCTCGGGCCTGCCGATGCTGCCGATCACCCACGGCCCGGAGTTCACGCGGCTGCAGGTCTTCTTGTACACGCTGGTGCTGTTCGCGGCGACGCTGCTGCCCTTCACCTATCGGATGAGCGGCTGGATCTATCTCGCCGCGGCGCTCGTGCTCGGCGGCTGGTTCATCGGTCTGGCCTACCGGCTTTGGCGCGAGTACAGCGACGCACTCGCTCGGCGCACCTTCCGCTTCTCGATCTGGCATCTGTCGCTGCTGTTCGCGGCCCTGCTCGTCGACCATTACCTGAACCCATGGCTAAGCTCGCTCGTCGTCTGATCCTGGCAGCTGCGGCGGTCGCGCCGCTGCTGCTCGCCGGCTGCGAGCGCGCGCCCGACGCGCCGCCGAGGGCGTCGTTCAATGCGATCGACATCACCGGCGCCGACTACGCCAACCATCTCGATCTGCCCGACGCCGATGGCCGAATGCGCCATCTGTCCGACTTCAAGGGCAAGATCGCGGTCGTCTTCTTCGGCTACACGCAGTGCCCCGACGTCTGCCCGACGACGATGCTGGAGCTCGCCCAGGCGAAGAAGGCGCTCGGTGCCGACGGCGCCAAGGTGGTCGGAATCTTTGTCACGGTCGACCCCGAGCGCGACACGCCGGCAGTGTTGAAGGCCTATGTCGGCAACTTCAGCCCGGACTTCATCGCGCTGCGCGGCACGCCCGACGAGGTCAAGGCGGCGGCGAAGAACTTCAAGGTCTTCTACAGCAAGGTGGCCGGCGCGACGCCGGACACCTACACGATCGACCACACTGCGGGTTCGTACGTGTTCGACACCCTGGGCCGGGTGCGCCTGTTCACGCGCTACGGCGGCGGCGTCGACGCGCTGACTGCCGACTTGAAGACGCTGCTGGCCCAAAGGCCCTGAGAGCCTGGCGCGCGCCGCCGCTCAGGCGGTTTCGAGCGCCTTGCGCATCTTCTTCATCGCGGCGACCTCGATCTGGCGGATGCGCTCGGCGCTGACGCCGTAGACCGCGGCCAGGTCGTGCAACGTCATGCCGCCGCTGGAGTCGTCGTTGACCTTGAGCCAGCGCTCCTCGACGATGCGCCGGCTGCGCGCGTCGAGCACCTCCAGCGCCTGGCCGATGCCGTCACCGGAGAGCCAGTCGCGATGGCGCGCTTCCAGCCGCTGCGTCGGTTCGGCCGACTCGTCGGCAAGGTAGGCGATCGGCGCGAAGCTCTCCTCGCCGTCGTCGTTCTGCGGCTCGAGCGCGACGTCGCCGCCCGACAAGCGCATCTCCATCTCGACGACTTCGTCGGGCTTGACGTTCAGTTCGCGCGCGACCGCGGCCACNTCGGCCGGCGTGAGCGTGTTGCGGTGCGTGTCGGCATCGGCCGCCTCGCCCTTGAAGCCCTGCTTCATCGAGCGCAGGTTGAAGAACAGCTTGCGCTGTGCCTTCGTCGTCGCGACCTTCACCATGCGCCAGTTCTTCAGGATGTACTCGTGNATCTCGGCCCGGATCCAATGCAGCGCGTAGCTCACGAGACGCACGCCCTGATCGGGGTCGAAGCGCTTGACGGCCTTCATCAGGCCGACGTTGCCCTCCTGGATCAGGTCGCCCTGCGGCAAGCCATAGCCGAGGTACTGGCGTGAGACGGAGACGACGAGCCGCAGGTGCGACATCACCAGCCGGCCGGCGGCCTCGAGATCGCCGTTCTTCTGCAGCCGCTCGGCCAGAGACACCTCTTCCTGCGCGCTGAGCATCGGCAACCGGTTCACGGCCGTGATGTAGGCGTCCAGGTTGCCGATCGACGGCACCACCGACCAGGGGTCGCGGACCGAAAGGGCAGATGTCGTTGCAGTGTTCATGGCAGTTTCTGATCGAGATCTGGAAACCAAGTTCCNTCATATTAGCACTCGAGCGCTGCGAGTGCTAAGTAGGAGATTCAAACAAGTGAGTGTGCATATACATCGTTCAAATCCCCCAACGGGTCTCGATCGACCCCAGCGATTCGTCCAGAGTCTCTAGAAAACGCGGGATGTCCACCGGCTTGGTCACGTAATGCGCCGCGCCCAGCGTCAGCGCCTCCTGAATGCGCGCGCCGGTCGCGTCGGCCGAGACCACGATCACCGGGATGTCGCCGATCTCGTCGTCGTTCTTCAGGTGACGCAGCAATTCCAGGCCGCTGATGTCGGGCAGCTGCATGTCCAGCAGCACCAGGTCCGGCCGCTGGCTGCGGATCGCCGACAGCCCGTCCAGCCCGATCGTCGAGACTGCCAGTTCGACCTGGGGTCGCTGTGCGAGGATGGCGCGCATGATCTCGACGTTGGTCTCGTTGTCCTCGATGTAGTGCACCCGGCGCTGCCGGTAGGCCGANCCGGCTGCGGGCTCGGAGCCCTCCGCGGCGCCGGGCTGCGTCGGCTCGGCGCGCGGCAGACGTAACGTGAACACCGAGCCCTGGCCGGCCACGCTCGCCGCGTCCAGAGTGCCGCCCATCAGCTCGGCGAGCCGGCGGCTGATGACCAGCCCGATGCCGGTGCCCTCGATCGCGCTGTTTTCTCGCCCGAGCCGGTTGTAGGGCTGGAACAGCGCGCCCAGCTGCTCGGCGGTCATGCCCAGGCCGGTGTCGCGCACCTCGATCTCGACCCGGCCGTCGGCGTCCAGGCGGCTCGTGATCACGACCGAGCCGCCAGCCCGGTTGTACTTGACGGCGTTCGACAGCAGGTTGGTGAGCACCTGCTTGACGCGGGTCTCGTCGCCGATCACCGCCAGCGCCGCTGCCGGCGTCGCGATGCGCAGTTCGATGCCGCGCTGACCGGCGGCATTGGCCACCATCGACAGCGCCGCCGACACCAGCGGCACCAGATCGAGCGGACGCAGCGCCAGCTGCACCGCGCCGGCCTCGACACGCGCAAGATCCAGCGTGTCGTTGATCATCTCCAGCAAATGCCAGCCCGCACGCTGGATCTGCTGCACCCAGTCGCGCTGGTGTGCGGCCAGCGCCGGCTCGCGGTCCAGCCCGAGCAGCTGGGCGAAGCCGATCATCGCGTTCAGCGGCGTGCGCAGTTCGTGGCTCATGCGCGAGACGAATTCGCTCTTGGCCCGGTTCGACGCCTCAGCTCGGTCCAGCGCACGCTCGGAGGCCTCGAGGCGCAGGTGCTCCGTGATGTCCTCGGCCACGCCCGCCAGACGCACGGGCCGGCCGAGCGCGTCGCGCAGCACGGTCAGGTGGGCCTGGACCCAGAGCACCCGGCCGTCGCCGCGCAGCAGCCGCATCTGGCGCCGGCTGATCTCGATCCGGCCGCCGAGCAGGTCGGCCAGCTGGCGCCGGCTTTCGGCGCGCTCGTCGGAAGGCGAGATCTCCGAGAACGATGAGCCCAGCAAGTCGGCGGCCGCGCGACCGAGCATCTCGCACAGGCGAGGGTTGGTCTCGACGATGCGGCCGTCGATGTCGAGGAACATCACGCCGATAGGCACGTTGTCGAGGATGCTGCGCAGACGCGTCTCGCTGTCGCGCAGCGCGCTCTCGGCGTGACTGCGCTCGCGGACCTCGCGCTTGAGCTCGGCGGTGCGCTCGTCGACGGCCACCTCGATGCGCCGCGCCCGGCCGGTCACGGTGAGGAGCAGCGCACCGAGCAGCGCCGCTGCGGCCATCCCGGCCACAGAGAACAGCCACGCGTTGGCCTGCGGCTGGCCCGGCAACTGGTTCGGCGCCGCGAACACTCGCAACTCGAGCTTCTGGCCGGCGAAGTCCAGCGCGCGCCGGCGCTCGAACAGGTGGCCCGAAGCGTGCTCGCAGCCGGGCGGCCCCGCCAGGCGGGCGCGCTGCGGCATCGGCGCCGTGTCGACCAGGCACCAGCCCAGGCGCTGCGGGTTCTGGTCGGTCAACTCGGCGAGCAGGCGGCCGGTGCGAACGGTAGCGAACAGCACGCCTCGAAACGCGGCCTCGCGTTCAGCGGCGGTGGCTGGGTGGCCGTCGTAGACCGCCTGGTAGATCACGACCCCGGTCGCGCTCTGGGCCGACTGCGTCAGGCCGAAGCCGCGCGTCGCGGCCGGCTGGCCGCTGGCCCGACTCTGAAGAATTGCGTCGCGCGCGGCCGGGACCGACAGCGCGTCGACCCCCAGCGCTTTGGCATTGCCGGCCATTGGCTCGATCAGCCGGATCACCACCGCGTCGCCGCCGTCGGCCGGCGCCGCGCCACGCTCGAAGACCCGGTAGCCGGCCAGACCCTCGGCACGCGCCTCGGCTTCGAAGGTCGGAATCTGGCTGCGCGCGACGCGTGCGCTGAAGCCCAGTGCCTGCAACTCGAAGGGCTGTTCGAGCCACCAGCGCGTCGCCGCTTGCAGCGTCCTGCGGTCCAGCCCACCCGCGGCGAGGTAGGCACTGTGCAGCGCCTGCAGCGCGAGCAGCGGCTCGTTCAGNCGCGCCTCGACCCTGGCGCCGAGCTGCTGGGCATCGTGATCGAANGCTTCTGCGAGACGTTCCTCGTCCCAGCGGCTGACGACCAGTGTCGCCGCAGCGAGCAGCAGCGTCGTCGCCAGCAGCGGCAGCGCCACCGAGCGCCGGCGCGGTACCCAGGCGGCGCGCGGCCGGCCGATCAGCGTCAGGGTCAACGGCGCACCGATGAGCACGCCCAGTGCGTCGCCGATCCACCAGGTGCCCCAGGTCGCCGCGACCTGGCCCGGCCCGATCGCGCCGGCCGCCAGCAGCGCGGCGCTGGCCAGGCTCGGGTTCACCAGGCAGGCGAGCAGCGCGCCGAGCAGGCCCGTGCGCAGGATGTCGCGCGGCCCGGCCAGCACCAGCGGCTGCGGCACGAAGCGCTCGACGAGCCANGCNCCCAGCCCGGCCTGCAGCGCGGCGCCGAGCCCGATCACCCCGGGCAGCCAGAGCGTGGCNGCGGCGTCGACCTGGCCGCGCGACGCGTTGAGCACGAAGTTGACGAGAAAGGCGCCGAGCGCGACGCCGGCCCAGGCGCTGCGGCCGTAGACCAGCACCGCGGCGAGCGCGATGCCGGCCGACGGGTACAGCGGCGACGCGAAGCCCGGCGGCACCGCCAGCGCCAGGGCGAGCCAGCCGACCATCGCGTAGCCGAGCGCGGTGATGACGATCACGCGCCACGCGGCCTCGGGCGGGCCGGGCTCGGCGGCAGGGGCGCGGACGGCGCTCGGCTTCATGGCCCGACTCTAGCGCTCGCGCCGGAGCGCGACACAGCCTTACACGTTGAACAGAAAGAACGCGCGGCGGGTCGCGCTGATGCCGGGGCGTTGTGCGTCGACCGTCATTTCGTACCCGCTTTCATACCCATTGCCGTGATAGCAGCGGCCACTTCGTTTGGCTCCCCGGTGTCGAAGTCCAGATTGTCGCTGACCTGATCCCACTGTCTGCGCAGGTTGGACGGCGCGATGACGAGGGTGCGGCGCTTGCGCTCGGCCCAGCGTTGGGCGATCAGCAAGCCGGCTTCGATGGTCTTGCCTGCGGCAACTTCGTCGACCAGGATCGCGCCGCTTGGAGAGCGGATTGCTGGTGGCAAACACCGCCGCGTCGATCTGATGGGGTTCAGATCAACCTGCGCGTCCAACAGCGCACCTGCCAGCTGATCCATGGAATCGGTGGCCGCCCGGAGAGTGAGCTTGTGCGCGAAGTATGCGAGCTGGTGTGAGCTGTAGTGCACGCATCACCGGGTCAGGTCAAACGCCAGCCACAAGCGTTTGGGGCGAAACGACCCGTGCCTGCATGCCCGCGTCCTGGACCAGCAGTTTGTCGCCGGTGACCAGCAGCAGGTCGGACTTCGCGGCCAGCAGTTCCCCCAGCAGTTGATCGCCGGGGTCAGGCTCCGGCGAGGTCGCGACGGGGGTCAGCACGATTGCGTGCCGGGCGATGTCGGTCAGCAGTGTCTCGACCTCGGCAACCATCAAACCATGCAGCTTGCGCAGGTCAGGCCGCACGAGCACGGTGCGGTACTCGGCAAGCAAAGCCTCGGACACGACGAATGGGGAACGCCGCGGCCAGCATGCCGTCCAGGATGCGCGCAACAGGCGACGCGTCGTTCCCGGTCAGCAATCCGGCCACGACGACGTTCGTGTCGACGATGACTGCGCGGTGGCTCACGACTTGCGGCGAACGGCCCGAACGTGCTCTTGGGCCACGGCCACCGCCTGGTCTTCGGTGAGCTTGCCGTGCGCTCGCGCGCGGCGCACGAGGTCGCGCGCGTCCTCACGCGATTTGATACCGTAGAAGTCTAGGCTCCCGTCGATCAATTGCCCGATGGTCTTGTCCCGCTGCGCAGATGCTTCTTTGAGCGCGCGGTGGCGGGCTTCAGACAGGGTGATGGTCAGTCGGCTCATGACAGCCTCGCATTGGTGCTTTGACACCAAGTTGCTAGTGCAGCAGCCGGTTCCTGGCAAAGACGGGTCATCATGAAACCTACACGCGCAAGAAACTCAGAAACGACGCCGTTTGCCGTGGCATTCTGGGGTGCGGTGGAATGCCCGGATTCCACCGCTTTGGCTCAGACGTTGAACAGGAAGTTCATGACATCGCCGTCGCGCACGACGTATTCCTTGCCTTCGGCGCGCATCTTGCCGGCATCCTTCGCGCCTTGTTCGCCCTTGAACGCGATGAAGTCTTCGTAGGCAATGGTCTGGGCGCGGATGAAGCCGCGCTCGAAGTCGGTGTGAATCACGCCCGCGGCCTGCGGCGCGGTGTCGCCGACGTGGATCGTCCAGGCGCGGACTTCCTTGACGCCAGCGGTGAAGTAGGTCTGCAAGCCGAGCAGCTTGAATGCGGCGCGGATGAGCCGGTTCAGTCCCGGCTCGTCCTGACCCATCTCGTGCAGGAAGAGAGCGCGGTCCTCGTCACCCATGTCGGCGAGCTCGG
>JGI20214J51088_10002068_pt1 | contig 13562 bp, 7 predicted proteins | sample WetSurMetagenome_FD_51088 | JGI IMG/M metagenome (IMG submission 51088) | reverse complement strand
ATTGAATGATGTATTTACGGGATAACCGGCGTTATTGTTTAATATGAAGCTCGACGGAGCCGGAAGTGCATGATTTATTTTCTCGGAATATTTTATTGCTAAAAATCCGTTATTCAGATAATTTGCTGAAATCAATTTTGATTTATTATGTACAAAGACTTTTTTAAAATCACTTAAAGAACTTTCTTTAATAATATTATTTGTATCAACCGCAGATATCCTGTAATAATAATTTTTCCTGTTTAAAATATTAACATCAGTATAATTATTAGCTATTACAGAATCTTTTAAAATATAATTTTGAAGGGAATCATCGGAACGATAAATCTTATAATATTCTGCACCCTGGACGTTATAAAAGTTCAGATAAACTTTATTCGAATCCATTGAGAATGCATTGAAGCCAAGCGGTGTCTGAGTTATAGTTGAATTTGAATTTTTTTCAAAAAAGAATAAAGTATCTTTCAGGCTGTTTAAACCGATTTCCTTCAATCCGTTTTTATCAAAGTCGTAACTAATCTGGTTAAAAGCATTTATATCTTTTAAAAAAAACACCGGACTGAACTTTTGAGTACTATTATCATATTTCAAAATATAAAAATATGTCCCGGAATTAATGAGAATCTCATCCCTGCCGTCATTATCTGTATCAGCTGATTTTGTTGATGTTTCGAAATTCGGTTTGTAATTATAAATGTTAACGTCGGATATAATATTATAATTGTTAATATTATATTTGAAAATATAAATTGTATAATATTGCGTCGGATTATTGGCGTTCGTGATTGTACCTGCTGCGAATTCTTTTTTCCCGTCCCCGTCAAAATCCCCTGAGACAAGGTTTTCAGCTTTTATGAATTTGTCTAATGTAGTTGAAAATACTTTTTGGTAAGTGTTATTTGAAACATTCTTGTAAATCTGTATAACAGTCTTTGGCTGAGAAGAAGACTGGGAATAAATTAAATTTGTGAAAACAATTTCCTGTTTTCCATCACTGTCAAAATCTTCAGTTAATACGCTTTGAGAGTTTGATTCGGATGTAATACCGCCTTCATAAGGAAGATTTGCAATCTCTGTAAAATTATTATTTCCGTTGTTTTCCAGTATCCTCAATCCTGATTTACCAAATCCTAATATTTCTTTGAGACTGTCACCGTCAGTATCGGCAATTTTTGATGACCAGAAATTATTATTCAATGTATCACTCCATATCAGAACAGTCGGTAACTGGTTCACAGCAGGCGGCTGATACAGATATCCGTTGCGGCTCTTTGAGCATAGTAACTCATTTTTACCGTCATTATTTATATCCGCTAAATCCCTTGCAATAATAAAATCCACCCAATTATTGTTTGATACTTTGACAAAGTTCCCGTTCAGGAACTGATAAAGATTAATCCTGTAATTGTTACTTATTTCGTTTATAAAAACATTATCCCTGTTGTTTCCGAATATATCTGATACTTTACCGCAAACCTGCGAAACAGGTAAGAAATAATTTTTCTTAACAAATCCATAATTGTTAATTTCCGTACCTGTTGTAAAATGAAATCCTGTATCAATCAACGAGATGCTTTTTCCGTTTAATGCTTCAGCTTCTAAATAAAATTCATATTCCGAATTACTGTATAAATCCGCACTCCTCAATAAACCTGAATGATACATTGAGATAACCCCGATATTATTTCCATCCCCGTCAGCGTATATATACTGATATGGCTCAGAAATATTTGTACGCTTATAAAATATTTTGCCGAGCGTCTTTTTATTCGTTACAAATTCAATTAATTCGGAATAATTATTTTTATCAATTAAATTTCCAAATGTATAATCCAGAATTACGGGATTTGTCCTGTCTTTAAAAATTACCATATTATGTTCAATATTCCTGCCGGTTAGAGTATTCATCACCAGACTCAATGTATATGACGTATCTGCAAGAGTCGAAGTATTCCATTTTATTATAGTATCAGCCAATGCCTGTCTTTTAATGTTAGTAATTACCGGATTCATTGTCAGAGGAAAAATACCTGCACCGTAATAAATAGAAAATGACGAGAATAAAGATGATGCAGCCGAGACGCATATCGGGATTGTATCTTTATCAAATGTATAATCCTGGAATGGTGTATGTATTTTAGTTGTAGATGATAAGTTAAAATTATTAAATGAATTAATTGCATTGACCCTTCCTGATGCATTAGTAAAATTCCAGTTATTCTGCCCCTGCATATACGAAGTTGTTGAAACTAATATTCCTTTGATTTCCTCCGGTTTCAGGGAATGATTTCGTGTGAGCAGCATAGCGGCAACTCCTGAAATTATTGGAGCAGAAAAAGATGTTCCGTTNACATAATCGTAATCATTATTAAATGCCGGATTTCCTTTACCCGTTCTTGTTGTAGTAAGTATTTGAGAACCGGGAGCAAATATATCTACGGTAACTCCGTAAGAAGAGAATGATGTTTTGGTATCATTCTGGTCCGAAGCTGCAACAGACGTAACTTCATCAAATGCCGATGGATAATGCAATGCGAAAGATGCGTCATTACCTGCTGAACAGGAAATGAAAATATTTTGAAAATAGGCAAACCTTATAACGTCTTTCAATAAATTACTATAGATATAATCACCGAAACTGAAATTAAAGATTCTAACACCCATCGAAGCACCGTACAGGATAGCAGAAGCAACATCGCTTTCTTTACCATAACCGTCAATATCGAAACAGCGAAGTACAAGTACTTTGGATTTCGGAGCAACGGATGCAATGCCAATACCATTATTTATCGAAGCATTTATTATACCGGTTACCGCAGTACCGTGTGAAAATTTATTATCATCAGTCGGATCGTTTTTATAGTCAATGAAATTCCATCCTCTCCAATCATCCGTAAAGCCATTATTATCATCGTCTATTCCATTTGATTCCTTCCCGTTTCCATATTCTCCTTTATTAATGAAATAACTTTGCTGAAGGTCCTGGTGTAAAAAATCTAATCCTGAATCTATAACACCTATGATTATAGTAGAATCGCAATAAGTATTATTCCAAACTTCAGGAATACCTGAAAGATTCAGATAATACTGGTAGGATAAATAAGGGTCATTTATAAATATACTTTTGCTGTCACTATTTTCAAGATTTATTTTCAAATCGGTTTCTATATATTCCACATACTCATTATTCGACAATAATTTAATTGCTTTTTCCGAATTAGAAGGATTAATCTTTAAAATGAATATTCTATCCAGACCCGATTCATGATATTCTTTGGAAACTGAAAAATGATTTTTAAAATCCTTGAAAATCATTCTTGAATTTGAAATTCCCAAATTAAAACAAAGTTTTGAAAACGAACTATTACCGGCAGCGGGTGAATTATTTGTAAAGTTGTTTATTATATTCGAAGGGGTTTCTTTCTTAAATTTCAAAATCAAATCCTGATTCTGAGAAAATAAAAAGACACTATTAAAAGTTAAAAAGTATAGAAACGCAAAAGAAATAAATTTATATTTTAGCATATACAAAATTCATATCTAAGATATGCTTACAGGAACTTAAAATAAATGAAAAATGGAATTCCATTTGTGTTTACACTTACTAAGTTGAACATAATGAGACATTGTCAATTGTTCATTAAAAGCCTCATCATCAATGATTATGATGCGGTTTATAAGCGGGACAAGTTAATACTTGCCCCTTCTCAAGAATATTCAGAAAATTTATTTGTTTTCAAAATCCGGAAAATGCATTTCCATCAACCCGTAATTGTACTTGTTACATCCTTATGCTGTTTAGGAGGTTTTGTAATAATCGTCAGGATTGCTCCAACCAGACTAAGAATACCTGTAGCAATAAAAGCCACCGTATATCCGCCTGTTAATTCTTTTACCTGTGATGCAAAGATATTACTTAGCAGTCCGCCGACACCGTAGGCAGTAAAAACAAAACCATAATTTATTCCGACACTTTTAGTTCCAAAGAAATCCGCTGTGATTGCAGGGAATATTGCAAGATAACCACCGAAGCAGAAACCGACAAGAGATATACCAAACCAGAACCAAAATGGAACAGCCGGAATAAAAATATAAGATAATAATGCCAGACCACAGACAAGAAATATTAGAAATAATGTTCGCATACGTCCGAATGAATCAGAAATTTTTCCCCAAAAGATTCTGCCTATAACATTGAATATCGCTAATATACTCACTCCTACAGCGGCAATTTCTTTAGTATACTTTGCTAATTCCTGACCGATTGGTGAAGTTTGTCCGATTATCATCAAACCAGTTGCACAACCAACGAAATATAACAGCCATATCANATAAAACTGTACAGTTGAAAGCATTTGTCCGGTTGAAAAATCAACTTTGCTGACCACTGCGGTAGTTGGCGGATTCCAGCCTTCAACCTTATATCCGGCAGGAGGATTACGTAAAATTAAGCCTCCGAGAGTGATAAGAACAAGAAAAACTATACCGAGNATTCTGAAAGTAGAATAAATACCAATTGAACCGATTAAGGCATTTGCAACCGGTCCGACTATTAAAGCACCTCCGCCGAAACCNGCAACTGCTAATCCGGTAATAAGTCCGCGTTTGTCAGGAAACCATTTAATTCCTGCTGATATCGGGCAAACATATGCAATACCGATACCGATACCGGATACAATTCCATAAAAAATAACGATTGAGGTCAGGTTACTCGCATAACTTGCCAGTATCATACCAATACCGAGTAAAATCCCGCCTACTATTGCGATTCTTGGTCCTGCTTTATCCTGCCATTTTCCTCCAACAATTGTAGCTAATGCAAAAAATATCAGGACAAAGGAAAAAGGTAGAGAAGCCTGAGTAGGGGTAATCCCCAGTTCCTGTTGTAACGGAATTCTAAATACACTCCAGGCATATATTCCGCCTAAACAAAGTTGTATTAATAACGCACCAACAACTATGAACCAACGATTGAAACTTTTTTTATTATCCATTTAAACTCCTTTTAGTTTTGGGTTAATAAAAAGAGAGCAGCGGGAAATAACAAATCTTGCTACTCTCTCTTTTAATTATTGTATTATTCATCTAAGGTCGAGATATCACCAACTTCTTTACCTAATGACTCGGCTTTCAGGAGCCGACGCATAATTTTTCCTGAACGTGTTTTTGGTAATTTATCACGGAATTCAATCTCTTCCGGGCGTGCGATTGCTCCAATTTCTTTGCTAACCCAATCTTTCAATTCCTGTTTTAATTCATCTGACTTAGCAAAACCAATTTTCAGTGATACATAAGCTTTCGGGACATCACCTTTTACAGGATGAGGAATGCCGATTACCGCTGCTTCTGCAACTGCCGGATGTGCTACTAAAGCACTCTCCACTTCAGCGGTTCCTAATCTGTGTCCGGCGACATTTAAAACTTCATCTGCTCTGCCTCTAAACCAGAAATAACCGTCATCGTCAATGGTACAAGAATCACCTGTTAAATAAATACCGGGAAAACGTGACCAATAAACATCTTTATACCTATCAGGGTCTTTATAAAGGGTTCTTAACATAGCCGGCCAGGGTGCCATTAAAACAGCAAATCCATTCTCATTCGGTTTAATCGGTTTACCTTCTGAAGTAAATACATTCGCTTTTATTCCCGGTAATGGTTTTGTACCGGACCCCGGTTTTAACGGAGTTATTGGAAGTGGCGATATCATAAAACTACCGGTTTCTGTTTGCCACCAGGTATCCATAATCGGACAACGATCTCCGCCGATGTGCTGATAATACCAACGCCAGGCTTCAGGATTAATTGGTTCACCAACACTACCCAGGAGCCGTAAGCTGGATAGATTATACTTTTGTGCCCAGGTTTCGCCATATCTCATATGCATCCTGATTGCAGTCGGTGAAGTATAAAGAATAGTCACCTTTTCCCGTTCAATCATTTTCCACCATCTGCCGGCATCCGGAAAATCAGGAGCGCCCTCAAAGAGAATCGAAGTCGCACCATTCATCAATGCTGCATAAACTATGTAACTATGTCCGGTAACCCAGCCAATATCAGCGGCACACCAATAAATGTCAGTCTCTTTAATATCAAAGACAAACTTCAATGTCGAATATGTACCAACAGCATAACCACCATGAACATGAACAATGCCCTTTGGTTTGCCTGTTGTTCCGGAAGTATAAAGCGTGTAGAGAACATCTTCCGGGTCCAATTGTTCGGTCGGACATTGGTCTGATTCATTCTTCGTAATTTCATGCCACCACAAATCTCGTCCCTGTTTCATATCAACTTTTGTATTGGCACGATTAAAAACTATAACCTTCTGAATAGACGGTGTATCTTTGACTGCATCGTCTGCATTCTTTTTTAGTTCGACAAGTTTACCGCGACGATAAGCTCCGTCTGTAGTAATTAAAAGTTTAGATTCAGCATCGTTTATTCGGTCTCTTAATGAACCGGAACTAAAACCTGAGAATATAACAGAATGAATCGCTCCGATTTTGGCACAGGCAAGCATCGCAATTGGTAATTGTGGTGTCATTGGCATAAATAGTGTAACTCTGTCACCCTTCACAATACCTAATTTCTTCATTGCATTAGCAAGCTTACAGATTTCCCGATTCAGGTCGGNATAAGTCCAACGTTCTATTTTTTCATTTTCCGGTTCCGGTTCATAAATATAAGCAACTTTATTACCGAGTTTACTAAGATGTCTGTCTATTGCATTATGGCAGATATTAAATTTACCTCCAACGAACCATTTAGCAAAGGGATTATCCCATTCTAAAACTTTATCGTAGGGCTTATACCAGTCTAATTCCTTAGCAACTTCTCCCCAATACCATTCAAGGTCTTCTGCTCGCTTTAATAGTTCATCTAAAGTCTTTATTCCATGTTTGTTCATGAACTTTGTTATATTTGCATTTTTAACAAGTTCTTCGGGCGGATTGAATAACTCTTTAACGTCAGTCATTAAAATGTCTCCTTTTCATTTAGTTTGATTTTTGATTTATATTAATAATAAGTTGTAAACTGAAATTCCATATAAAAAGTGGTTAACAAAAAAATCCCGGCTAAGCCTGAGTTGATTTTGGCTTTTATAGGATTCAATCGTTGAAAGTTTAATCAATAAGTAACTATAAAATTTTGATAATTTGCATTTTTCGGAGAGGTCTGTGTTATATTCTCTCATAGATATAACACTCTTTACCTATTCCAAATACTATAGTCAAAAATAAATAAAACTGATAAAACAAACAACACAAAATAATAATACTTGCCCGGGAACTGAGGAAGTTAATACATTCTGCTTCCATTCAGAAATGTCATTTTAACTTCAGCATCTCTGATTTCATCACTATTCAATTTGAATATATCTTCCTCAATTACTATTATATCGGCGGCTTTCCCTGCTTCCAGATTTCCTCTTTCATTTTCATCAAAGGAGGCATAAGCATTATTAATAGTATAAGCTTCAAGGCAGGATTCAAGAGCAATGCAGTTTTCAGGATAGAAACCATCAGGATATCCTTCAACTTTTCTTGTCATTGCATAATAAATCGTTTCAAATGGATTTTCTGTGACAACCGGAAAGTCAGTTCCAAAGCATACTTTAATTCCCTTATCTATAAGTTTTTTATAATTGTGAGTTGTTTCAGGATTAATAATTTTTTCAACTGCAATTTTTGAATCAAACCATAAATGAGCCGGCTGAACCGATACAATTACACTATCTTTATTAAATTTATCAAAATCCGATGGGTCAATATGTTGTGCATGTTCAATTCTGTATCTTTTTTTCCCTTTAACAGGATTCAGCCATTCAACATCATTAAAAATATCAAGAACTTCACTCACAGCTTTATCTCCTATAGCATGTATTGACGGTTGATATCCTGCTTCGCAAATCAGATGTGTATAAGCGGCAAGTTCCCCGCTTTCAGCCGAATCAGTTCTTACTCCATTATGATTTTTATTATTATAATCTGATTTGAAAAAAGCTGTTTCACTCGATAAAGAACCATCATAATAAGCTTTATAGGAATTAAATTTTATCCACTTTTTATATTCCGAAAATTCTTTTTCATATTTCAGCCGATTCCCGAATTCTTCATACGGAAGTCGTGAATCAATTTTCAGATTTAATTCGTTTTTTTCAAGCAGATTCATATATATTTCAAGGTCTTCGACGAAAGTTATATCAGAGACAGCGACAATTCCAAACTTGTAAAGATTTTGAATTTCTTTTTTTAAAATCAGGGCTTTCTCTGAAACTGATTTTTGAGGAACGGAAGTCCGTATAAAAGTAAAAGCATTTTCATTAAACTCACCCGTCAAATCCCCGTTATCATCAACAGGAGCTTCTTCATGTGGAAATTGCATTGGTTTAAGATTAAGAAAATCAATAGCGATAGTATTAAGAACACAGGAATGTAAATCGTTTCTTAAAATAAACATAGGAAATTCTCTGCATAATTTGTCAAGAAAGAATCTGTCAATTTTCAATTTTCCCTTGAAATTAGCCTCGGAGAAATATCCTCCGTAGATGCATTCTCCCGGTTTTAAATCCGCCTTATATCGTTCAACTTCTTTTTGAAAATCTTTTTTTGTTTTTGCATATCTGAAATTGATATGCGAGTTTACCATTGCTCCGGCGACTAAGTGGCAATGACCATCTGTAAATGAAGGCAGGACAAGTTTACCCTTTAAGTCTATATTCTTGTCAAATTCTTTTTTGTTAAAGTTATTACGGTTTCCAACGAAAATAATTTTNCCGGATATATCATCAAACCCAATTGAATTGACGAATTTATTTTTACCTGTCCANGCTTTACAGTTATATAATAAAGTTTTCATCTATAAAAAAAAGCCATAGTCATTTAAACTATGGCTTGGTATAATAATTTCTTTTAAAAATTTATTTTACTAAAATCATTTTTTTGGTGTCAGTAAAATCACCGGCTTTTATCTTGTAGAAATAAATGCCGCTTGAAAGAGGTGAGGCATCGAAGACATAAGTATAACTACCTGCTTCTTTATTTTCATTTATTAGTGTAGCTATCTCTTTTCCTGAGACATCATACACAGTTAGTTTTACATTGCTTCTTTTCGGTATATCAACAACTACTTTNGTTGTCGGATTAAACGGGTTAGGATAATTCTGTAATAATTTATANTCCGATGGAATACTATTATTGTTCGAAATTCCNGTAAGACCCTGAACACACATGTAGGCATTCACTCTTCCGCTTCCTAATAATCCTACATAACCCGGATTGATGCCATAAATATTGTCAACACCTGCGAGTAATTTAGTAACTACCTGAGTTGCAGTATAACCGACAGGAGCTTTTGACCAGATTAATGCAACTACTCCTGATACGATTGGGGCTGACATTGATGTGCCATCATAGTAAGCATAAGTATTATTCCATAATGTAGCATAGATACTAACTCCGGGAGCACACAAATCAACTGTCGAATGATAATTAGAGAAATAAGCTTTTGTATCACTCGATGTGGTTGCAGCAACAGAAATAACGTTATTGTATGATGCAGGATATCTCGCAACATTTGCTCCATCATTTCCCGCAGAAGCGACAACGATAGAACCATTAGCAAAAGCAGTATTGANTAAATTTTGAGTATATGAACTCGNTGTAGTACCACCAAAACTGCAATTAATTACTTTTGCACCATTTTGATAAGCATACATGATACCGTTATTTGTGTTATAAAGATACGATACACCGCCGCCTGTATAATCGTTATCTGCACCGTGTTTACAAATTAATAACTTGCATTTGAATCCGATTCCTGCACCTCCGATAGCATTGTTTGAAACTTCAGATGCACAGCCCGAAGTATGTGAGCCATGGTCACAATTTGACCCATAGATTTGAGGGTCATTATCTTCACCGGTCGGAGGAACATTCGGTCCGCCTGCAAAATCCCAGCCAATCCAGTCATCAACATAACCGTTATTATCATCATCAAAAGCATTAGTAGGATTTTCTGCCCAGTTTCTTTTTATGTTAGCAGCCAAATCCGGGTGGTCTAAATCGCTTCCAGTATCTACCATACCAATAATTATATTCGTATCTCCCTTATTTAAATCCCATGCTAAGTAAGCACTGATCTTATTAAGAAACCATTGTGAACCTATCGAAGGGTCATTTGGTGTAAAATCTGATTCATAAACATAATCCGGTTCCGCCCATTCAAGTATATCCTTATTTTCGTCAAATATTTTATTAGAAAGTTCACCAGGGTCAAAATCATAATCGTAATTAACAGAGAATATCCTTGTCAGTTCCTCATCACCTATTAAATGTTTTGTGAGTTTACTCAGGGGATAAATCTGTTTTACTTCCGAAGGATTAAATTTTGATATTAATTCATCAAGCTTTTGAATTCCGAAAGTTTTTTGACCGAACGTATTTATTTGAATTTTGAATTTCAAATTAATTTTACCTTTCAGATATAGTGCACCGTCATCCATTCTTTTAATGACACCTTTGTTCATCATTTTATATTTAATTCCGGTAGAAAAATTAAAACTGAAAAGTGTAAATGAAACTGAAAATATCAGTAAATAAAAAATAGTAAATTTAAAGTTTTTTATTTTTTTCATAATATTATTTTATTTAGTTAAAATTTCAATTATCAGGATTACTGATAAAGTGACATTCGTCACTTTATCAGCATCATTTTCTTTGTTTCAACAAACGAGTTGCTTTCCATTTTATAAAAATAGAATCCGCTTGAAATACCTTCACCATTGAAATCAACCGAATAAAATCCTGCGGTTTTATTTTCATTCAGTAAAATCATTAGTTCACGCCCGATTAAATCGTATATTGTAATTTTCACAAATCCGTCCTCCGGAAGTGCAAAATTAATTTTTGTAACCGGATTAAAAGGATTCGGATAGTTCTGTCCTAATTCGTATTTGGTCGGAAGGTTTGCATTATTATTATTGCCGCCGATACCTGTCGGTGCAACCTGATAAGCAGTTACGTTTATATTATCAACATACCATCCGTCCCAGTTAGTGTTGCTATCACTGGAGTCTCTGAATCTAACGAGCATATTTGCTGAGCCGCTGACAAAAGGAGTAATATTAAAACTCTGCAATTTCCAGGATGCAGAATCAAGACCGTTAAACGAAGCTACTCTTGACCATGTTGAACCGTTGTTACTCGATACGTCAACAAATCCATAATCCCATCCTGTTTCCAAAGCATACTTTTGATACCAGCTTAAAAATACTGCAGGGTAAGAAGCAACATTCAAAGGTACTGAAATCATCTGGTTCACACCATTGTTCGTGCAAATACCTTTAAAAGAATGTGTGGGTGATAAATATTTATTAGTTACAATTGACCAGTTTGTCATTGTCGGGAAATTAGAAGTACCGTTTTCTGCGCTGTCTTTTAAAACTGTATATCCTGTTCCAACCATAATATTAACATTTTTATCGTACATTGTAATTGTATCGTTTTGTCTTAAACGAAGCCTTGCATAAATTACAGAATTGTTTGGTGCTGAAGCACCGATTGTAAAGTTGAAAGTAACGCTGTCCGAAGCAAAAATTCCTAATGAAGGTCTTGTAAAAAGTTGAGTAGGAACTGTTAAATATCCTGAAAGTGGAGTCAGTTCAACTCTGATATTTGATGCAATACCCTGTCCCTTATTTCTGAATAAAACTTTTAAGTTGCCGGTCTCACTCTGAACGTATGTAGTTTTATTTAAGGTTGCACTTTTCAAACCAACATAAGGTCCTGCGACAAGGCAGATATATTTATTCATTTCGAGACAAGTCTGAGCTTCCGGTAAAATGTTTACCTGAGGAGGCCAGAAACCAATTACGCCAACTTCGGGAGTCATACCAAATCTGTGTGTAGAATGTCCTGTCGAATCATTGCTGTAACACCAATCAATATCTCCGCCTCGAACATAATAGCCGACAGTCTGATATGGAGTTCCAAAACTAAAATGATTAACTGCTACTATATCATTACCGTACTCATTAAAAACCGCATCGTCCGGAGTTGGAGTCGGATCGCACCATGCATAAGGTTTAATTAAATAATTACCATAGGTGTGATAATCCAAATTGACCTTAAAATTTCTTGAATTATAAAAAGTTTTAAAATTTTGATCTTCAACTTCAGAAAAAGGAGCAGTGCCTCTATATGTATCCGAAGATGGAGATGTGGAAGAACCTCCATTTGCTGAATTCCAGAAATTGTATGTTCCGAAATTTCTGTTAAGGTCAACACCCGTAGCACCAACCTGCGGACTTCTGTTTTTTCTCCATTGCCCACCGCCGGTCGGGTTAGTTGTCTGGTTATAGACATAACCATCTGGATTAATAAAAGGTGTCCAATATTTCACGGTTGTTTAGAATATATGTTGCAATAGGGTCAATGTTATAATTTTCAACTAACCAATAAACGAAATATAATACGTTCGACATTCCCAATGGCTCGCGGGCATGTGTCACACCGTTTAACCAAATTTCCGGTCTTCCTGTTGGTGCAGATGGATTCTTTGTTATTCGGACAGTCCACATTGGTCTGCTTTCATAACTATTGCCGATAGACCATTTTGCAGAAACCAAAGTTGGATATTCTATTGCAAGAGTATCTATCTTTCCGATCGCCTCTGCCCATTTCAAATGTCCGCCCATTGTACCATAGATAGAATGAGTAATATCGTAATCTTGTTGGGATTTTCGTAAAGCTTCCTGAATCTGTGCGGGGCTCATTTGAGGAATACTGTTGTAGTACTCCATCCAATCATAAATCTCTATACTGTAAGGTACACCTGAATTATTCAGCATTTTGATTTCACTTTCTGAAAGCCACGTTTCAAAATATAATCCGGGTTTGTGAATCCCTCCATCAAAATTTAATCCGGCATTTGAAATTCTATTGAAATCTGCTGAATTCACAGCATATATTTTAACTTTCGAATATCTTTCCTGTACATTTTTTGTCTGAGCATAAGAAAAACCTGCAATAAAAAACATTAATAATAATGCAATTGCAAATTGTGGTTTAAAATATTTCATTGATTTTAAAATTAACTTTTTAAAAATATATTTAGTTAATTTAAATATAATAGTGAAATAATTCAAGTTTATTTTATAATCAATTAAAAAAAATGTAATTCAACAGTTTGTTGATTTTATCATTATATTATTATATTTGATAAATAATATTGTACATTAATTTAATCATGAGGTAAAAAATGAAAAAATTCTACAAACTTTTGGTTATTTCGTTTCTACTATTTTTGGCAGCGGAAGCGTATGCACAACCTATATTAATATATCCCCCAAACAATTCAATTGATATTCCATTATTTCCTGTTTTTGACTGGAATAATGTAACTGGTGCAACACAATACAACATCCAGATATTTCAGGGGGCGACACTTATTTTAGACGTATCAGGTATAACGATTTCAGAATATCCTCTTGTTTCAGCAATTTTAGCTAATAGCACTACGTATTACTGGAGAGTGAGGGCATTCGTAGGCACCTGGGG
>JGI20214J51088_10002067_pt1 | contig 13562 bp, 10 predicted proteins | sample WetSurMetagenome_FD_51088 | JGI IMG/M metagenome (IMG submission 51088) | reverse complement strand
AAATCGGGTGCAAGGATAATCGCAGAAGTTCCCATCAATCGGAAAACCTGCTCCCAGCCCTGGACCGTTTCCAAACCTCCTGGAGCCACGGGTCGTTTCTGAATTTTTCTCGGACCAGCCTGTATTGTCGGTTTCTTTTCGGAAGGGATTTTTTCAGCAGGCTGTTTTTTCACAAGTCATCATCTCTTTTTTCAGGAACAGAAGGCAGTGTGAACCGGAACGTCGTTCCCTTCCCGATACCTTCCGATTCCGCCCATATCCTGCCCCCGTGCACTTCGATGATCCTGCGTATGGTAGTCAGACCTATCCCGGTACCAGGTACAGACACATCCAGCTTCTCGAACAGGTTGAAGATGCGTTCGAGATACCGGGATTCGAGGCCGATACCGTTGTCCTGTACGAAAAAGACCGGTGGACCTTCCGGGAAGTCCACCCCGATCCGTATAATAGGATCAGGCCGATCCCCGGAGAACTTGATGGCATTCTCGATCAGGTTGCTCATAACCTGGCGGATCCGGGCACGGTCGACAAAGACGTTCGGGAGATCGGGCGCGACCTCGACCCTGACACCCCGTTCGCTGAGTGGGCCGGCAAGAAGTTCCACCGATTCACGCACAACCAAGCCGAACGGGATGACTTCGGGGGGTTTTACAACCCGCCCTATGCGGGAAAGCTCGAGAAGATCGGCGAGGAGTTCCTGCATCGTATCTGCCGCTGTCGTTATCCGCTCGATGTCCTTCTGCAGCTGAACAGGATCGTTCTTCTGGACATCTGCTTCGATGAGTCCCGCAAACCCGCGGATAGTGATGAGCGGGCTTTTGAGGTCATGTGAGATTGTGTAGGTGAACCGTTCGAGAGCAGCATTCTTGTCTTCGAGTTCTTTGATGAGCACTTCGCGCTGGTTTTCAGCCTGTTTGCGTTCGGTAATATCCTGGATAACCCCGACAAGATGCACAACTTTTCCGGAAGTATCAGAAATCGTTTTCCCGTCACCGGATATAATGCGGACTGAATAATCCGGGCGTATCAGTCGGTACTCTTCGGGTTGGTAATGGCCGGTAGCAATCGCATCGGCAATGATTTGGTCATGCTTCTCAATGTCGTCAGGATGCATCGCCTTTCGGATGTTTTCCAGCGTCAGGTCAAATTTCCCGGGCTCGTAGCCGAAGATCCGGTAGGTCTCGTCCGACCATACGATATGGTTTTTCACCAGATCGAACTGCCAGCTCCCGACATGGGCAAGCATCTGGGCCTGGTTCAGGATGTCATTGATTTCCCTGATGAGGGATTCTGCCCGTTTTCGTTCGGTAGTGTCCCGGACAAAGCCCTCGCTGAACACGACCTTTCCCGCAGCATCGAACGTGACGCGGACATTGAGGGAGACCCAGAAGAGGGACCCGTCTCTGCGTTTTCCCTGGCCGGGATAATCGGCGACCCTCCCCGTTTTATCCAGGTGCCGGAAGACCTCGTCGCGATCTTCCCTGCTCACGTACAACGACGAGGCCGGAATCCCCACCATCTCTTCAGCAGACGGGTAACCGTACATCACCGCTGCAGCAGGATTGGCCCGGGTGATAATCCCCGCACCGTCGGCACGGAAATAGGCGTCCTGCATATTCTCGAGCGTTGAGCGGTACTGCTCTTCGCTCTCCCAGAGCAATTCCAGCGCCTCCTTCTGTGCAGTGATATCGATGATCGTGCCCTCAGCCACGTCCCGGTCGTAATTGAGCCGGGCGGAGAACTGGCCCCAGAAAATCCTGCCGGTTTTCTTGTTCCTGAGCTTGACAGTACGATCATCGATCTGCCCGGTCTCCCGCAGGATTCGGGCAACCTCGTCGCGCTCCCCATGGTTCACATACAAAGATCGGATGTCCTGCCCGATCGCCGCAGCGACTGATTCAAACCCTGCGAGATCGGCGTACCGCCGGTTGCAGGCAACAACCGTCGCATCCTTCAGGCTCGTCTCAAAGAGCCCGACCTGGGCATACTGGTACAGGTTCCGGTACCTGCGTTCGCTCTCGACAAGGGCCTCCCCTACTCGTCTCCTTTCCGTGATATCATCGATCGTGTTGTCGAAAAAAACCTCACCATTTTCGGAGATCTTCCGGGTTGCCGTGACACGACACCAGATCGGCCTCCCTTTGAGGGTTTTGTACCTGACATCCATACCAGTGATTAATCCTTTTTCCACAACCTCATCGCTTATTTTGCGGCGCTGGTCCGGGTCGAAATAGAGATCGTTCGGGTTAACTGCAAGAAGCTGTTCCCTGCTGTCTGCTTCGTAAATCCTGATTGTCGCCGGGTTCGCCTCGATGATTTTTCCATTTGGCCCGGGGGTTGTACGAAGGAGGCCGATATTCACGTTATCGAACAGCTCCTGGTACTGCTTCCGGGCGGCTGCAAGACCGACTTCAGCAGCATTCCGCTGCTGCTGCTCATATTCAAGGTTCCGGGAGAAGACCTTCGATGCCTTCCCAACGAGATAGGCGGAAACAATTGCAGCCAGAACGAGAAGCGAACTCACAAAAATGGTGTCTTCCCAGCCCGTCGAGACAAAGATCGCGCGTTCAAGGTAATTCTGGACAAAAAGGATCGCGATTACCAGGGGCAGGAAGATCCGGAGCAAACGGGCCCTGATGGAACTGCCGGTCACGAACGATAGCGGATATGCATCCGGGCCTGCAGCAAGTACGATACCGGTGCCCAGAAAAAAGGCAGCAAGCGCAGAGGTAAGCGCAATAGGGATGAGAACCGTTCCGTAGAGAAACGGGTTCCCGTAGAAATAGCTGAGCAGGATCGTGAAACTAAAAAGCGTAATAACGATACCGAGGGTACAAGCGACATTCCGGATTGTCCGGGCATATTTCGGGACACGGGAAAAGAGCAGCAACAGAAAGATCGCAAGCGCGGAGATCAAAGTGAGAAGAACGGCGAGAGGGGAAATGGGTGTTGACGTAAGGGGGAAAATGGCATTACCAGCCTTGACGAGGAATGTCTCCACCACGAAATGGCCACCCGTGATATTTATCGGAAGTTCGATGGTTGAAAGCACAACAACCAGAAAAATGATGAATGCTATCATGTATCGTGTCATCCTTTCAGGGAGACGATAGACAATGCCGGCAAGGATCAGCCCGAGCAGGATCCAGAAAAGGGAAGCACTGAACGCGATTCCCTTCAGTCCCGGCAATACGCTGGTGAGTACGGGAATCCCCAGGAACAATCCCACGAGGCCGAGAGTCCCGATCAGGGCAGCCATCAGGGCACAGATAATGCTCAGAACGCGGTAAAAATGCGTTGAGGGTGCTTCACCAGAAGGCAGGTCTGTCTTCAAGACGTCCACCGGTATTTCCCTGCCCACAGCATACGAAACAGCATCTTATGTTTCGAGATAGATTCGCCGGATATTATAGTTATCCCCGGGCGTTCAGCGAAAGACAACCGGTGAAGACAGATTCTCTCTTCTCTCAGGGGCACGGTCCACTTATACGTCCTGCTGGTTATCAGTATGTATCGAACGCAATTCGATTGCAGTGCCACAATGACTTTATGGGGGCCATCACGATTACCCGGAACGCGTTCGCATTCTCCATGAATATGGTAAACCGGATCTGTTATTCGAGAAGAGAGATGATTTACGAAACTTAACCGATAATGCAGTTTTTGGCAATTTCCATTCTGTTTCAGGGTCTTTTACCCGTGATGTTTTCCTGACGCCCCCCCGGTGCCACAGAGGTCTTGCACCTGCGACTACACTGGCATCCGGTATGCTCCTTTCGGTACGAAGATCTCAAACCGTGCCCCTTTGCCGGGTTCACTGGTTTCGTTAATCGTGATTCCCGTTATCGCCAGGATCTCCCGGGACAGGAAGAGACCTAGACCGGTATTATGCCCGAACCCGCGTTTGAAGAGCCGTTTTTTGTCCTCTGCCGGAATTGCCGACCCGTCATTTTCCACGAAGAGTGTCAGACCATTATCGGATTCCTGTGAGCCGATCCCTATCGTCGTCATGGCCGTACCGCCATAACGGAGCGCATTATCGATCAGGTTATAGAATACCCGCTCAAACAGGGGATCGGCAAAAACCTCGAGTCCGCTGATATCCTCAATAATCCGGACATCCCGCATAGGGAGTCCGGCCAGGGCGTTGTGAATCCCCGCTTCCACCTTCTGCCATGAGGGTGCTTTCACTCCCAGGTCCTGGTACTCCTTCGTAAAGACAATCTGGCGTTCGATAGCGTTTGCAGCCCGCTCTTCCCTGATGATGTATTCCGAGATCTTTGCAGTATCCCCGAGATGTTCCTTGGAGAGTTCAAGATTCGCCTTAAGGGAGAAGAGCTGGTTATTGATATCATGCCTGGTGATACTTGACAGGAGGTTCAGCTTGGCATTTGCCTGTTGCAGGGCCTCTTCAGCCCGCCTGCGTTCGGTGATATCCTCAAAAACTGCAACAAAATAGCCGTGTTGCGGGCTGAAGACCGAGACATTCAGCCACATCTTCAGGGGTTTGAAATCGATCTCGAAGCTCGCGGGTGTCCCGGTTGAAGCAACTCTTCCATAGGTTTCGAACAGCTCGGGATTCAGGGTTCTGACATCCGGCAACACTTCCAGTACCCGCTTGCCGGTTGTTTCCTTTAATCCGGTGAGGCGTTCGAATGCCTTGTTCACATCGAGGTATACCCAGTCGACGGGCCTGCCCTGATCATCGTACATCATCCGGCAGTAGGCAAACCCTTCGAGCATGTTCTCAAAAAGGGATCGCCATTTTCCTTCGCTCTCCCGCAGTCGATCCTCGTTGATCTTAAGGTCCCGTAGGAGGAGATCGTACGGCCGACTCAACCCGATAACAATGAACACGAGATAAAAGAGATAGACGGAAACAAGCCTGAAGAGGTGCCCAAGTACGTTCGTGAAATCGAAAACCGAGACATAGGACGAAAACGACAGTTCGCCAAGGATAAGGAATATCAGCGCGGCGATAAGCAGCCGCCATACCGCCGGGTCGAAGTATTTCCGCTTGTGGACCAGGACCACGATGGTAACGGTGAAGATGAACGAGATAATATACTCGCTTGCGATCTTGAAGGGAGTGAGTCCGGTCCCCTCGATAAAAGCGTGCGGGAAGTCCTGCCACAGGAAGATACTGCCAAGAAGCAGGGTGCCTGCGCCAGTGCAGACAGCAAGGATGATTCCGACATCATGTTTCCGGTAGTCAGTTATTGATCTGCCGATAAAGAAGGTAGCAGCAAGGAATGCAATACTCTGGAAATATCGTGCGGCGATCCAGAGCTGGGTGGGAAGATCGGCATTGTCACCGGGAAATATCCCCATCCCCTTATAGGCAAGCGTGTGGATAAGATCAATTCCCCCAAAGAAGAGAAACGAGATCCCGACAATGAGGAAGAAGGTGTCGGGGATAACCCTGCGGGTATTCCAGACAATGATGAAGATTGAAAAACCGACCGCCAGCCCCGCAAGTTCGATAATCCCATGAAAGAGGAGGAAATTTACCGTGCTGACAAGGTACAAAACGACGAGTACAAGAAGAACTGCAGCCCACCTTACAACGTTTCCCGGATGGATCTGATCACGGGTTCTCCCTGGTGTTGAAGACGTTTCCGCAGTTGTCACGACTCCCCGCCTGTTTCTCCGTAAGGTTTGTTTTTAATTGGCATCAGATAATGGTATTTCTCTGGCCAGCAGGGGGTAGCGGGAGGAATTGTCATAGGAGATTTTTCAAACAACGGGTGTTCGTTATGAATAGTATCGAAGGAAGCACCCCTGCGGGAGAAAACCTTAACTGCCATCATGAAACGGGATTTTTTTCTGGGGAATAATCATGCCCCGGGAATGCCAATTCTTTCCAGAGAATTTATGGAGATCCTTCCGGACATCCACCAGGTCGACGGGGTCAACGCCAACTGCTATCTCCTTGTCCGCAATGGCATCACGGTGATCGATACGGGTATTCCCGGCAGCGGCAGAAAGATCCTCCGCTATATTCGTGAAAACCTGCACCGTGAACCTGCTGAAATACAGACTATCATTATAACCCATTTTCACATGGACCATATCGGGGGCGTTACAACCCTGAAACAGCCCGCCCCCTTTGCAAAGGTCGCGATCGGAAAATCAGACGCCGGGTATGCTGCCGGCCAGATTCCTTTACCGATCTATCCGGGGATACGGGGTGTCCTGCTCCGAGTTGCAGGTGCAGTTATGCGCCCGGGTTCCTTCCGCGCAGATATTCTCCTTGAAAAAGGGGACCGGATCGGCACACTCCGTTGCATCCCGCTCCCGGGGCATACCCCTGGCAGTATCGGACTCCTGGATGAACGGACCGGGACATTCTTTGCCGGGGATATCCTCCGGTATGACGGGACAAACATCGCCGAAGGTCCTGCCGGTTTTACGATGGACCTGGATAATTCCCGGCAGTCAATGCGGACGATCGCTTCGCTCACGTTCAGTATCCTGCTCCCCGGCCACGGCGTCCCGCTCCGGGATAATGCCGCAGGACAGGTGCGGGCATTTATTGCAACACTACCTGCTCCGCACAGTGAAAGCGTCTGACCCACCCTGCCAGTCCCGGAACTGCAGGATGAGCATGTATAAACCCAAAAAATACTTACTTACTACCTGAGAGACCAGCCATGCAGCTCAACTCCTGCAAGAAGATCTACAATAACGAGACCCAGCGCGCTTCCCCCCTCGCAGAGACACTCGCCCGTATCGAACCGCTCGTACCGGCCGCGGGGATCACCCGGGTGGCTGATATCACGAACCTCGACCGTATCGGCATTCCGGTCTTTTCCTGCATCCGCCCGACTGCCATGGACGGTGCCATCACAGTCTATAACGGAAAGGGGGCGACCATCGAGGAGTCGCGGATATCCGCCATCATGGAAGGGATCGAGCGGTACTCCTCTGAGATGCATGACCGGAAGCTCCATGGTCGGTCCTACCAGGAGATGTTTGCGATGGGGAGAACCCTCGACCCCCGCGACCTTATTCTCCCGGAGGGTGCTGACCCGGACCGCCTCATGCCCTGGTACGAAGGATTCGATATCGTCAACGATGAGCCGATCTTCGTCCCTGCCCACGCAGTTTTTCACCCTCTTCCCCCCAACTTCCGTGGACCGTTCCGCACGAATACCAACGGCCTTGCCTCGGGGAACACCTTCGAGGAGGCGGTTTTCCACGCCCTCTCCGAAGTGATCGAAAGGGACGCGTGGTCGCTTGTCGAGGCCTGCCGGGATACCGGGCCCTGTGTCACGGGAACGACTGATCCGGTCATTCTCGACATGCAGGAGAAATTTGCGAAAGCGCAGGTTGAAGTGAAGGTGCGGGACATCACGAGCGATATTGGCATCCCGACCATGGCGGCGGTGGCTGATGATGTGCTCATGAAAGACCCGATGCTCCTCACCATTGGTATCGGGACGCACACCAGCGCCCGGATCGCGGTCATGCGGGCACTCACCGAGGTCGCCCAGAGCCGGCTTACGCAAATCCACGGCGCCCGCGAAGATACCACTCTTGCGGATCTCCGGAAGAAGATGGGTTATGAACGGGCAAAGCGGATCAACGGGTACTGGTTCAGGGACAACGGCAGTATCGACTACAGTAGTATCGCATCTTCCGATACGGATGATTTCCGGAAAGATATCGAACAGATCCTGGCCGCTCTGGAAAAGCAGGGACTCGACCGGGTCATTGTTGTCGACCTGACCCTGGAGGAGATCGGGATGCCGGTCGTGCGGGTGATCGTGCCGGGTCTCGAGGTCTTTGCCATGGACCAGGAACGGCGGGGCGAGCGGGTGAATAATGCACAGGATCATCGTCTTTCTCGGTCCCAGTCTTGATCGGGAAACGGCAGGAAAGATCCTTGAGGCCGAGTACCGCCTGCCGGCAAAACGGGGCGATCTCCTCAGGGCAGCTGAGGACGGAGCAACGATCATCGGCCTCATAGACGGGGTTTTTCACCAGGAAAGTGCCGTTGCCCACCGCGAGATCCTTGCAGCAGTGAAAAAAGGTGTCAGGGTTGTAGGCTCCTCGAGCATGGGAGCCCTTCGTGCTGCCGAGATGGACACACTGGGGATGACCGGGATCGGGAAGATCTATCAGATGTTCAGGAGCGGGGAACTCGTCTCCGATGATGAGGTTGCCCTTGTTTTCGATCCCGAGAGCGGGCTCTCCCTGTCTGAACCGCTAATCAACATCCGATTTACCTTAAAAGAGTCCCAACGACAGGGAATCATCTCCCCCGGGGATCAGGCTGTGCTGCTCGGGGCAGCGCAATCTGTTTTCTATCCGCAGCGGACCTACGAGCGTATCGTATCACTAGCGGGACCTGCAGTTTCTCCGGAGGCACAGGCAAGGTTCCTTTCCTGGGTGAAACTGCATGCGTGCGACCCGAAACGCGACGATGCCATGGAAGCACTCATGTATATCCACGACCTCAGCGCTGGCAGCAATATTCATGAACGGGAAGACCGGCAATAACACCGGTGAACCAGATGGACATTAAATCCCCTTTTCCCTGGACCCTGACGGGAGTTACCCATTTTTGATTTAACCCATCAGGGGCCTGACGGTTTGGCAGCTTCCCGGGGCGCGATCAGAGATGTTCTTGAGATTACTGCAGTAAGGTCCACGGGGTATGCTCTTTTGATCAATCATGGAACGAAGATTCGCCGGATATCATGGTATGATACTGAAGGCTGACAAACTCAAGGCAAAGGAGCAGGCAGGCGGCCAGAATAAGCATGATAACGACGGCATTGAAAGCCTTGGCCACAATCAGATCGTGGGCATTCTTCACGCCATACACCAGGAGATACCCTGTCCGGAAGAAGCAGACAATTGCAAATATGAACAGGAAGAAGATGGCCTGAAGACCTTCCTGAAAGTGGGTTGAAGTCGCAGGTATTACGGTGATTACACTGATATGATAGACGATACTCAGCAGGGCAAGCGGCAGAAATCCGTCGCCACTACACAGGAGAGTCGTCCTGATTGAGCCGGTGCCGGATATCCACCGCCCGATAGTAAAAAGGAGTGCTGAAACAAGGATCCAGCCGAGAAACGGAAGAACGATGACCAGGAGGGTATTATCAGAGAAGAGGAGCGCTTTCAGGAACGGATGGTATCCATAGGTCCCGGAAAGGAAACTGCTGATCACATTCGCGGCTCCGATCATTCCGACAATGACAGAGGGGATAAGAAGATCCGTGTTCGACGCGACGAGGCGAGAAAAGAACGCATCCGGGTTGAAGATCAGATCANCCGCCCGTCTGAAGTCCATATTATACAATCTGTATTTTTTATATATAACCCGCCCTTAATCCATCCGTAACCATCNGCGGGCTTTTTCAGGAAAAAGGGGGTTTATTACAAAACGGACTTCAGGATAACACCGTTAGTCCCGTCCCAGTCAATGACGAGGTCCGCTGTTCCCAGGATACGGCCGGTTGCAGGATCCGTGGCAGTCACGGTGATCAGGACCGGTTCGGTCGTTGACGCGGGCTGCTGAGTATAGGTCCAGTAGAGCTTCTCACCGTGATTGGTGGCCGGGTTCCCGACATCGGTAGGGGTGTAATTTACCGCGCCCCATGAGAGGAAGTGCCCGTACGTGGCAGTCCACACGAACCGGGAACGGCCGGCATCAAAACCATTGCCGGTTGCGGTTATGCCGATCCCGGGCACTGAAGACATACTCAGTGAATACTGCCGGGGACTTGCAGCAAGACTCACCGAAGTTTTCGATACTATCGAGGGAGTTCCGGTCGGAGCCGGAACGACGGTGCATTTCCCGTTCGAACCGCACCCACAGCTGCCTGCCCCGCAGTCCAGCGGCCCGGTGCAGCCCTGGGTGCACATCAGGTTGCAGACCCGGGATATGGATGCCTTGTTGACACAGGAGGTCGGATGGCAGCACTGGACCGGTACGCAGTCGGAATCGGCTGAACAGGTCTGGGCATCAGCAGAAACCGTGGTCTCCGATNGAACCGGCAGAAGGGTAGTCGGCACCGGCGTGACAGGAGGCGCGGCGTTCTGGGTGCAGCCGGCCAGACCGACAGCTGCAATACAGAGAATAACGACGACAATCGTGTTCTTGTCCATGCTACAAGATACATGCCGGAATTAATAAAATCAACGGATGATCCGGCGAGTATACTGCGACAGATCGTCTCGGCTGTCAATACGATCACCGGATATTCAGAAACCCAGCCGTCGCTAGAGATCAAAAAGAATTCATTCGACTTTCGCCCATACGTATGCGAACCTCTGGAACGCCGTGATGTGCCCGAAGATCCCGAAAAGGACGAGCATCCAGCCGAGCCAGGACAACCCGTAAAAACTCATAGGCATGAGCAGATCGATGATCCCGACCACCATGATCATGACAAGGCGATCCGCCCTCCCGAGAATCCCGCCATAATACCGTCCTACCCCGACCGCCTGGGCCTGAGTACCGAGGTAGGAGGCCATAAGGACACCGGTGAGCGCAAAGACCCCGATCTGCCAGGCGACAAGCCCGCCGGCGAAGATTCCCGTGATGATGAAGATATCCGCGTACCGGTCTACTGCATGATCGAGAAAATCGCCCCTCCTGCTCTGGGTCTTCATCTCGCGGGCAACAGCTCCGTCCATGCCATCACAGAACGCATTGAAGGCCACGGCAATAATCCCCCAGAGTTCTTGTTTCTGGAAAAAGAAGACTCCCGCAAGCGCCGAAGCTACGAGCGCCGCTATGGTAAAGAAGTTCGGCGTAAGCCGTAAGCGGATTGCAATCGCGACCAGCGGGTCGAAGTAGATTTTCGCATGCGAACGGTACTGGTCAAGCGTCATGATACGGCCTCAAGGTATCCAGACCAGTCAATATGGCCGAAATCGGCAGGGATCTCGCCGCATGAAAAACCTTCGATCATATCCGCACACGAAGCAACGTCGCGGCAGGTGGTGTCCAGCTCAAGAATCTGTGTTGGATCGAACGCCCCGACGGTCTCGATCAGGCAGACATCAAGGGCCTCCGCATCGGCATTTTCCCTGATCTTCTCCCTGTGGTACTCCCGTTCCGCAAGCCGGACCCGGAGCTCGTCAGGCCGGCAGCGGAGCACGACGACCCTGTCGCAGGGGAGCAGGTGGGCCAGGTGGCCTTCCACAAACCCGTCAATTGGTGTAAACGCAGCTGCCCATCGCTCAACATCGATGATCCGGGCGTCCCGTTGCTCGTCTTCGCCAATGACAAAGGGTGCGACCGTGTCCGTAAGACGGACGACCGTATGCCCGCGGCGGGCGAGTTCGTTCCCAATCATCGATTTTCCGGTGCCGGGGGTTCCGGTGATACCGCACATCATAGCGCGTTGATCACCTGAATGAACCGCTCATTCTCCCAGTCCTCGCCGATACTGACACGGATGTAATGGTCATCCAGCCCCTCAAAGCTGCGGCATGAGCGGACGACTACCCCCTGCCTGGCAAGTTCCCCAACCATCTCGTCACCCTTATGGGGAGCGACATNGATCATGACAAAGTTTGCGTCAGACGGAAGGACCGGGTACTTCACTTCGGCGGTGTAGCGGTTTCTCCAGCGNTTTACCTGAGCGATGTACCGCTCCGCGTGACCTGTATCACTTAATGCTGCGGCAGCTGCAGCTGCCGAGACCGAATTGACGGTAAACGGCGTTCCGGCCCGCTGGTACCATGGGGGGAGCCACCGGGGCGTGAAGGCATAGCCGATCCTGAGCCCGGCAAGAGAATGTACCTTCGAGAAGGTCCTGCCGAGGACGAGGTTCTCGTGCTTCTTCATCAGCGGGAGATAATCATAGCCTGAGAACTCGACGTAGGCGTTGTCAAGGAAGAGTATTCCCCCGATGCCTTCGAGGATCTCGCCCACGATTTCAGGACTGGTGGCGCTGCCGGTCGGGTTGTTCGGCGAACAGAGGACCGTGATCTTCGCTTCCTGCGCAANCTTAACCAGCTTCTTCGGATCGACCGAGAAGTCCACCTCACGGGGGATGGTAATAACCTCCGCACCCTGTCCCATTGCTGCAAGAGCATAGAAAGAGAAGGTCGGGGTCGATATCGCGACCTTCTCTCCCGGGTCGACAAGAGTCCGGATAATCGTCTCGATCACCCCGTCCATCCCTACCCCTGTTACGAAGTGATAGTCTCCATAGTGAGCCCGCAGGGCATTCATCAGGACATTCACCCGCTCGTCAGGGTACCGGTTGACACCCTGGAGCGCTTCTTCGGCAGCAGTGCATGCCTGGGGCGAAAGGGGTTCCGGGTTCTCGTTACTTGCCAGCCGGGCGATCCGGTCGATACCGTACTCGCGNGCAATATCTTCGGCCTTTTTTGCAAAGACGTAGCCGCTCTTCTTCTTGTAGCAGGACCTAACCAAGCGCTCCATGAATGACCTTCACTACGCTGTCAATCTCGGAATCTGAGATGGTGAGCGGGGGAACAAGACGGAGATTACCGTCGGCTGCACAGTTGACCAGAACGCCTTGTGCTGCGCATTTCTTCTGGATCTCCGGGCATATATCTCCAATGGTCATACCAATCATCAGCCCGCGTACACGGGGGTTATACGCTGCAAGGCTTTTCCTGAACCGCTCGCCCTTCACGCTCACCTCCGGGAGGATCTTCTCGATCACACCGATAGTTGCCAGCGCCGCTGCACAGGCAAGGGGCCCGCCGGCAAAGGTGCTCCCGTGTTCGCTCTTCTTAAACTCGAGGTCCTCGCGGGCAACGAGGGCACCCATGGGAAAACCGCTCGCGATCCCTTTTGCAAGGGTAACAACGTCGGGTTTTACCTTCGTGTGCTGCATGGCGAGCCACTTGCCGGTACGCCCCATCCCTGTCTGTACTTCATCGACAATCATAAGGGCGCCGCTCTTATCGCAGACCTCCCGTATTCCTTCAAGGAAACTGTCGGGGGGGATGATGACGCCGGCCTCCCCCTGGATCGGCTCGACGATGACCCCGGCCGTATCGTTATCGACGACCTTTCGCAACCCTTCCACATCCCCGTACTCGACAAAAGTCTTGACCATGCCGAGCGGCTCGAATGGCTCCCGGATCGCCGGTTTATGGGTAACTGCAAGGGAACCTACCGTACGTCCGTGAAAACCGTGAGTGAATGCGACGAATTTCTTCTTCCCGGTCCTGACACGGGCGAGTTTGAGAGCGCCATCGGTTGCCTCTGCGCCGGAGTTGGAGAAGAATGCCTTGTGCATCCCGGTGATCTCCACAAGTTTCTTTGCGAGCTCCCCCTGGTGGGGGACATAGTAAAGGTTCGAGCAGTGGATGAGCTGGTGTGCCTGGTCGCAGATGGCTTTGACCACTGCTGGATGGCAGTGGCCGGTGCTGCAGACAGCGATACCTGCCACGCAGTCAAGATATTCTTTTCCATCCGCGTCCCAGACTTTCGTCCCCTCACCTTTCACAAGAGCGATGTCCCGGGAGAAGGCGGGCATAAAGTAGCGCTCGTCAAGCGCTTTAAACTGGCTGGTTTTTTCCATGGTATCACGTATGCTGAATAATTTTTTTTT
>JGI20214J51088_10002066_pt1 | contig 13565 bp, 12 predicted proteins | sample WetSurMetagenome_FD_51088 | JGI IMG/M metagenome (IMG submission 51088) | reverse complement strand
CGGACTTCGCCCATGGCCCTCTTCTGCTTGCCGCGCTGGATGGCGGAGAGCAGGTTCGGGATGGCGATGGCCGCGATGATGCCGATGATTGCCACGACGATAAGAAGCTCGATCAGGGTAAAGCCTTTCTGGTTCTTCATGCGCACCTCCTCATAGGTCAGGCAAGACTTGAAGCAAGGGGTGTGCCACCTCTAACTTGCTGATAAACAAGACCAGATTCCGAAATGTGCCACCAGTTGTCACCCGGCGAGCGCCGACGAGTGTCACCGGGGCGCCAACTTCCCCGATGGGGGAACGTCGCGCTGGCGTCGGGCCAACAGCATTGCCAGGAGGAGGCTGAGGGCCAGAACCAGCCCGGCGTTCACCAATCCGCGGGTCCAAGCGGCCCCCAACCGGACCCGGACCGACCTGGTACCGGGGGGAACCTGCACGAGAATCCGTCCCCACGGGTCCCTCCCGCTGGGCAGTTCGGCGCCTTCGGCGCTCGCGCGGACGTTGGGGTACCAGAGGAAGTTGACCACGACGACACCGCCGGCCGTCAGGGCGGAGGTGTCCACGGTCACACCCGAGCCGTTGAGGGACAAGGGCAGGGCCTGGCCGGGGGTCGCGAGGGGAAAGGCCATGGGATCGGCTTGCGGAAGCGCCCAGACCTGCCATTCCGGAGACTCCAGAACCTTCTTGGCGTCCAACTTGGAGAGGGATTCCAAGAAGACGGCGGCGTGCAAGAAGGTCTCGAGCCTATGGAGGGCCGGATTGGGCGAGGTGACGGGTCTCGTCGCCGTTCTGTGGATCAGGAACCACCGGATTCCGTAGGCCCTGAGCGCCTCCTTGGGAAGATCGTCGATGAGCGCCCAGGCATGTCGGATGGCCGGCCTGGTCTGCGTGATGGGGTCGTACCCCTCGACGGAGGCGACACCGTAGGCTGCCGGGAGGGACAGCGCCAGCGAAAGCGGGTAGTCGGGAAGTATGGAGCGCGGGGGGGCGATGGGGAGGATGCGTCCCGCGGGAATCTCCCCCCCAGCCTCGAAGAGCTGGGACATCTCGTCGGGGAGCGGTGGATAGGGTTTGAAACCGTAGGAGTAGAAGGAGGGTCTCGCCATGGCCACGTGGTACGCGAGGAGCGCCAGCGCCACGCCCGCCAGGGCACTGCTCCAGAGGTGCCGCCTCGGAAATGCCCTGATGAGATGCTCGAGCACCTGCCCCCCCGAGAGGACGGCGAAGAGCACGAAGAAGGGGAGCAGGCGGAACGGGTGGTTGTTCACCTGCTTGAGGATGGGGACGTACGAGAAAGCCTTCCACAGGCCCCCCTCGTTCCCCAGGGTCATCCAGAAGGCGGCGGCTCCGCACAGGGTCCAAGCCGCTCCGCACAGCATCGCCCGCTTGGGTTTCGAGGTGAGGAGGACGACCAGCGCCAGGACGAACAGGACCATGAAGAGGGTCCCGAAATAGTAGAAATGGCCCATGTACTGAAGGTCCGTGCTGCCCCATGCGTTGGGATGCAAGGTCTTCACAGGATAGGGCACGAAGAGGGAGGCCATCCCCCACCAGATGCCGTTCCCGTAGCCTGCCGCCTTCGCCATGTCTCGGGTGGCCGCCACCTGGGTCCAGAGGAGGGGAAGGGCGATGGCGAGGCCGAAAAGAAAGGCGGGCAGGGTCCACAGCGCCCGTCTGAACGGTATGTCGCCTGCCACCATGAACGCCAGGATGCCCAGCCCCCAGAACAGGAGAGCGAATGCCCAGACCTGCGAGAACCCCACTTGATAGTAGATGCCGATGGCCGCGCCCGTCCAAAGGGCCCAACGGACGCCCCCCGCACCCTCTCTCAGGTCCAGCGCGCTCAGGAGGAGGAGGGGCACCCACACCACGATGGGCAGGGTCATGTGCCACGAGCGCCCCATGATGAGGATGGAGCCCGAGAGGAGGAAGGAGAGCGTGGCGAGGGTGGCCGTCAAGGGGCCCATGCCCAGGCGCTTCGCCAGGTGGCGCACGATCCAATACCCCGCCGCCAGATGGACGAGTGCGAACACCTCCATGAGCGCGTACTCGTTGCCCAGGACGTTCCTGGCGATGGCATAGGCGAGGTAGGTCGGGGGATAGGTGAGGGAGGCTCCGCCGAGGGAGGCCAGGGGAGTGCCCATGAGGACGTAGGGGTTGAAGTCCGGGAAGCGTCCGGACCAAAGCTCGCGACACCCGAGCAGCATGCTCGGCAGCTCCGTGACGAGAACGTCATCCTGGCAGAAGTAGTAGGGCTGGAAGGCCTCGAGGCTGGCGAAGGCCGCCAGGAGAAAGAGGAATCCGCCCCACGCCCAGGCGCGTTCTCCGAGCCGATCGGCAGGGTGGGGGGAGAGGCCTGACAGCAGGCTCTCACAGGCCTGGTCCAGGGAGGGGCTCGACCGCCTGGCCGAGAAGAGCAGGAGACACAACAGCGCGAGGCCCAGGAGCCAAGGCGTCACGCCGAAACCTCCGAACCTTTCCACCGCGTCGATCGCCCGAACAGCGTCAAGCTCCTGCCCTCTGGCTGGAAGTTTAGCATCCCCTGGGAAATCTCCCTCCGGAGATGTCGGACGGGGCCCCCGCGGGGGCCGGTCTCCTTGACTACCCTGGGCTCCGATGCCAAAGTGAAGTGGCTCTGACGCAGGGGATTCGGCCATGAAGACGGTCATTCTAGCGGGCGGGTTGGGGACGAGGCTCCAGGAGGAGACCACCCTCAAACCCAAACCCATGGTGGAGATCGGCGGCCGGCCCATGCTCTGGCACATCATGGGGTGCTACGCGCGCCACGGGTTCAAGGAGTTCGTCCTCGCCCTCGGCTACAAAGGCGAGCTGGTCAAACACTTCTTCCTCAATTACTACCAGCTCCAGGGCGACCTCACGGTGGACCTGGGGAAAGGGGAGGTGGAGGTGCACGACGGGGAGCGGGAGGACTGGCGCGTCCACCTCGTGGACACGGGCCTGGAGACGCAGACGGGTGGCCGTCTCAAGCGCCTCGCCCCTTGGGTGGGGGACGGCACCTTCATGATGACCTACGGCGACGGCGTTTCGGACGTCGACATCGAGAGCCTCGTGAGGTTCCACAAGAGCCACGGGAAGCTGGCCACCGTCACGGCGGTCCGCCCCCCGGGCCGCTTCGGCGCCCTGGGGTTCGACGGCGACCTCGTGACCCATTTCGCCGAGAAGCCCCAGACGGGCGAGGGCTGGATCAACGGTGGGTTCTTCGTTCTGGAACCCGGGGTCTTCGACACCATCGACGGCGACGCGACCCTCTGGGAGAAGGAGCCCCTGGAGAGGCTCGCCGCGGCGGGGCAGCTGGTGGCCTACCGCCACGAAGGCTTCTGGCAGTGCATGGACACGCTCCGAGACGTACGCCACCTCGAGGAGCTCTGGGGTACCGGCAGAGCGCCCTGGTCGGGAGGCCGGGCATGAACGCCTTCTGGCGGGACCGGCCCACCCTCGTGACCGGCGCCACGGGCCTCCTCGGAGGTGCCCTGGTCAGGAGTCTGCTCGCCGATGGGGCGGAGGTGGTGTGCCTGGTCCGGGATTGGGTTCCGCAGTGCGAGGTCGCACGATCGGGGCTGATGGATCGGGTCCGGGTCGTGAGGGGGGACGTGCGGGACCAGCCCCTCCTGGAGCGCGCCATGGGAGAGTACGAGGTGGACACCGTCTTCCACCTCGCGGCCCAGACCATCGTCAGCATCGCCAACCGGAACCCCGTGAGCACGCTGGAATCCAACATCCAGGGCACCTGGGCCCTCCTGGAGGCCTGCCGCCGGAGCCCGAAGGTCAAGGGCGTGGTCACCGCTTCGTCAGATAAGGCGTACGGGGACCACGGCGGGCAGCCCTACGACGAGGAGGCCCCCCTCCAGGGCCGCCACCCCTACGACGCGAGCAAATCGTGCGCGGACCTCATCGCGCAGATGTACGCCGCGACCTACGGCGTGCCCGTGGCCATCACCCGCTGCGGGAACTTCTTCGGGGGAGGCGACCTCAACTGGAACCGGATCGTCCCAGGCACCATCCGGGCCCTCCACCGCGGGGAGCGGCCCGTGGTCCGGTCCGACGGGAGCTTCGTCCGCGACTACTTCTACATCGAGGACGGTGCGGCGGCCTACATGCGGCTGGCCGAGGCCCTGGCCGAACGTCCCGAGCTGGCCGGGCAGGCCTTCAACTTCTCCAACGAGATCCGCCTGACGGTCCTCGAGCTCGTGGCGAAGATCTCGTGCGCCATGGGCTCCGACCTCCAGCCCGTGGTCCTCAACCAGGCCAGCCACGAGATCCCCGCACAGTGCCTGAGCGCCCAGAAGGCCCGCACGGTTCTCGGGTGGGAGCCGCTCTACTCCCTCGAGGAAGGGCTGGGCGCCACCGTGGCCTGGTACCGGAAGTACTTCGCCGATGAACCCCAGGGCTGAGGACCTGCGCGCCCAAATCTTGGAGCGGGTCCGGAGCTTCCACGCGGAGGCCTTCCCGGAGGCGCCTTTCGTTCCAGGGCAGACGCCCGTCCACTACGCCGGCCGGGTCTTCGACGCCGAGGAGCTCGTCGCCCTCGTGGACTCGTCCCTCGATTTCTGGCTCACCACCGGGCGCTTCGCCGAGAGGTTCGAGAAGGAGTTCGCGGCCTTCGCGGGCTGCCGGTACGCCCTGCTGACCAACTCGGGCTCCTCGGCCAACCTCCTCGCGGTCTCGGCCCTCACCTCGCCCAAACTGGGAGAGAGGCGCCTCAAGCCCGGGGACGAGGTCGTCACCGTCGCGGCGGGCTTCCCGACCACCGTCAACCCCATCCTGCAGAACGGCCTGGTGCCCGTCTTCGTGGATGTGACGGTCCCCACCTACAACGTGGATGTGTCCAGGCTCGAGGGTGCCTTATCGGATCGGACGCGGGCCGTGGTCCTCGCCCACACCCTCGGCAACCCCTTCGACCTGGACGCGGTGACGGCTTTCTGCGAGGCCCACGGCCTGTGGCTCGTGGAGGACTGCTGCGACGCCCTCGGCGCCACCTACCGGGGGCGGAAGGTGGGAACCTTCGGGGACCTGGCCACGGTGAGCTTCTATCCGGCCCACCACATGACCATGGGCGAGGGCGGGTGCGTCCTCACCTCGGACCCCCAGCTCAAACTCCTGGTGGAATCTTTCCGCGACTGGGGCCGGGATTGCTGGTGCGCCCCCGGAAAGGACAACACGTGCGGCAAACGGTTCGGCCGCAAGATGGGCGGGCTCCCCCAGGGCTACGATCACAAGTACACCTATTCCCACGTCGGCTACAACCTCAAGGCCACGGACATGCAGGCCGCGATCGGCGTGGCCCAGCTCCCCAAGGTGCCCGGCTTCATCGAGGCCCGGAAGAGGAACTTCAAGAGGCTCCACGACGGCCTGCGGGGCCTGGAGCACCTGTTCGTCCTTCCCGAGGCCACGGAGGGCAGCGACCCGAGCTGGTTCGGCTTCCCCATCGGGATCCGGCCCGCGGCGCCCTTCGACAGGGGTCAGGTGTTGCATCACTTGGACGAGCGCAAGATCGCCACGCGCCTGCTCTTCGGAGGCAACCTCGTCCGCCAGCCCGCCTACCAGGACGTCCCCAAACGCGTCATCGGCGACCTCACCAACACCGACTTCGTCATGGAGCGCGTCTTCTGGCTCGGTGTCTACCCGGGCCTCACGGAGGCCATGCTGAGTCACATGCTCGATGCGCTCCACAGCATGACGGCCGTCGAGGAGAACGGGTTGGGCAGGTGAGCCCATGAAGGTCTTGGTTACGGGCGCCCGAGGATTCATCGGCCGGAACCTCGTGGAGCAGCTCGGCTCCGCATACGAGATTCTCGCTCCGACCCGAGCCGAGTTGGATCTGTTGGATGAGGATGCCGTGTCGGGGTTCCTCCGCCGCCGAACCCCTGACGTGGTCGTTCACTGCGCCACCAAGCCCGGCCATCGCAACGCCCCGGACCCGAGGGGCCTCGTCTACGACAATACCAGGATGTTCTTCAACCTCGCCCGCTGCGAGGATCTGTTCGGCCGGCTCGTCGTCCTCACGTCCGGGGCGGTCTACGACGAGCGCCACTACCGTCCCAAGATGCCCGAAGCCTATTTCGACGCGCACGTTCCCGTTGACGAGACGGGATACTCGAAATCGGTAGTGGCGAGGCATGCGGCCCGCCTGGCCCGGACGGTGGAGCTTCGGCCGTTCGGAGTCTTCGGCAAGTATGAAGACTGGGAGATCCGGTTCATTTCAAACGCCATATGCAAGACGCTCTTCGACCTGCCGATCACCCTGCGGCAGGACCGATTCTTCGACTATGTCTTCGTGGACGATCTCGTTCGTGTCGTCCGGCACTTCATCGAGTACGACGCCAGCGAGAAGGCCTACAACGTGACACCCGATCGCGCGGTGTCGTTGAGCGACGTCGCCCGCAAGGTCCTGGAGGTCTCGGGGAAGGACCTCCCCGTCGTGATCGGCCTGGACGGTCTGGGCACCGAGTACAGCGGTAACAACTCGCGCCTCAAGGCGGAGGTCCCCGGCTTCCCGTTCACGCCCCTCGAAGAGGCCGTCCGGACCCTCTACGGCTGGTACGCCGAGAACCGCGGAATGATACGGCGCGACCTCCTTCTGGTGGACAAGTGAAGAGCCGGCGGGACCCGCCCCCGGCCCGGATCGATCCGTCTTCGGCCCGACTGGACCTCGCCGGAGGAGCCGCATGAAGCTTTCCGACTATGTGTTCTCCTTTCTCGCGGACCGCGGTGTGGAGCACGTCTTCCTCGTGACGGGGGGCGGCGCCATGCACCTCAATGACTCTCTGAGGAAGGAAAACCGCATCCGGCCCATCTGCAACCATCACGAGCAGGCGTGCGCCATGGCGGCGGAGGGCTACGCCCGGGTGAGCGCGAGACCCGGCGTCGTGAGCGTCACGACGGGACCCGGTGGGATCAACGCCCTCAACGGCGTCTTCGGGGCCTGGACCGACTCCATACCCATGCTGATCCTCTCGGGACAGGTGAAGCGCGAAACGTGCATGGCCTTCAACGATGTCCCAGGTCTGAGGCAGCTCGGAGACCAAGAGGTGGACATCCTGTCCATGGTGAGCGGGATCACCAAGTATTCGGCCATGGTTCGCGAACCCGAATCCATACGCTACCACCTCGAACGAGCTTGGCATCTTTGTCAGGCGGGCCGCCCCGGCCCTTGCTGGCTGGACATCCCCATGGACGTCCAGGCGGCACTGGTGGACCCGGACCAGCTCCCCGGCTACGACCCGGGAGAAGATCCCCCGGATTGGGACCCTGCCACCCTGGTTGGGCAGTGTTCTGAAGTCCTCTCCAGACTGACGAACGCCAAGCGCCCCGTCCTCCTGGCGGGCACGGGAGTCCGTCTCGCGGGGGCGCAGGACCTGTTCCTCGAAGTGGCGGAAGTCCTGGGGATACCCGTCACCACGGCCTGGACACACGATCTTGTCCCTACGGACCATCCTCTCTTCTGCGGGCGTCCTGGGACCATCGGTACCCGAGCCGGGAACTTCACCGTCCAGAACGCGGACTGCCTTCTGGTGATCGGCAGCCGGCTCAACATCCGTCAGGTCAGCTACAACTGGAAGGCCTTCGCCCCCCATGCCTTCCTGATCCAGGTGGATGCAGACTCCGCCGAGCTCGAAAAGCCCACGGTGCGGCCCGATCTCCCCATCGCAGGCGACGCGAGGGCCTTCCTGGCAGAAATGCGCCGGCAGCTGCAGGCCTCGACGTGGGACCGCTCCCGCCACGAGGGCTGGCTGGCATGGTGTCTCGAGCGGGCTCTCAGGTATCCGCCCGTGCTCGAGAGGCAACGGACCACCGCTGGCGGGATCAACCCTTACTACTTCGTGGAGGTGCTGTTCGACCTCCTGGAGGAGGGGGACGTGGTGGTCTGCGGCAATGCCACGGCCACGATCGCGCCTTTCCAGGCCGCCCGCTTGAAGAAGGGGCAGCGGTTGTTCTCCAACTCGGGCAGCGCCTCCATGGGCTACGATCTCCCTGCAGCTGTAGGTGCCGCCGTGGCTCGAGGAGGAGGCAGGGTGATCTGTCTGGCCGGCGACGGGAGCCTCCAGATGAACCTCCAAGAGCTGCAGACGGTCGTGCACTACCGCCTGCCGGTCAGGCTCTTCGTCCTGGACAACGGGGGCTATCTCTCCATGCGCCTTACCCAGTCCAACTTCTTCGGGGCCCTGATTGGTGCGGATGAAGAGAGCGGCGTGTCCTTCCCCGACGCGGTCAAGCTCGCAGGGGCTTACGGGCTCGCGAGCTGCGTCGTAGAGGGGACCGGGTTCAGGGACGCGATGAAAGCGTTCCTGACGAGCGATGGTCCGGGCCTCGCGCGGGTTGTTCTGGACCCGTGTCAGCCCTTCGAGCCCAAGCCCAGCTCCCGCCAGCTTTCCGATGGGAGGATCGTCTCCGCCCCCCTGCACGACATGGCACCGTTTCTGGACCGATCGGAACTGGAGGACAATTTGCTGGGTCCGTTGAAAGAGGATACAGTAAACCGTTGATGATGCTTGCTCTGGAGACTACGCCCCTCGGGAGTGGAGACACCCTGGGCCATCCATTTCGAGGCCTTTGGGCCAAAGGGGAACCGACATGATCGACCGAGACATATTCGAAGACCTGTTCGTGCTCGAGATGGCCAACAATCACTGGGGACAGCTCGACCGGGGGCTGAAGATCATCCACGACTTCAGCCGGGTGGTTCGCTTCAACAACGTCCGCGCCGCCATCAAGCTTCAGTTTCGGGACGTGGACCGGTTCATCCACAAGGACTTCAGGGCCAGAACCGACATACGCTACATCAAAAAGACGCTCGACACGCAACTCAGCAAGGAAGAGATGGCGACGATGGTGGAGGCCATCCGGAAGAACACCTGCATCCCCATGGCCACCCCCTTCGACGAGACTTCGGTGGAGCTCTGCGTCGAACTCGGGCTCCCGATGATAAAGATCGCCAGCTCGGACATCAACGACTGGTTCCTCATCGAGGCGATTGCCAAGACCAAGAAGCCTGCGATCGTGTCGACCGGTGGCTCGTCGTTGAAGGACATGGACGACTTGGTTACCTTCTTCGCCAACCGGAACATCCCGCTCGCCATCAACCACTGTGTCTCGATCTACCCGAGCGAGGATCGCGAGCTGGAGCTGAATCAGATCGATTTTCTCAGACATCGGTATCCCAACAACACCGTCGGCTTCTCGACCCACGAGTACAACGATTGGTCCACTTCCATCATGATGGCCTATGCCAAGGGCGCGCGGACCTTCGAGCGGCACGTGGACATCGAGGACGGCACCCAGCAGGTCTCCCCCTACTGCTCTCTTCCCGCGCAGGTGGACACCTGGTTCAAGTCCTGGCACAAGGCCAGAGAGATGTGCGGTAACCCAGGCACACAGAAGCGCTTTGTCCCCGAGAAGGAGATAGCCTACCTCGATGGTCTTGTCAGAGGGGCGTATGCGTCGAGGGATCTGAAAGTGGGTGACCTCCTGAACGATGACGACCTGTACCTGGCCATCCCGCTCCAGAAAGGCCAGCTCTCTTGCAGGGAGGTCATGCGCGGACAGATGGTCATCAAGGACTGTCCGAAGGACCAACCCGTCATGATAGAGATGGTGGACACCCCCTACTCCTACAACGAGATGCTGAAGAAGCAGATCTACGACAGGGGCCTATGAGCGGAGCGGACCTCACCTCGGCTCATGACAAGCACACCCCCAGCGCTGGGTGGGCCGAGTCGAGACGAGGGACCGCACTGTGAGGGAGAGTATGCGCAACCCGTTTGATGTCGCTGGCAAAGTCGCATTGGTGACCGGAGGACGGAGGGGCTTGGGCAGGGCGATGGCCCTGGGGCTCGCTGAGGCCGGTGCCAAGCTGGCGGTCGTCGCGCGAAGCCGAGAGGCCGACGACCTGCGACGAGACGTTGCGGCGCTGGGGAGCGAGCTCCTATACCTTCAGGCGGACCTTCTCCATAAGGAGCAGAGGGCCGGGCTCGTGGATCGGGTCCTTCAGCACTATGGTGAGCTTCACATCCTCGTGAACAACGCAGGGGTGCAACGTCGCGCGCCAGCCGTCAGTTATGAGCTCGCCGAATGGGAGGAGGATCTCGGGCTCCTCCTGACGGCGATCTTCGACCTGTCCCAACAGGCCGCCCGCCACATGATCGGCGCAGGAGGCGGCAAGATCATCCACATCGCCTCCATCAGCAGCTTCCAGGGGGCACGGCAGATCGTTGGATATGCGACGGCCAAGCACGGCCTCGTCGGCCTCACAAAGTGCCTGGCCAACGAATGGGCCGGGCTCGACATCAACGTGAACGCCATCGCCCCGGGGTTGTTCGAGACGGACATGTCCGGGCACGTGATGGCCGACCCCGTCAAGAAGGCGGAGCTCCTCGGGCGGATCCCATCGGGGCGATTTGGCAAGCCGGAGGACCTGGTCGGGCCGCTCCTTTTCTTGGCGAGCGACGCAAGCCGCCACGTGCACGGCCACGTCCTGGTCGTGGACGGCGGGTGGATGGGGCGCTGAGAGGCGCCCGCGGAGAATAGCAATGGACGGTGAGTCGAGCGGGGGAAAGCGCATCGAGGCGAAGGATCTGCGCTGTAAAGAGCGGCAGCCACTCCAGGACCTCATCCCCCTGGCGGCGCCCTTCGTCGTGTACATCGAGCCGACCAACCTCTGCAACTTCAGGTGCAAGTTCTGCCCGACCTCCGACAAGGGACTCCTGAAGAAGGTCGGCCGTCCGCAGGTATCCATGGGGATGGACCTGTTCCGGAAGGTGGTGGACGACCTGAAGGCCTTCGGGACCAAACTGAAGCTGGCGAGCCTCTACAAGGATGGCGAGCCGCTCCTCAACAAGGAATTCCCGGCGATGGTCCGATACATCCGTGAGGCTGACGTTGCCGAACGGATATGGACCAAGACCAACGGGTACTTTCTGAGCCCAGATCTCAACAGCCGCCTCGTGGATGCCGGCCTCAGCATGATCTGCATCTCCGTGGAGGGGGTCAGCAGCGAGGCCTACAAGGACATCGCCGATGCCAGGGTCGACTACGACCAGTTCAGGGACAACGTGAGGGACCTCTACGAACGGAGAGGGTCCTGCGAGGTGTACGTCAAGATCGCCGACTCGGGCCTCAGCCAGGAGGAGGTGGCGAAATTCTACGCCGATTTCCAGCCCATCTGCACGCACATCGCCGTGGAGAAGCTCATGGGCTGGTCCAACTCGGGCCTGAAGGACTTCACCCTCGGCACGAACCCAGAGACCTATGACGGACTGCCCTTCACTCGCAAGGAGGTGTGTGCCTACCCCTTCTATGTGATGGCGGTGAATGCCAACGGCACCGTCTCGGTCTGCGGGAACGACTGGTCCCACCAGACGGTCGTGGGCGATGCGAGGCACGAGGCGATGAAGGACATATGGAACGGCGAGGCGATGTTCGAGTTCCGGAAGATGATGCTCGAGGGGCGCCGGAGGACCAACGCCGCCTGCGGCGACTGCTATTACCTTCANATCGTGCCGGACAACATCGATGACCACCGCGAGAAGATCATGACCAACCTCTGCAGCGCGAGACCCAAGTAGGGGTCGGCCGCCGACCGCGGCGCAACTGGAAGCGGCATCGCAAGGGTGAGACGCAAGGCGCGAGGGCGATTCCATGACGTTCATCAGCATCATGACACCGTGCTACAACGAGGAGGAAAACCTGAGGGCGGTCTACGACCGTGTCCGCCAGGCGATGTCCGGGCTTCCAGACTACGATTACGAGCACGTCTTCGTTGACAACGACTCCAAGGACGCGAGCCAGGATATCATCCGCGAGATCGCGAGCGCCGATCGGCGGGTCAAGGCCATTTTCAACAGCAACAACTTCGGCGCCATCCGCTCCAGCTACTACGCGATGTTGCAGTGCCGCGGCGCGGCCGTCATACCGGTTTCCGCCGATTTGCAGGACCCCCCCGAGCTCATCCCGGAGTTCCTCGCGAAATGGAGAGAGGGATGCAAGGTCGTGATGGCGGTGAAGAGCACCAGCGGCGAGTCGAAGGTGATGTACGGGATCCGCAGGCTTTACTACCGCCTGGTCAACCGGCTCTCGGAGATCCAGCTGGTGGACAACTATTATGGGTTCGGCCTCTATGACCGGATCGTGATCGAGACGCTCCGGGAGATGGATGAGCCCTACCCATATTTCAGGGGGCTGATCGCGGAGATAGGCTTCAAGCAGGGGGTCGTGCGATTCGCGCAGCCGAAGAGGAAGGGCGGCGTCACCTCCTACAATTTCTACCGCCTTTACGACGTGGCCATGCTCGGCATCACGAGCCACAGCAAGGTGCCGCTTCGCCTCGCCACCATGATCGGATTCGCGATGTCCGGGCTGAGCTTCCTGGTGGGCCTCGGTTACCTGATCGCCAAGTTGCTCTACTGGGACCAGTTCACGATGGGGGTCGCCCCCATCATCATCGCCATCTTCTTCCTCGGCTCGGTCCAGCTATTCTTCACGGGGATATTGGGTGAGTACATCGGGTTCATTTACACGCACGTCCGGAGGCGGCCGCTGGTTATCGAGAAGGAGCGGATCAACTTCGGTGACGAGACCCTGCCCGATGCCAGAGAGCCCGCGAAGACCTGATGGCCATGGGAGAGGAGCCCGGCGGGAGACAGGTGTGGTTCCTCCGCTGGATCCGGCGGTGTTGGTCGGCCCCCTTCTTCCGTTTCCTCGTGGTGGGCGGGCTGAACACTGCTTTCGGCTACGGGGTGTTCGCGCTCTTCATCGTGCTGGGGGTCCACTACGCGATCGCGGCCCTGCTGAGCACGGTCCTCGGCATCCTCTTCAATTTCAAGACGACAGGCACGTTGGTCTTCCGCAGTCACGACAACGCGCTGATCGCCAAGTTCTTCGCGGTCTACGGCGTGAACTACGTCCTCGGCGTGCTCATCCTCAAGGCGTTCAAGGCGCTCGGCGTGAACGTCCTCGTGACGGCGGCCATCACGACGCTCCCCATGGCGGCCCTCGCCTTCCTCCTCATGCGGAGGTTCGTTTTCGGGGCGCGGGGCCACGGCGACCAGGGACAGCCGCCCCCGTGATACCTTTGAGAGCGGGGAGGTGCTGGTGAGGCATCTGCTGAGGGCGCTCCTCCTGGACGACACGGACAGCACGCTGGTCCAGCTCGTGCGCTACACCTTCGTGGGCGGCGTGGCCTTCCTCTGCGATTTCGGTGGCCTCTACGCGCTCACGGAGTTCGCCGGGCTCCACTACCTGGTCTCCGCGTCGCTCTCGTTCCTCCTGGGCCTCGGCGTCAACTACGCCCTGAGCGTCCTCTGGGTCTTCAGCCGGCACGCCCTCAAGAGCCGTTGGGTGGAGTTCGGGATCTTCGCGGTGGTGGGGCTCGTGGGCCTCGCGCTGAACGCGCTCTTCATGTGGCTGTTCACCGAGGTGGCGGGCTTCCACTACCTGGTCTCCAAGATAGGGTCGACCGCCCTGGTGTTCCTCTGGAACTTCGGGGCTCGGAAGATCAGCCTCTTTCGCTGAGGGACGGCATGGCCAATAAGATCGCGATCGTCATCGGGGCGGGG
>JGI20214J51088_10002063_pt1 | contig 13571 bp, 13 predicted proteins | sample WetSurMetagenome_FD_51088 | JGI IMG/M metagenome (IMG submission 51088) | reverse complement strand
CCCCGCCAATCCCGAGGCGCACCGCAGGACCACAGCCGAAGAGATATGGAAAGACACCGACGGAACCGTCGATGTCTTTGTGGCGGGCATAGGCACGGGCGGCACATTGACGGGCGTAGGAGAAGTCCTGAAAAAGAGAAAACCCTCGGTGAGGATTGCGGCCGTCGAGCCGGCTGACTCTCCCGTGCTTTCGGGCGGAAAGCTGGGCGCCCACAAGATCCAGGGTATAGGGGCCGGTTTTGTGCCGGGGGTCCTGAATGTGAATATCTATGATGAGGTCATCAGGGTCGCCAATGAAGACGCCGGTGATATTGCGCGGCGGCTGGCGCGGGAAGAAGGCATCTTTGCGGGCATATCGAGCGGGGCCGCCCTCTGGGCAGGCATCGAGATAGCGAAACGCAAAGAATCCGAAGGCAGGACTATCGTGGTATTGCTGCCCGATACGGGCGAGCGTTATCTCTCCACCTGGCTGTTCCAGGAGTATCTGGGATGACGGACAAAGACTTGGGCCATATCGAGACCAGGTTCTTCACCTTTGCCGGGGGCTCGGACAAATTGGTCCTTGAGTCGGGGCAGGTCCTCGGTCCGGTGACCCTTGCCTATGAAACATACGGCAGTCTCAACGCGGAACGCAGCAATGCCATACTCGTGTTACATGCATTTTCAGGGGACGCGCATGCGGCCGGTTATCATGAGGGCGACAGGAAACCGGGCTGGTGGGATTCCATGATCGGGCCGGGCAAGGCCATCGACACCGGCAAATACTTTGTAATCTGTTCCAATGTCATAGGCGGCTGCAAGGGCAGCACAGGCCCCGGCTCGACAAACCCGGAGACCGGAAAACCTTATGCCCTCGATTTCCCGATAGTCACTATTGCCGATATGGTCAATGCCCAGAGACACCTGATAGATCACATGGGCATAGACAGGCTGCTTTCCGTCATAGGCGGGTCCATGGGCGGCATGCAGGCGCTCCAGTGGGTTGCATCCTATCCCGAGCGAATACGCTCCGCCGTTCCCATAGCGACCACCCTGAAGCATTCGCCGCAGCAGATCGCCTTTAACGAGGTGGGCAGGCAGGCGATCATGGCCGATCCGGAATGGAACCGCGGCGACTATTACGGCAAATCGAGCCCGGAAAGCGGGCTTGCGATAGCGCGGATGGTGGGTCATATAACCTACATGAGCGATAAATCCATGGAGGCCAAGTTCTCGCGCAAGCTCAGGGAAAAGGAGTCCGGCGACATATTCGACCCTGATTTCGAGGTGGAGGGGTACCTGAGGCATCAGGGCGACAGCTTCGTCCAGCGGTTCGACGCCAACACATATCTTTATATCACCAAGGCCCTGGATTATTTCGACCTTTCGGGGCAGAAACTCATCCCCGCAGGGAAAAAGATAGATGTCCGCTTTCTCGTCATCGCCTTTAAATCGGACTGGCTCTATCCGTCTTACCAGGCCCAGGAGGTCATCCGTCAGTTGAAGATGAGGCATATGGACGCAACATATATGGAAATCAAATCGACCTACGGTCATGACGCCTTTCTGCTTGAGGTGGATGAAGAGACCATGCTCATCCGCCCGTTTTTGAACAGGTTATTTGAAGAAGGAGAGCAGAATGCCGGTTGACAATGTGCGCCTTGACCATAAAATAATATGCGGAGTGGTTGAGCCGGAAGCCCATGTGCTCGACCTCGGCTGCGGAGACGGCTCGCTGATGCTGCTGCTGACCGACCAAAAAAATGCGCGCGTACAGGGCATCGAGGTCTCGGACGAAAAGATATATGAATGCGTGGCAAAGGGCGCCAGTGTATTCCACGGCAACATCGACACCGGACTGTCCGAATATCCGGACAAATCCTTTGACTACATAATACTGAACCAGAGCCTGCAGGAGGTCATCAAGGTGGATTTTGTCCTGAATGAGGCCCTGCGGGTCGGACAAAAGGTCATTGTCGGATTTTCCAACTTCGCCTACTACAAGGCCCGCATCGATGTCTTTTTCCGCGGCAGGGCGCCGGTCACCGAATCCCTGCCGAGCCAGTGGCATCAGACCCCCAACCTCCACTTCCTTAGCATTCGCGACTTCGAGAATTATTGCGCACAGAAAAAACTGAATGTGCTGGACAGGTTCTATCTCGGCGAAGACAAACTCGTCGGATTTTTGCCGAACCTGTTTGCGCTGAATGCAATATTCGTCGTTTCGCGGTAATATATATCAGGAACAGACTGCGAAAGGAGCCCCACATGAAAACCACCAGCATGAATATCGGCGGCATGAGCTGTGAACATTGCGTTAAGAGGGTGAAGAAGGCGCTCGAAGGCGCTGCCGGAGTGGTGTCGGCCGAAGTCCGGGTAGGCACGGCGGTCGTCACATTCGACGAGGCCGCATTGTCCGAAGATGCGATCAAAAAGGTCGTTGAGAAGGCCGGCTTTACCGTCTCATAAGCCGGCGTACAGGTTTGCCTACATCCGCTGTTTCCGCAGCGGGATTACACGTTGATATCTAAATAGACTGAATGGTCTCATGAATTCTTTTCGCCGCACGCGCATATGCGCTGTTGCGCAAATGCAGTTCATTTACCCAGTCGCAATCGGGATCCAGCATATCGCGTAAATCAACATAGTGAAATCTTTGGGGATATTTAACCGATAAATCCTTCAGCATTTCATTGTATTCATCAATAAGAGCAAACACAGCCTCCCGTTGTTTTACAAGATCAAAGACACCTTTTCTTGCCAGCGCGGGTTTCAGCCACGGCCCTGCAAATGAAATACCTATGAAGTCCACCCCTTCGCCCGTTGGCGCGGTGCGTCCGTAACCATGCGCAACAATGTGCGTATCGCCCGACACGGTGGATACCTTATTGATCAGGTCCTCGAAATACTTGCTGAAGACATTATTTATCATTTGATCTATATACTGACTCCGGAGGACAGGAAGGCCGGACTCGTTGTGGTTCAGATAGGATTCAAACTCCTCGCCCGCCACGTCATTCCCTCCGCCGGAAAAGAGAAAGACCTTCGGCTTTAATTCGGCAATCTTTCTCAGAACCGCGTCGATAGTCCTGTTGACGCGCTCGAAGCGCCTGTTTATATTTGTGCCGTAAATCATATTCTCCAGAGTGTCTCCTGCCCTGGCGTAATTCTCGATTACATAACAGTGATGATTCCGCAGGCAATCGATAATATCCGTGCCGGGCAAATAATCAAACCAGGAGTCGCCTTCAGCCACCAGCGTCTGGGGACCCACCTGCACTCCCTTCCTGAACGTCTTGATTTGCGGCTGTTTACCGCTGTTTTTCCCCTCTTCCTTGAAAAGCGCGACATCTTCGCTTACCCACTTGTCCATTTCCGCAAAATCACCCGACATGATATTCTCCTCCTTTATGCAGTTCGCCGCCGCAGTGCCCTTTCAGGCGCCGGCGGACACTGTTGTTGAATAAATATCATCAACACCTCAAACAATAAATCAGCAATATTAATGCCGGACCGGGACGATTGATAAATCGGGATAATTCAGACAGGACTTAACTTTATTATGAAAAAATTGCATGGCATATGTAATTTATACATAGCCGTGCAGAGAAACTACAGGACACCAAAAACACAATTTGACGGATAACTGCTGGCAACCTTCTCTAAGCCCTGATTTGCCCTTTTGTCTTGTCGACTATATATGCTACGAGCTCTGAATGGAGCTTTTCTATCTCTACGTCGGTGAGGGTCTTTTCCGGGGACCTGTATCTGACATTGAAGGCAACGCTCTTCTTCCCTTCTTCAATCCCTTTGCCCTGATACACATCGAAGATCGATATGTCCTCGATCAAGTCCGAAGGAAAGGCCTTGAGTTGTCCGATTATTGCGGCGGCCTCTATGCCCGCGTCGAGGATAATTGCGGTGTCCCTTTCCATAAACGGATACTTCGGCAACTGCCTGTATTTAATTTCTCTCCGGGAGGCCTCGATGACTGCAGCCAAATCCATTTCGAGCGCGATTATCGTAGGTCTGGCGGCCTTTATAGCGAGCCTGTCCGTGACCTCGGGCGAGAGCGCGCCGACATATCCGGCCTTACGTCCGCCTATCATTATATCGGCAGACCTGCCGGGATGCAGGAAGGGCTCGCCGGACCTCACGTAAGAGATATTGCCTATCCCCAGGCCTGAAAGCATCGCCTCCACTACACCTTTAACGATATAAAAATCAGCGGCATCTTCCTTATAAAGGGATTTCGACTTTTCCCTGAAATATACGGCTGCGAACCGTTTTGTCTCCGTGGGCAGCGATCCCGCTCCATTGTCCATGAACACACGGGATATCTCAAAGAAACGCAGGTCCCTGTTTCCGTGGGAGATATTGTGCAGCAGGTTCCTGATCAGCGCGGGCAGAATAGTGGTCCTCATAAAGGCCTCTTCTTCCCTGAGAGGATTCATTATCCCGACAAGCCTCCTGCGCGGGTCGTCCTGCGGGATGGAGAGCAGGTCGAGTTCCTGTGCGCCCATGAAGCTCAGGTTTATCGCCTCGGTAAATCCGGTCTTGAGGAATGACTGCCTTATCTCGCGCCTGATCTTCACGGCGCATATATCGTCCTTGCGCTCATCACCGCCGAGTATCGCCTCAGGCAGTTCTACAGGTATCCTGTCATAACCGTAAAACCGCGCCACTTCTTCGATTATGTCCGCCTCCATGGTGATGTCCATCCTGTACGGCGGGACCTTTACACTGAAACCGTCGCCGGTCCGCGAGTCTATCTCAAGGCCCAGCCCCTGCAGACAACCGAGTATGGTCTCAGGAGAAAGACTGAGTCCGAGCAGCTTGTTGACCCTTTGATAGCGGACAGTGATCTCCTTCGGACGGAAACTCTTCGGGTAAATATCCATCTTCCCGCAGATGCTGCCGCCGGCAAGGTCCTTCATCAGCAATGCAGCCCTTTCGAGCGCCTTTTTAAGGGCCTTGATGTCCGTGCCGCGTTCAAACCTGTAAGAGGCGTCGGTCTTCAGCCCGAGGGCCTTTGATGTGCGTCTGACGGATGTGGGCTCGAAATACGCGCTTTCTATGAAGATATTCGTAGTGTCTTCGGTGACTTCGCTGTCTAATCCGCCCATAACACCCGCAACCGCAACCGGCCTTTCGCCGTCCCATATCATGAGCGCATCGCCCGGCACATCGCGTTCGATATTGTCGAGGGTCCTGAATTTCATGGACGCCTGCCCGGTCACAGCCTTTGGTGTCCCTATCCTTATCATGTTGCCCCTGAGCGTGCGAAGATCGAATGCGTGAAGCGGGTGACCGAATTCCAGCAGCACGTAATTGGTGACATCCACAACATTGTTGATGGAACGGATGCCGCAGCTTTCGAGCCTCTTCTTCATCCAGGCAGGAGACGGACCGACTTTGAGATCTCGGACGATCCTGCCTGCGTAGCGGGGGCAGAGTTCGGGTTCAATAATCTCGATATTGAAATCAAGCCCTGTTGCGTCCGCTGCTATATCAATATCCGGGAATACAAGCGGGACGCCGTATGACACCGAGAGTTCGCGGGCAATGCCGAGGATGCTGAGGCAATCCGCGCGGTTGGGGGTCACGTTCACCTCAAACACCACATCATCATCGACCCGCTCGATGGCCTCAACCTCAAGGCCCGTCATCGTAAGCTTTTCCGCGATGGCCTCGGGGGCCGCATCTATCTTCACAAAATCTTTCAGCCAGTCAAGGGACACTCTCATTAAAATTGCCTCAGGAATCTTATATCGTTTTCGAAAAGCAGCCTTATATCATCAATGGAATACTTGAGCAGGGCAATGCGCTCAATGCCCATGCCGAAGGCAAACCCGGTATAGACCTCGGGATCATAACCCACATTAGCGAACACCTTTGGATTTACCATGCCGGCGCCGAGGATCTCAAGCCATCCGGAGCCCTTGCAGACCCTGCATCCCGCTCCTTTGCAGAGTATGCAACCCATATCTATCTCTGCAGACGGCTCTGTAAAGGGGAAAAAGCTCGGCCTGAACCTGACAGGTATATCATGACCGAACATCTGTTGTATGAATGTAATCAGCACGCCCTTCAGGTGGCTGAATTTTATGTCCTTGTCGACCATCAACCCTTCCACCTGATGGAACATCGGTGAATGGGTGACATCCGCGTCACAGCGGTAAACCTTGCCCGGCGCGATAAATCTAAGCGGCGGGGTCTTCTTCTCCATAACCCTGACCTGCACGGGCGAGGTATGCGTCCTGAGCAGGATATCTTCACCGACATAAAAGGTGTCCTGCATGTCCCTGGCAGGATGGTCTTTGGGAATATTGAGGGCCTCGAAATTATAACTGTCCAGCTCGACCTCGGGCCCCTCTTCCACACTGAAACCCATGCGTGTAAATATATCTATGACCTCGTTCATGACGCTGCTCAGGGGATGCTCGTTGCCGAAATTGGAGTATCTGCCCGGAAGGGTTATGTCGACGGCCTCGGAAAGCAGTCTGCCCTTGAGTTCGCCGGCCTTGATAACCGCGTCCATCCTGTCGCATTCGGCTTCAATGAACTGCTTGAGATCGTTTATGCGCTGTCCGGCAGACCTGCGTTCATCGCCGGCAAGAGAAGATAGTGTTTTTATCAGGCCTGTGACAAGACCTTTTTTGCCGAGATATTTTACCCTCGCAGCAGCGGCTTCAGTAAGATTCGTTACCGATTTGAGTTCATCGAGGAATTGCTGTTTAAGGTCGGTGTTCATTTATCGGAGGAAAGAAAACGGAACCGCGCCCCGTGCGGCAAAAGCCGCAAATCAGCGACCCGGTTCCGATCCGGTATCCTTTATCCCTTTAACTGTTCGACAAGATCGCCAAAGGCCTTGGGATCGGTGTATGCGAGGTCGGCAAGCGCCCTTCTGTCGAGTATTATATTCGCCTTTTTGAGTCTGCTCATGAAGACGCTGTATGAGAGGCCGAGAGCCCTGACGGCAGCGTTTATCCTGATGATCCAGAGAGACCTGAACTCGCGCTTCTTGAGCCTTCTGTCTTTATATGCGGCAGTGAGGGCCTTGTCAACCGCCTGGGCGGCAACCTTGTACAGCCTGGACCGGCCGCCTGAATATCCCTTTGCCTGATCGAGTACCTTTTTATGGTATCTCCTTGTTTTAAAACCACCTTTTGCCCTTGGCATGTTTCCTCCCTCTAATGCGGCAAACTCTATTACCGAATAATTTATTCTCTCTTCCTGAAAAAACGGAATAGAATTTTACTAAATTAATCAATGTATAGTCAAGTCGGTCACAGCCGTCATGGTCATTCGGATATGAGCGCTCCGGAGCCTCGTGCCCCATGAACTGCCATGCCGCCGGTTCATTCTGCAAAGCGTATGTATTATACTACATGTCTGTGATCAATAGTTTGACCGTGGCCTCAATTTTTCATTATCATCAAAAACAGCGAGAGTGGCGGAACCGGCAGACGCGCCGGCCTTAGGAGCCGGTGGGCAACCATAGGGGTTCAAATCCCCTCTCTCGCACCACTTTGTCGCCGGACAGTAAATGTCGATTCAACATGATGTCGAAGTATCCATACATTCTCTGCAGCCCACTATTTGATTGCGCCCTGCAGACCGATGACAACCTCTTTTACCGGTATATCCGCGTCTGATATCTCCAGAGCCTTTTTTATGATCATCGGAAGTTTCGAGCAGCAGGGTACTTCCATAGAGGCTATGGTCACGCTTTTAATGCCGGCGTTTCCGAATATCTCTACGAACTTGTCCTGTATCTGCTGCGCGTCATCCAGTTTCGGGCATCCGACCATAAGCGCCCTGCCGGAAAGGAGTTCACTATGGAAACCTGCATACGCATAAGCAGTGCAGTCGGCGGCTATCAACAGATCGGCCCCCTTGAGAAATGGCGCATTGGCCGGAACGAGCCTGATCTGGACAGGCCAATGAGTGAGGGCCGATCCGGCGCTTCCGCATAAAGCAGGTTTCGTGGCCCCGGCTGAAGGAGCCCTGAAGGTCTGCACGCTTGTGCCGGGACATCCGCAGGGCAATGTCCCATGTCCGGCCTCCGCCTTTTGCCCTTTGACATGCTGCCCAGTCGCCTTTTCATTAAAGGATTCGGCCTCACGCTCCACTATTTTCAGGGCTCCCTGCGGACATTCGCCTATGCATGCGCCAAGACCGTCGCAATATGTTTCCGCGACGACCCTTGCCTTACCGTCTATTAACTGGAGCGCCCCCTCGGAGCATGCAGATACGCATTGCCCGCACCCATTGCATTTGGCCTCATCTATTTCTATTATCTTTCTCAAGGTTTTCATAATGCCCTCCCGAATTTATTTCCTCTTATCTTCATTGTAAGGCATATCTGCCGGACATACCATGATATGGATCATATTGAGGTATTGGAAGCGCCATATTTCGGAAACCAATAAAAACGTGCGGCGGAGGCCGCTCGGCATTTCCTTTATATCCTTGCCCCAATTTGACATTCCGCTATATCCTTTCCGTAATGCGCAATGGAATGTAACCCCGGTCACAAAAAAACGGCAATTTTTGCCGTTTATCCTGTCTATAAATAGGAAAAAAATGCCAATTTAATGACATGTTGTCTCAATATTTCGAGTTCCCATTAATTTTTCCCTTATTATTCAATGTGATTATACTTTCGGCATATATTTTGCATATAATAGCATCACGCATCACATATCATATCCATTAAAGAATGGGAGGGCATATGGGTTTCAAGTCGGTCATAAATGATCTCGCTAAATCTCTGAGGCGGATGATATTCATTAATATGCTCTTTCTTACTCTTACTATCCCTATTGCGCTGTTGGCGCTCGGCATTGACATCTCAAAGATCGTATTGATTACAGTCCTGGCCGGATTTCTGCTCTGCACGGCCAACTTCATGCTTATCAGCAATTATTGTGTGCGCAAAACGGAAAATACCCTCACTTCATCGTATGAATCCATGCAGAACGACTATTTATACGATGAGTTGACAACAGTTTATAACAGACGGACCGGACTGATAAGACTTAATGAGGAATTCGCCCGCGCAAGGAGAAACGGGTTCACCCTTTCCATTGCAATGGTGGATGCCGACCACTTCAAGAATATCAATGACACCTACGGTCATATCGCAGGCGACAGGATTTTGACACATATAGCCACTACATTGAGAGACGGGCTAAGGGAATGCGATGTGGTCGCCAGATACGGCGGCGAAGAGTTTCTTATCCTGCTTCCCGACACCAGCGGCAAGGCGGCGTCAATGCCGCTCGACAGGTTGCGCGGCAGGCTCGCAAACAATGTGTTCGAATTCGACAACATGCATATCCCTGTGTCCATCAGCATCGGTATCGCCACCATCTCTTCTTATGACGATGACCCTCTTCAGCTCGTCAACCGCGCCGACAAGGCACTTTACGCTGCAAAGAACTCGGGGCGCAACAAGGTTGTTTACGAGCAGAAGAGGCATACTTTCCGTCCTGCCCTGATCCACGCATAGTTTCCACGCCCCCGCTCCGGCGCTGCAATCGGCGGTCCATAGAGATGGCTTCATATGTCCCTCCGGGTTAATCTTGCGGCAATGATTCTTTATTGATATATTTATGTGATATTCCTTACAAACTCTATATGTTTATGGACTACACGATCAAAATAGGCGGCGAGGCAGGGCAAGGCGCCCAGACCATAGGTGATACCCTTACAAAGGTCTTTTCGCGTCTGGGGTATCATGTCTTTTCCCACCAGGATTACGAATCGCGTGTAAGGGGCGGCCATAACTTCTATCAGATACGCTTTTCCGACAGGCCCGTCATGTCTTCGCGCAAAAAGATCGATATTACCGTAGCCTTCGACAAAGAGACTATCGGCGGACATCTTGCCGGACAGGCTGAAACCGGCCTGCTCATATATGATTCCGGGTCATTAAAGGAACATTATGAAGGCCCCCGGTTCATCGATATCCCGTTTGCGCGGCTTGCAACTGATAATGGCGGCAGCCGGATAATGGAGAATATGGTCGCTACAGGCGCAATACTCGGCATGACGGGAATAGGCCCTGATCTCTTTCTGAAAACAATCCGGGAGAAATTCAGCGGCAAGGGAGAGGATACGGTCGGGCATAACGTCAATTCCGCCAGGGCCGGCTATGAATACGCGACACACCATTGTCCTTCCTGCAGTTTCTCCATTGCGCCCGGAGCCGAACCGAATATGCTTATCGGCGGGACCGAAGCCCTGGCGCTTGGGGCCGTCGCTTCAGGAGTAAAGTTCTATGCGGCATACCCGATGACGCCTTCCACCGGCATAATGAATTACATCGCAGGCAAGGCCGCCGATTTCGGCATCATAGTTGAACAGGCGGAAGACGAGATAGCCGCGATCAATATGGCAATCGGGGCTTCATTCGGCGGTGTCAGATCCATGACAGGCACTTCAGGAGGGGGGTTCGCCCTGATGACGGAAGGCATTTCCCTGGCGGCAATGACCGAAACCCCCGTGGTCATCGCTCTCGGTCAGAGACCCGGGCCGGCAACAGGATTTCCTACACGCACCGAACAGGGCGACCTGCAGTTTGCCCTTTCAGTAGGCCACGGAGAATTCCCGAGGATAGTCTTCGCACCGGGCAGCCCTGAACAGGCCTTTTACCTTGTCAATAAGGCGTTCGACCTGGCGGAAAAATATCAGATACCGGCCATCGTGATGTTCGATCAATATCTCGGCGACTCCAACTGGACATACCGGAAGTTCGACACAGGACGCCTTGTATTCACCGATTACAGGCTCAGAGGCGACCGCTTCGCTTCCCTGACGGATTACAAACGCCATGCCTATACGGCAAGCGGCGTGTCGCCGCTTGCGGTTCCGGGTGACGCTGGGCATGTTGTTGTTACAGACAGCGATGAGCATGACGAGGCTGGGCATTTGGTCGAAGACGCAGAAACGCGAGTCGCCATGATCAACAAAAGGCTCTTCAAAAAACAGCCCCTCATAAGAAGCGAGATGGCGCCTCCCCTCCTGTACGGGAATGAAAACCCGAAGATAGTTATAACAGGATGGGGCTCGTCATACGGTCTCATGAAGGAGGCCGTGGATGTTTTGTCCGTTAAATACGACATAGCCATGCTGCATTTCAGCGAGATATGCCCTTTGCCCCTCACGGACAAATTCGATTATGTCAAGACGCTGAAGGACTCATCCTTAAGCATATGCTTTGAGCAGAATGCCGGCGGTCAGTTTGCCCGTCTGATAAGGGCGGAGACCGGTTACGCCTTCAATAAAACCCTTCACCGCTTTGACGGCAGGCCTTACCTGCTCGAAGAATTTACAGGAGATATCGATGCCCTCATTGGATGACTACAGGGGAGAGACGCCCGCATGGTGCCCGGGCTGCGGCAATTTCAGCATACTCAAAATCTTCAGAGACGCCGTCCTGGAACTCGGCCTTGAGCCCCACAAGTTCACCATCGTATCGGGCATAGGTCAGGCCGCCAAATTACCGCACTACCTGAAATGCAATACCTTCAACGGCCTGCACGGCAGGACACTGCCTGCGGCGACCGGGCTGAAACTGGCCAACAGCGGACAGACGGTTATTGCCGTGGCCGGAGACGGAGATTGTTACGGCGAAGGCGGAAATCATCTGCTCCATGCCATGAGACGCAATATCGGCATAAAGCTGTTTGTCCACGACAACCGCATATACGGCCTCACCAAGGGACAGGCGTCACCTACAACCCCCGATATTATACACCCCAAAAATCTGCCCTTCGGCATCCTCTCGGAGAGTCTGAATCCGATGGCCCTGGCAATAGCCATGGATTGCAGTTTCGTCGCAAGATCATTCGCAGGCGACATGGACCATCTTAAGGAGACCATGAAGGCCGCCATACTGCACAAGGGCTTTTCTCTCGTCGACATATTCCAGCCCTGCGTAAGCTTCAACAATATAAACACCTATGAATGGTATGAACAGAGGGTTTATCATATCGGGCCCGATTACGATCCGGAAGACAGGGTCGGGGCCTTCCGCAAGGCCCTTGAACCCGAGGACCGTTTGCCGCTGGGAATTATCTACAGGAACAACCGCCCGGCCTTTGAAGAGCGGATACCCGTTATCGGGGAAAAGCCTCTTGTCCGGCAGGAGCAGGCTCCGGATATGTCAAAGACGGAGACGGCCCTCAGGGATTTCTATTGACAAAGCAGGGGCGCCGCAAGGTCCGGCAACTCATCATCCGTTCTTGCAGCATTTATCCCGCATGAGTTAGGCTAATAAACAGCCGCGTTTTCAGATAAGGGAATCCGCTTGTATATCATAGCCTATATAGCCGTAATCGTCTTTTGTTCCATCTATGGCCCCCAGCCGCTCCTGATAGTTCTCAGGCACGAGTTCGGCATTACCGAGGCGACCTCCTCACTGATGATCACCTCCGTGCTCATACCTCTGAGTTTCGCGCCGCTGATCTACGGTTATCTACTGGAGTCCATCCCGATCAAGAAGCTGCTTACATGGGCAGTCGCCCTCCTTGCCGTGACGGCTATAGCCATATTCTTTTCGGAAGACTTCCGGCTCATACTCGGACTGCGCTTCTGCCAGGGACTCATCTGCCCGGCAATACTCACGGCCCTGATGACTTATATATCCACAACAAGCCGCGGCGCGGAGATGCAGAAGGGCTTTTCCCTTTATGTAGCGTCGACAATACTCGGCGGGTTCCTGGGGAGGGCGATGTCCGGGGCCGTCTCCACCCTGTTCGGATGGCGATACTCTTTTCTGCTGCTTTTCATACTGCTTGTCATCGGACTGGTCCTGCTCGGCAGGCTAAGCCCTGCCCACAGGGCGGATTTCCAGAAGTTGCGCCCGCGCGACATCATGGACATCCTGAAAAAACCGGACTTTTTAAGGGTCTATCTGATAATCGCCTGTGTCATGTTTGTCTTCGTTTCCATACCTACTTTTCTTCCATTCCGCCTGACGGACATCACCGGAGGCATATCAGAGTTCAGGATAGGAATGACATATTCGGGTTATCTCATGGGTATTGTCATGGCCCTTTTTTCCACGCGCCTGACAGGCCTGTTCAAAAACGAACGGTCGGCCGTAAGGGTCGGCCTGATCTTCATGATGGGCGCCACACTGATCTTCCTTGCCGATACAACGCTTGTAATTTTCCTGAACATGTTTCTGTTCTGCGGGTGCCTGGCGTTTCTGCATGCCAGATGCTCCATCCGCATCAACAACCTCGCAACCGGGCACAAAGGCGTTGCCAACGGACTTTATATATCCATTTATTACCTTGGAGGGTCTCTGGGGTCTTTTCTTCCGGGCTGGATATATTCCCACTACGGCTGGAGCTTTTATATAGCCGGCCTCACGCTCGTTATCCTTATCGCGCTTGTCCTGTCAGGCGCGATTACAGGCAGGAGCCGGGGCGGAGGCCGTCCGGCCGTGCATCCATAAACTGTCAAGCAGGAGGAGGCTGCTCAGAACATCCTGCCCCTTTCAAGGGCCGCCTCATGTAACTTTTCAAGAGGCAATGTCTTCTTTACGGCCCCAAGTTCGATGGCCTTCTTCGGCA
>JGI20214J51088_10002062_pt1 | contig 13574 bp, 10 predicted proteins | sample WetSurMetagenome_FD_51088 | JGI IMG/M metagenome (IMG submission 51088) | reverse complement strand
GAATCCCCCGGTGCAATTGTTTGAGTATTATAAGCAGGTATTAATACAGGATCATCAATATTTGGATCGTTTGGATCGGTTATGAATAACGAATCAAAAGCACTATATGTTAACCACTGATATAAAATATTATCTACTCTATAATCACTGTACCAAACAAATGCTCCCAACGATTTAAAATTATCAGACAGGGGTTTAAATCCTACGGCTTCTGTTTTCCGAACACTTAATATTTTGGTGAGTGTTGAATAGGTGCAAGTGTCCCCCCCCATAGTTGATCCTTCAACTTCAGGAACTAATTCCAAACCAAAAATGGCATCTATAGAATTTGTTTCTCTATTAATAATCGTGTATTTGATTATGATAGAGTTTTGGTTCTGCCAGCAATATACGTTTTGTCTCTCTAATACATTTGGTAGCGCACCACTACCATTATTGTTATAGCTACCATATATTTCATAATCTCCAAATGTTGGATTGCTCAATAATTGAGTAGAATCTTCAACATCAGTATCATTATAGTAATCAAAAACTGCATTTGAACCCGTGCCTACTAACGGCGTAACCTGGTAAATTTGTCGGATTGTATCTGGTAAAGAATAAATCCCTACTTTTCCCCATTTGTTGACATATACATTGATTTCATCCAAGTATAAATCAACAGTACCTTGACCAAACATCGGTATGTTGGAACCAATAAGACAACAAAAAACAACAGTACTGTAAAGTAAAATGTTTTTCATATCACACCTCTTTTTTAGTGAATGAATATTTTATTAATTAAGAAGATCATTGCCAGCCTATCAAATTTGGTGGAATTAATAACAACAAACCTAATAGCATTAAGATAATTTGTAAAGGCAAAACCCAATAAGCCCATTTTTCCCAGGGTACCTTAGCCATTGATAATGCACCCATTGTAACTGCAGAAGTTGGAATGATAATATTTGTGTACTCACCGAATTGAAAAGCGAGTATTGCTGTCTGTCTTGTTACTCCAGCCAAATCAGCAAGAGGTGCCATAATAGGCATTGTCAAAGCTGCTTGCCCGCTTCCTGAATGAACAAAGAAATTAATTACTGACTGTACAACAAACATTTTCTGTGAAGCAAATATAGGCGAAGATGATTGAATGTAAGGAGATAAGCCGTAGAGAACAGTATCAATGATATGTCCATCGCGCGATATAACTAAAGTAGCACGAGCTAACGCAACAATAATTGCAGTTCCAACTAAATCTTTTGCACCATCTAAAAAACCTTTAATGATTTCATCACTTTTGAGTCCCCCAATTATTCCTACTGTAATTCCCATAATAAAAAACATTGCAGAAATTTCCTCGATAAACCAATGGTATTTTATGACGCCCACTACCAGCATAATTAAGGACAATGCAAATGAAGTCAGAACAATTTTATGTCTTGTTGAAAAATGAGATGAATTATTATAAACATTTTCAAAATTTTCTGTGTTTCTTCTTTCTGTATCCGCCACGAATGTAGGGCTGATTTCAGGTTTCTTTCTGAGTTTTTTGATGTAGTATAAAACAAATAGTATAGCGAGCGTAGTAGAAATGATCCAGCATATAATCCGATATCCAATTCCGGAAAAGATAGGAACATCTGCAATGCCTTGCGCAATACCGACGTTGAATGGATTCAAATATGCACTTGCAAATCCTACATGCGCACCAACCAGAGGAATTGCAACTCCAACTATCGAATCGTAACCAAGTGCAAGACAGATCGGAACAATTATAAGTACAAAAGGAATTATTTCTTCATTCATCCCGAAAGTTGCACCACCAATTGAAAACATTAACAAAAGAACGGGGACGAACATTTTTCTTAGAGTTGAAGATTTTTTATGTGCTCTTGCCAGTTTATTGATCAATGAATTTATCGCATCAGTTTTCGCAAGAACATTAAATGCGCCGCCGACAAGAAGTATAAAACCGATTATCATTGCGGCTTCAACAAATCCTTTTATCGGAGCAGTAAATAAGGCAATGAATCCTTGAGGGTCACTTTCTATATATCTAAACGAATTTTGAACGACTACTTCTCTGCCATTAATATCAGTTCGCTGATACTCACCTCCGGGGATTATCCAGGTTAAGACAGCTATAAATATTAATATTGAAAATAGAAGAAGGTAAGTATTCGGAACTTTTAATTTGAATTTTTTATTGCCTGATTTCATTCGATTACTGTTTTAGTTTTCAAATCGAATTTATCACCACTGAGCAGAATGTCCATTTTAATATTTTCTGCACCGAGATTTCCATTTTTATCAACTTCAATATTAGATGAATTGGTAACATTGAGAACGATTACCTGATTTTCACCAAGCACTTCAAATGTATCATCTGGATTTACAATTATAGAGGTGGATTCATCGATGCAAATTCCTAGCAAATTTGGATATTCAAGAACAACGCTAATCGATCTATTTAATCTTTTTCGCTTAATAAAATGTTGATCAATAAATGCTTTTGTTATGAATCCAAAACCTTCTTTGATTTCAACATTTCCTTTCTGAATGCTGATAAAAATGTCAGATGAATCTTTGTTGATTAATTCGTTACCAGTGATCATTACTTTGCTCATTACAGCTGCACCAGCACTTGTTCCACTTATTACACCACCGTTATTGTAAATTTCGTAAACCTTTTCTAATAATTTTGAGCCGAGCATATCACGGGTTAAGAAACATTGATCTCCACCAGAAAAGAAAATTCCTGACGCACCAGATAATTTTTTTATGAGTGAATCATTATCGGCATCTGCTCTGTTGAACATTAAATAGTCAACATTTTTGCAACCAAGATTTTTAAATTCTTCCTGGTTATACAATGCAGATTCAAGAGGTTCAGAACTTGCATTTGGAATGATAACAATTTTAGCGTCGACCCCACCAGCAAAACCAACAATAGTTTGCATAATTTCTGTTGTTTTATCTCCTCCACCAATTATAACAAGGTGACCTTTGCTTTGCGGAAATATTGAAAGTATACTGATAAGAAATAATGCTTCAACAATAAATAAAAAATTTTTCANAGAATTAATTTTTCTTTAGAAGTTCAAGAGCAATTTCAACTGATTTGACAAGGTCTTCAATGAAAATAAATTCATCATTTGAATGAGGATTTTGTGCGCCTATCCCAAGATTAATTGATTGTATTCCTCTCCCATTCAAAGAATTTGCATCACTTCCGCCTAAAGAAATTTTAGGTGTTGGGTCGAGTCCAGCTTTTTTTAAGACTTTGACAGTCTCTTTAAAAGCAAAAGAATTTTCTGGTACTGTAAAAGGTTTAAAATCCCAGAATGAATTAACTTCAATTTTTCCATTCATTAAATCTGCTTCTTTGTTGAATATTTCAAGAGTATGCTTGAAATATTTATCAACCTTTGAAACATCAAACGAGCGAATTTCACCGTCAAGTTCAGTAATTTCAGGAATTACATTTACTGCTGATCCTCCTTTTAAAATTCCGATATTCATTGTCGTTTCATCATCGATTCTTCCAAGTGGAAGTTTACTTATTGCTCGTGAAGCTATTTGAAGTGAGTTGATTCCTTTTTCAGGAGCTATACCTGAGTGAGCAGCTTTTCCAATTACTTTAAGATTGAAACCGAGTGCACCGCATGCAGAGTGAATAAAATTTCCTGGTCTGTATCCCGAATCAAACACGAATCCGTATTTTATTTTATCATTGAGTCCAAGGTGTTTTGAACCAAAAAGAGTTGTTTCTTCACAAGTAGTGAATGCTACTGTAAAATTTTTAACTTGAATTTTCTCTTCAGCAATTTTTTTAAGAACGAACAATAATGCCGTAACTCCTGCTCTGTTGTCCACACCAAGCACTGTGTCACCTGATGAAGTAATTCTATCTTTAGAAATAACTGGATTCAGATTTTTTGTTGGACGCGCTGTATCCATGTGAGCTGTTAATACGAAGTCACCCCCTTCTCCAATCCTGCAAATCAGGTTTCCGGTATTACTATTAGTGAATGATTTCGAATCATCCTCTGTGATATTATAATTGTATTTATTTAGAAGAGATTTGATATGATCGGCGATAGGTTTTTCATCACCAGAGAGTGCATTAATTTTTGCGGTTTGGATAAAAAGATTTATTAGTTCCTGAATGTCCATTATGAAATGAAGATTACAATAAATAGTTAAACTGAATATTTCATTACAAAATAATATAAAAAAATTGTAAGAATCAAGCTTGGGAGTAAAAAAAAAGCCCCTCCGCAATTGAAGGGGCTTTATCTTAACTAACTTCTCAATCTATTTTATGCGTTTAAATTCTATCCTTCTATTCATTCTTCTATGTTCAGGAGTATCATTAGGTACTCTCGGATAGTCTTCACCATAACCGATAGCAATAATTCTATCCGGTTGTATTCCATTACTTATTAACCAGAATCTGACAGAATCGGCTCTCTTCTGAGAAAGTACCTGGTTGGAAGTTGCACTTCCAACATCATCTGTGTAACCGCTTATTTGTACAATAATATCAGAATAAACTTGCATTGTTGAAAGTGCTCCTTGAAGTACGATCGCAGATTCAGGAGTGATATCAGATTTACCTGTTTCGAAAGTGATTCCTTCAAGGACGATTGGCGCATCAATTTTAACAACATCATCATCAGGATTAAGTGGATTAGTACCACGGTTCACTTCAATGAAATCACTTACCGATCCACCATCTGTATCAGGATTAAGAGGATCTGTTCTGTACATATTAACTTCTTCACCGTCTTTAAGACCATCAGCATCAGAGTCTGGGTTTAAAGGATTTGTTTTGTATAGATTGACTTCATCACCATCTAGTAATGTGTCACTATCAGAATCTGAGTTTAAAGGATCAGTTTTAGTTACAAGAACCTCATCACCGTCAGATAATTTATCCTGATCAGAATCTTTGATGAGAGGATCAGTTTTGTAATTGTGTAGTTCATCTCCATCTGATAATTTATCCCCATCAGTATCTGCTTTATTCGGATCAGTTTTATAATTACGAACTTCTTCCCCATCCTTTAAAGAATCGCCATCAGAATCGGGGTTGAGAGGATTGGTGAAGTACGTTTTAAATTCTTCACCATCATTTAAACCATCGCCATCTGTATCCGGATTATTTGGATCAGTTCCAATTTCTTTTTCCTGGGATTTAGTTAACCCATCTCCATCTTTATCACTAGAACCGGCACCATTTACAAATACTAATCCAACACCAAACATATAATAGCCATCATAATTCTGTTTGGCATTCGGCGCATCCAGATTATTGTATCCATTTAAATCATCTGACATTGTAAAAGTATAGCCACCGTTAAAATCAAGTAAGAGTGCATCAGATAGTGCAACTTCAAATCCTGCACCGACCGGAAAGATAGTGGTCCAACCATTTTTTTTCGTTTCACTTGGTGAAGGTACGCTTGGTTCTTTATCATTATTAAAATACATTCCACCAACTCCACCAAAGAAGTAAGGATTCCATACATCCATATCAAACGGACTAAGAATTAACCTGAGGTCCAGTGGAATAATATATGTCCACCAATTATTATTTGCTGTATCCAATCCTGCAAGTCTTCCAAAACCGCCACCAACTTCAAACTCGATATATTCAGTACCTGGCTCAAACCTTAGAAATAATCTACCTAAGCCAGAAAATTTATACTGAGGATCGGAAGGTTGATTTTCTTTATCGAACTCTGTATCACTCAACAGTCCGTTTGCTTGCAGACCGAGCTTTAATGTGTAATCATTAAACTGCGCGACCGAATTTACCTGAAATAGAAAAAATATCAGGAATAGCAGCAATGAAAATTTAATAGTCATGTTATTATTCATTTAAACCACCATAAGTTATGAAAGGAGTAATTTCTCGCTCAAATGATTTTAATCACTTAAAATCACTGCAAGACAAAAACAATTAAAGTGCCAGTGAAAATGAAGGTTTTTATTGATTTTTAGTCCGACTTGATAAAAATTTTACCGTGTAAACAGCAAATTGTATAAGACTTTTGCGCTTTTAAGAAATAAAAAACCCCGACCTATTCAATGGTAGAGGTTTGAAAATGGTAACTTTTTTTAAATTCTTGCATATTAACATTTATCTGCAGAAGTGCTAACGAAGGAGGATCATCTTTTTAGTCTCAATAAATGATCCTGCTTCCAACCTGTAGAAATAAATTCCACTTGGTAGATGTGTTGCGTCATATTTTAAGGAATATATTCCCGCAGATTTTTCTTCGTTTACCAATTTGGCAATTTCCATTCCCAACATATTGTAGATAGTAATTGTGACAAATCCTGGTTTCGCTAATTGATATTTTATATCAGTTGTAGGATTAAAAGGATTTGGATAATTCTGTTCCAAATTATATTCAAATAAATTTTCGTTTTCATTTACAGAATTGGTAGAGCCTGTTGTAAAACTAAATACTTGAGAAAACATTCCTTCATAATTTGAAGTTGCTCCTCTTACTCGCCAGAATAACCTTTTATTTTCCTGAAGTCCGTTAGCAGAATATGATGTAGATGTGATGCCCGATTGATTAACGACCAGGTTTATAAAGGAACCAAATGTGGATATTTGAAGTGTATACGATACTGCACCGTTTACGGAGTTCCATTCAAATGTCGGATTGGTTGAAACATTCATAGCACTATCCGGTGGCGAAATTAAAATGGGAATATCAATTCCTGTAGTAAAACTTCTAACCTCAGAAAAGGTGCTGATATTTCCACCATTGTTTGCCTGTACCCGCCAATAATATTTTACAAACCCAAGTTGCAAACCACCAACCCAAAAATTTGGGATTCCCACCACTTCATCATACTCTATTGAAGTAAAGTTTGAATCAGATGCTAATTGAAATCTATAAAGTACTGCAGATGGATCTGGCGCCCATTGAAAGCTTTGTGAAAGTATTACATCCTGAAGTCCGTCTTCGGGATAGATCAGATCCGGTGCGTTAGGAATACTGTTGTCGTAACCAAGATATGTAACAAACATTTCAATTTTTTGAACAGGTCGTTCTGTTCCAGGTACAACCGGTGAGTTAACGATATCGTCAACCACATTCATCCCCTCATAAACTCTTCCATATGCTGTGTACTGCCCATTCAAACTTGAATTATCTGCAACATTAATAAAAAATTGTGAAGTTGCGCTATTAATATCTGAATCCCTTGCGGCGCCCAAAATTCCACGTGCGTGATTTATTTTTGTAAACTCAGCAGGTACCGTCGTCTGCGTTGGATCACCATATCCCCAGGTTGATGGATCACCATGCCGGGAATTAGGATCACCTCCCTGAATAACAAATCCAGGAACAACTCTGTGGAAAGCCGTTGTATCATAAAACTGGATTGCAACAAGACTATCAAAATTATGAACGTGCAGCGGTGTAATTATTCTAAATAGTTCAATCTTAATATCTCCTATATAATTGCCTTCTCTTTCACACATTACATTATATTGTGGCATCCCCGTTTGAGCAAATGATAAAATACTTAAGGAAAAAAATAATAGCGATGTAATGGTTAATAGATGTACATTTTTCATAGTGTTATCTCTTTTATTAATCTTATTCTAAATATAGCACGAACTGATTTGAGAATAAAAAAGCCTTATAACAATAATAGTTACAAGGCTTTATATTTAAAACGTGGTGAATCCACCTTCGTTTCTTAATTAATTGTAAGATAAATATTATTTAATTCTAAGATGATAAAATGATTTTAATAGATTCAATTAACTTCGGCGGACAGGCGGATTCTCCCACAGGGATTCCTTCGGAAGAACCGCCGACCGGCTGATTAATTGTCAGATGAAGATAAACTCTTACCGACTCTTAATTATATAGTTAGAAAGTGTATGCTAAGCTATCTCTTTATTAACATTTTAGAAGTAATAATTTAGCGTAACTACCGAATAGGTAAGTTGCAAATTCAAATCTAAATTGTAGTCACGATCAGATTCCTGGTAATTACCTGAACCTGGATCATAGACNTAAACCTGATCTGTTTGTTCAAAACTGCCAATGAAAAAGCGAACACCAAATTCTCCACCAACGCTAAAATGTTTACTAAAATAGTACTCTGTTCCAAACCCAAGAGAAAAACCCCAGATACTTAAGTTATCAACAGCATCCTTGACATCCTGATCCACATTGCCATCTTGTTTAACCTCTGCTGAGATAAATGGTTTAAAAAATGTACCGGTAAAATATGGTTTAATATCTTCAATATTCATAAAGAAGGCTCGTACTCCAATGCTTAAGTTATAAACGGAAGCAGAGGCTTCATCTGTGTTGCTATAATTAATTAATTGACCCAAATTGTAATCATATTGTACTCCACTTTCTTCAATACTCCCGCCGATACCATAATAATCAAATCCTACAAATGGAACGAAGGTTCCATTTATATTTACACCAAAATATGCCCCATTCAAATCAATTCCCGGTTTTACACCGAATGCGAAGTTTGTTTGGGCATTAAGTGCAGCTGCAAAGATTAGAGTCATACAAAACGAGTAGAATATTACTTTCTTCATTTTTTTCTCCTGTTATTTTTGATGATTAATATTATGACAACTAATTGGTTATGATCTCCAGTTTTGTTATTAATTAAATACTTATTATTCAGCTATCCATTCTTATTTGATGTCCAAATCCATTGATAACATAAAGTCTCTGGAATATTTAATTTATTATCCATAAAAGCCGATGAAGATAAAAATGAGAAGAGACCCCCAAGGAATTAGAAATGTTACAACAACTTTACTCAAGATTTTCATGTAACCTACTTTTGAAGTTGAAAGAGTTAATTTCAAAACTTCCGCTTCGGGAGAGTATTCAGATGTGTCGTCTCTACAATTAATTCAGGATTTATGCTCTGTAAATCTTGCCCTCTCGGAGTAGAGAAAAATGTCTACATCAAATAAGCACTTAATTTGGTAAATAGTCAAGAAGAATAATTGTGTAATTGGCAACTAATTTATATAGGAAGCATAATAAATTCCGAAATTAAATCAGTATTTAGGTCAAGAAAGCAAAGAATTATAGCTGAGATTTTGCCAGATACGCTGCGAGATATATTTGTTTATGATTTCAGTAAATAATTAATTCTATTGTTTTATAAAAATATATTTTGAACGAATTAAATAACCTTTAATCAATAAATTCGTGTCTGATTAAGTATCAATAGTTTTTATCTCCCGATAAAATATCAGTGACGACTGATGAATAGTGATCCCCCACCCGTCACTATCAAAACGGATTTCAACCGTACATTGAAAAATTTTGGCGGAAGCAGGAGGCAAAATAAAAAAGCCTCATAACAATAATAGTTACAAGGCTTTACTTTATGGAGCTGGTGAACGGATTCGAACCGCCGACCGGCTGATTACAAATCAGCTGCTCTACCAGCTGAGCTACACCAGCATTTTTCGTGAGCCAAAATTAGCACTTTCCTACTATCTAAACAAGAAATAAATATATTCTCAAAACTTATTTGTCGTATATCCTCAAATCCTCTACCCAAAATAATTCACACGAACCACCACCAGTATCATCACGTTTTAATGAACTTACCCAATGCCAACCATCGACCTTAGATATTTTTACCAGATAACCTTTCATTTCAACTAAACTTCCTCTATAAACTTCGTCAAACTTTTCTTCAATTAGCTCATCCTTTGGTACGATATGAACATTCGCACTGTGTAAACTTATTTCCGTGCCTGGTATTGGAAGAACATCAGCATTCCAATGATACCATCTGTTACTTTGGGAAATATTAATTTTATCAATAATGCTTTGATCAGACATCGGTCCCCAACCGAGAGCTAAATATAAAGGAGATAATTCACTTTCTTTTCCTGTTGAAAAATTATTCCGGCTTAATACTCTTGCTTTGATATCGTATTCTGCAAGTGCTTCAATCTTAAATTCTCCGACACGCCATACTTTTACTTCGGTTAAATTTATTTGCTTAGGTTGACCAGGAGAAGTTATGCCGGGGGGAAATGTGACTAACTTTTCAGGATAAAAAAAATAAACAAGAATAATGATTAAGAAGACTGAAGCTACTATTGTTTTTTTCATTTGGAGCTTATTTTTTTAGTAAAAATTATAATTGAAAAATATCTTAACTGAGATTTACTCTAACTTGATATTTTTAAATGGGATAAATAAGAACAATTCAACTTAGACTAACTTATCTTGGTTCTAAAAAATATTTTTCCCTAATCTTCTTTTTCCCTTTCTTTGAATTCGGTCTCATCAGAATAAATTTTGAATTGCACCATCTTCTGCCTGATTTTTTTAATCAATTCAAATTTTACTTTTTCATAAACTACAGTTTCATTTAGACTCAGGATTTTACCAGATTTCTCGGCAATAAATCCCGCTACAGTATTATACTCATCAGATTCAGGGAGTTTTAGGTTGAATACTTCATTAAACTCATCTATCTGCATCGAGCCTAATACAAAATATTTATTGTCTGGAAATTTATAATATTTTTTTTGTTCAACTATTGTATCGCTTTTTATTTCACCGACTATCTCCTCCAGTATATCTTCTATTGTAATTACACCTTCTGTCCCACCATATTCGTCTGAGACGATTGCAAGTCGCTCACCTCTTTGCTGCATTTCAGAAAGAATTTCAGAAATCAATTTAGTTTCCGGAATAAAATAAGCTGGTCTGATCAACGATTTAACTGAAGCTATCGAACCTGATTCCAATAATAACCTGGTTACATCTTTGCTATGAAGTATACCGAGAATATTATCAATTGAATCTTCATACACAGGTATAAGTGTGTGTCCCTTAATAATTATGTTCCGAAGCAGACTTTCATCAGATTCATTTATATCAATTGAAATCATTTCTGTTCGCGGAACCATCACCTCCCCTGCTTTCAAATCATTAAACTCAATAATATTTTTTATTATCATTTCTTCTTTTTCATCTATCGCTCCGGATTTTACCCCGTCAGAAATAATATCAAGTATTTCATCTTCAGAAGGTTTTGTCTGAGCAAAGTTTGTTTTTTCTTTGATAGGTAGAAGTAAGAAATTACTGAATGAGTTTAATAATCTTGCCGGTACAATAAATAATTTTGATAATGGAATTAAAACTATTACAAAATTTCTTCCAAGTATATCAGCATATTTGAAACCAAGAGCTTTAGGAATCAGGTAACTGAATGTTGTTAAAATTGAAGATATCAAAACTGCAGTTAATGTAAATGAAATAATTAGTCGGGTTACATCTTCATAAATGTCGACTCTAGATTCAGAGATTCCGGGATTTATCAGATTAGCAATCAATAAAAATCCAAAAACAACTGAAGAAATTATAAAAGTGATTGACAATAATTGAACCGTCCCATAATATGGTTCGGGATTTTTATGGACCAGATAAAACTTCTCCCACATCTTATCCTTTTTTTCTTTTAATTCTTCAATCTTGTTTTCTCCAAAAGAAGATAAAGCAATTTCACTTGCTGTTATCAAACCAGCAAAAAATACAGAGATAATAAACATTAAAATTTCAAATACAAATAAGCCCATTAATTACATCTTTGGTTATGATTCAAAGGTTAACTCAATTTAGAAGAAAAATTATACTCATTTTACGAGATAAAAATACCAAACAACCATTTAATAATTTATATATAATTGAATGATTAAATCAATTTGGTTAAAATTGATTATTCAATAATGAAATTTTCGGAGATATAGTGATCCCAAAAACAATAAAAATAAAAGATAAGTCAAGTCTCGAAATTATGTGGGAAGATGAAAGTGTAAGTTTTATAGGCTTGAAATATTTGAGAGATGAGTGTCCTTGTGCAACTTGCAAGGGTGAAACCGTGCTGTTAAAAACTTACAGATCACCAGTAAAAAAAATGATTACACCTGAAATGTATATGATTAAAAATATTGAGACTGTTGGAGAGTATGCAATCCAGATTACATGGAAAGACGGACACAATACCGGCATTTATACTTATGAATATTTGCAGGAACTTAATAGAGGACTGTCCGCAGAAAAAAAACAGGAATATGATAATTTGCTATGATCTCCAACAATGAACTGCAATATTATTCCTCTCTACTTCAAAAAAAACACAGAAGAATTGAGAATAAGTTTCTCGTCGAAGGGACGAAATCTATTGTTGAAGGTTTAAACAGCGATTATGAATGTGATGTAATTTTCATTACCCACAATCTTGCTGAAGAGAATGAAGATTTTATATCTGAGTTAAGAAAGTTCAAAAATAAAATTGTCACTCTCAAACAAAACGAATTTCAGAAACTCTCAGACACAAAAACCCCGCAGGGAATTGCTGCGTTTTTTAAAAAACCGAAACTTGAATTTTCAATCGACTCTTTTTCAGTAGAAAAAGTTATTGTAATGCTCGATAATATTTCTGATCCTGGAAATCTTGGTACTATCATCAGGAATTGTGATTGGTTTGGAGTTAAAAACATTTTGTTGAGTGAAAACATTGTTGATTACACTAACCCTAAAGTTATTCGTTCATCCATGGGATCAGTTTTTCACATTAATATTTTTGAAAATGTAACGACAAATAATTTAGTTGATTTAAAAGAATCCGGGTTTGAGATTTTATGTGCAGATATTCAGGGTGAAAATATTTTTACTTACAAAAGCAGTAAGAAAAAAATATTAATTCTTTCCAGCGAATCGCATGGACCTTCGAAAGAAATTCAAAGGATCACTGATAAGAAAATATCTGTCCCAAGAATAGGTAATGCAGAATCTCTTAATGTAGCTTCAGCATCGGCAGTATTACTTGCCAATTTAACCCTGAAATTTCAATAAGAAATTATCAATTTAATCAACAATATGAAATTGAAGTAATTACCAATAGTGTTCACTTGCCTGTTATCTCAATTGAAATTTTTGGGTTTAACAAAATGACAAAGGCGACCAATTGATCGCCTTCATAAGATATGCTAAATAGAACTATTTCAACAAAATCATTTTTTTCGTTTGAACAAAATTTCCACTTTCAATTCTGTATAGATAAATACCACTTGCTAATCCCGTAGCATTGAATTGAACATCATAATTGCCGGATTGTTTAAATTCGTTCACAAGAACTTTTACTTCTCTTCCAAGTATATCATAAACTTTAATTTGAACGAGCTCAGAATTCGTCACACTATATCGAATAGTTGTCGTCGGATTAAATGGATTCGGATAATTTTGATAGAGACTATAATTTTCCGGCACTGAAGTCATTTCATCATCAACAGAAACTATCGGCGGAATTGGTGGAAGTACAACAGATTCTTCATCAACAGAAATTGTATAAATTGCAGAACCATAAGCCGGGAGTGTGACACTGAAGTTTGCTAATTCACTTCCCAGGACTTGTGTGTTTGAATCAGAATATAAATTATTAACCCAATATGTTGAGCCTTGATTAAATCCGCCCGTAAATTTAAGATTAGCAGTTGTTAAGTTCATTGTAACTGTCTTACTTGTGCTGCTGAAGTTTGCAAC
>JGI20214J51088_10002061_pt1 | contig 13578 bp, 8 predicted proteins | sample WetSurMetagenome_FD_51088 | JGI IMG/M metagenome (IMG submission 51088) | reverse complement strand
TTGGATAACTGGTAATAGGTATTTATCCTTGGAAGAGTAAATAGAATCAGGATATAGGGCTACTGCGATTTTACAGCAAACAAGGCACGCTACCGATCAGACGGATTCTGCGACACAAGTTCGAATGGAATACCAAGGGATAGGGATACGATTTGCATCGCTAGTCATCGATAGCCTGATTATCAGTGCTATATTTGGAGCTTTGGCAACTGTCCTGGGAGTTGGAATGATGAGACACGGGTCATGGTCAGTCGGCTTTCTCTCATTCGTATTTTACATCGCCTATTACACATACCTGGAGGGGACAAAAGGCCAGACCATTGGCAAGATGGTCACCAAAATAAAGGTCGTCAGAGAAGATGGTACGCCTATTGATATGGAACAGGCATTCAAGAGGAATATTCTCCGTGTTATTGATGGACTTTTCGCCTATCTGATCGGTGCAATCCTGATCTGGAGATCAGATAAGCAACAGAGGCTGGGAGATAGTGTAGCCAAGACGGTAGTCGTAAAGGCTTGACCTTCTAAATATTTTCACTCTAAGCTGGGGATATGATCATAATCCTCTGAATCTGGTCTGGGAGATTCCAAGCAGCTCACTTTCTTCCATCAAGTTAGTAATTTAAATAGAATTGGGCAGCAATAAAGGCATAGAAACCTTTTTGATGAGGGACTGAATATGAGACGCATCGATATTTTGGGAGTTGCCTGTATAATTATTCTCCTCGCTATATCTCCAATAGGCTGGGCGGCAACGGCAAATGAAAATGAAAGCTATGTATATGTATTGGAACCAGGTGCAAAAGAAGAACTGATTGCTTTTGTGAATGAAGCCAGAGATTTCGTTGTGGAGCAAGGTAAGGATAAAGCTATTGAAGTCTTCAATGATTCCAATGGCGAGTTTACCAGAGGCGAACTTTACATAATTGCCTATGACTTCAACGGGACCCGCTTGGCGCACCCTTACCTGCCAGAAGGGATCGGCAAAAATGCCCTCAACGTGACCGATTCCAATGGGGTTGCCGATGTTGAGAATATGCGCGTGGTAGCAAAGGGGGGTGAGGGATGGACTTACTATATCTGGCCTAACCCCGCTCATTCGGATGCCAAGGAGCTTAAGCTAACCTATGTTCTCAAGGTAGATGATGGATTATGGCTGGCAGCAGGTACTTATCTGAGAATACATACCCCAATCTTCAGCAACCAGTCCAGAGAAGATCTCGTGGCCTTTGTAGATGGAGCAAAAGACTTCGCGCTAAATACCTCCCAAGAAGTAGCAGTAAAGACCTTTAATGATATAAATGGCAGTTATGTCAAAGGGAATCGCTATATATTCGCCTATGACTTTGAGGGTAATTGCATGGCACTTCCAATTCAGCCAGAATTTTTGGGAGTAAACAGGATTAATATTACAGATTCCAACGGCGTTGAATACATCCGAGATATGATCGCTCTTGCTCAAGGTGGAAACGGCTTTGTCTACTATATAAAACCCGATCCAGCAGAAAACATGACACAGGGATTCAAGTTAAGCTACATCACGAAGGTTAATGATACCTGGTGGCTGGGGGCAGGAATCTACGCATAGGGAGCAATACCAAGAGCTTATGGGTCATATGGGCTATTTCGGCGGCCCATTCGATTGATTCTATTTTTCCCTGTGCATAAGTTTATAGAAATGACCCATATGACCAATATGGGCAATATGGGCTCTTCTGCCTCCCGTTCTAATTCATATATTGTAAAATGGCGATAGTAATAAGAATGACCCATATAGCCCATATTCGCATATCATTGAATGGCCCATCAATAGGCGGCATTTTTCTGCGATATGGGCCATATGGAACTTATGTGCAGCAGATTACGGTGCAATGGTCGAGTACATTGCTCAGCATCTCCGGCAGACATCCCGAGAGGCCACTGTCCTACTCTATTCGCCCGACATGGACCCGCATCTGGAGAAGATAGCTGAACTGGCAGACCGCGTATTCTGCTTCTACAAGATGCCCAAAGCCCCCGCAAAGAGCCGAGCGAAAGCCGAGGTGAAAATGCCTGGATCACAAGCCACGTTGGAGGCATCTCGTGATGTTTTCATGACCAGCAATTTTCTGCTTGGGGAAGTAAAGATGAGTCGGAGCTTCGAGAGCGTGCGTAAGGGCGCAAAGGATGCCTCAGCACGGTGGCCCAGGCAGCCAGCTTGGGGCAGATTGCCGGATTGGCTGGAGTTTGACTTTCAGAAACAATGATGAAAAGGTGAAGCTAGACAGGGAGCGGGCCACAGTTTCCCAACCTAGCTGGCTATTTTTCTTTATTGCTGATATGAATTGTGTCAAATATTTGTTGCGTCCCTTCGCCCCATCGGATGTTTGAAGTGACTGTGACAATAGTGTTATTCGTGACCCATTGAGCTTCAAATAGAGTCTCTCGAACTACATTCCAATATGCCACGCCTATCATACCTTTGTAGCCGTCAAAGATTCTAGGTGAAATTGAAATTGGACTAGCGCCTATCATAATCATGGAGTTTTTTATGTTAGCAGTCATATTCTCAATGGTACGTGTTGCATTAAATTCGGCTTGACTGAGTTTAGGATCAAAGCTGCTAATTGAGACGGCAAAGTGATTTTCCCCGATAGGAGCATCGACATAACCATCTAATGCATACATAGTTGCATTATAACCTCCGAATTCGAGTTCCCTTGGGTCCTGCGTTGACCAGCTAACATTTCTTCCAGCATCAATAGAGACGGCATACGGTCCGACATCATGCGCAGTAGGCTCACATGTAGCCCCAAAAACCAACATGAATACCACATAAATTATTATAATACCCTTTCTCATGATATTAGGTTTCCAATTAAGTATATAGGATTTATTAAGCAGATCTTACCAGACCCAACCAGGCAACCAAAAATGTCTCATGCATCTGAGATTGAGATCCACGCCAGTGGAAAGAAGATCGAGATTAAGAATATTTCCAACAACGAATCGGTCCAGGCTCGCCCTAGACGGTCTCCTTGAGGGAGCAGTATTCTCAGCCAATAAGCGCATTGTGTTGCTCGTTGCTTTTAGTCCCGAAAACTCTATTGGATGCAAGGCAATCCCCAAAGGTGATCCTATGACCGAGCAAAATCGCAAGTACATCAAAAAGGAGACGCCATGCTCATAAAACTGATCAACCAAGAACCGCAAAGTTTCCAATCCTGCCCAGAGCTGTGGGTTCAGTCTGAAAGCACCGATTAACCGCTCGATCCGATCGGCCAAAAAGGGTGACAGGAAATAACTGATCAGATCACCGCGCGAGCACTCCGATCGTGATTCCGCCCATAAATCCCCGATAGCCTATCCATCCTCATCTGGCGTTGCAGTACCTCACTTCATCCACATCCAGCATGAGAGGCGTTCCCGGCTCGAAGTTGGTGATCTTTCGCACCTTTCCGACGCCAACGAGCTGTAGCTGCGCCCTGGCCGCCTGTGACTCCCGCTCTTCGTAGAAGTCCTCATTGGATTGAACTGTGCGATGGGTGATGATCTGCAAAGCCCTTACACTGGCAATCAGCCCCCCGGTTCCAGGAACCACATCAGGCGCACTGGACTGCGTCAGAAAGATCCTGTCCCCCGGCTGAACGCGCAAAAGCGCAAAGAAGTTGTTTGGGCTTGCAATCTCCACCGTCCGGACACGGGCGGCAGTAAGCTCACTCATCACATGTCTTGCCAATCCTGTTAGCGCTATGTAAATCATGAGAGATCACCCGTACATGGGAAATTCCTTGGGCATCTGTGCCTGCTGTTCCTCGGCAGAGGTCGCCTTCATCTGCTGGGCCAGCTGCGCCATCTGCACCTCGATCTGTTCCGTCTGCTCGGATAGCTTGACAGTGCTTATCCCCAGATCGTAAATCTTATTGAGCGTCTCAATGGTGGCAATGGCCGCCCTCGGGTCCGGATCAGCCGACGCAGTCTCGCCAAGAAGGCATACTGCGGGCATATTCTTTATGCGGCACTCGTTCATGATGCTTCCGGTAATGCCGGTAATGGTCCCCAGCTCAAAAATCTCCGCCTTATCCTTGATCTTGTCGAGCAGATCCGGCCGGCTCACAGCGCCAAAGACCCGGTGCTCGTCGCCCATCACAGTGATGCCTGCGAGACAGATCATCTCCCGCGCCCCGAGCGACTGGGCAAAGGATACAATCTCCTTTCCAATCTCAAAAGAGGCCAGAGGATGCACAGGGATGTCTGCGGTGAGGATTATCAGGCCCTTGGAAGCATCTTCATAAATGCGAACCGGCATGTTAACAACGCCACCCAGGAGAACTGCCAGAGGAGGGAAGTACCTGGAGCTCATGGCCCCGAGATAGGTCATCTTCAGTTCGTTAACTATGTACTGGCTGGCGATGTTGCCTACCAGGCCAATTCCCGGAAATCCCTCTATCAAGATGGGGTTCTTGACAGAGGGTTCTTTCTCGAGGATTACCTGGACGATTTCCTTATCCATGCAAAAATGTTAGGCACTTATCTGAGATAAGAGCATCGCTTACCAGGATAGGTTAACAGGTCGGCAAGCTTTTTAAGCATGCACTCATGTTCAGGAAAAATGCTAATCCCGCATAGGAAAAGCATAGCTGCATTCGAAAATATGCGAATTTAGGGGTCAAAATGGCAAAGCAATATCGAGAGGTTATTGATAGGGCATTGGCCGCGGGCCGGACCTACCTGATGGAGCATGAGAGCAAAGCCGTTCTGGAAAGCTTAAAAATCGCCACCACAGGGGCAGGAGTAGCCAGAACTGAGGAGGAAGCAGTAGAGATCTTCCAGTCACTGGCATCACCCGTGGCCATGAAGGTTCTCTCTCCGGACGTAGTCCATAAGACCGACGCTGGCGGAGTCAAGCTGGATCTGAGGGATGCGGATAGCGTGAGAAAAGCATACCGTGAGATCACTTCTGCATTCCAGGATAAAAATGTCGTAGGCATATCGGTACAGAAGATGGCCAGGCAGGGCATTGAAGCCATTGTGGGCGTGGCTAACGATGAGACCTTCGGACCGGTGCTGATGTTCGGTCTGGGCGGAATATTCGTGGAGATCCTGAAGGACGTCTCCTTCCGCTCCATCCCCATCTCTGCCTCAGATGCTCAGGACATGATTGAAGAGATCAAAGGCTATGCTCTGCTCCGCGGCTATCGAGGTATCTCGTCTGATATCAAAGCCCTGGAAAAGCTGCTCATGACGATATCCGACTTTGTGATAGCCAACCCCGAGATCTCTGAGATGGATCTCAACCCCGTATTCCTCTATCCGGACGGATATCTGGTGGTCGACGCCCGCATAATCCTGGGTGAGCCGCGCCCTGCTCCCGCACAGCGGACAATTGCGAATCAGGACCTGCACGACCTGTTTTACCCCAAGAGCATCGCCGTCATCGGTGCCTCAGGCACACCCGGAAAGCTGGGCTGGAACGTCTTTACCAATCTGGTCAGCCACAATTTCAAAGGAAAGCTCTATCCCATCAACCCCAAGGCGGATGCGATCTGCGGCTGCAAGGCCTATCCCTGCATCAGCGCCGTGCCGGAACCCGTTGATGTGGCCATCATCCTCGTCTCCGCGGGAATAACCCCGGATGTGGTCGAAGAGTGCTGCAAATGCGGCGTGCGCTACATCGTGGTCGAGTCTGCCGGCTTTGCCGAATTGGGTGAGGACGGCAAGAAGATTGAGCTCTTGATGAAGGATATTGCAGACAAATATGGAGTCCGGCTTCTCGGACCCAACTGCTCGGGAATCATCAATACCCATTGCAGCATGGTCCAGTCCATCGGCATCGTGGATGCCCTTTCCATGGGCAACATCGGCCTGGTCTCCCAGGCAGGCGTCTGCGCTGCCGGAATGCTCTGGGGTCTGCGCCATATCATGGACTTCGGCATCATCGCCACCATCGGCAACAAGCTGGACATCAACGAGACCGATATCCTTGAGGCGGTGAGCAAAGACGAGAACATCAGTGTCATCTGCATGTATCTTGAGTCGGTGAAAGGCGGACGCCGTTTCATCGATGTCGCCAGGCGCATCACTCAGGACAAGCCCATAGTGGTCCTCAAGTCCGGCAGAACCGCCGCAGGAAAGAAGGCAGTGGCATCGCACACCGCGTCTCTTGCCGGTAACGATCAGATCTTCAGTGCCGCCTTCCGCCAGTCCGGTATCATCCGGGCCAGGGATTACGAGCACATGTTCAGCCTGGCCAGGGCCATATCCAAGCAACCCCTGCCCACGAGGGAAGGAGTATTCATAATAACCTATGCCGGCTCGCTTGGCGTCATAGCCGCCGATGCCATCACCGACAACGGAATGCGTCTCTCCGAACTCGAGCCGCACCTGCTGGAGAGGCTCAAGGGTCTGCTTCCCGATTACGTCTGCGGGACAAATCCCGTAGACTACACATTCAGCCAGGACGCTGAGACGGTAAGAAGGACCATTGAGATCGGCGTGGACAGCGACGATGTGGGCAGCTTCATTGTGGTATTGCAGGCGGAGATCTTGAGCAGCTATGTGGATGCCCTCAAGAAGATCGATTACAAGGGCAAACCGATCATCGCCTGCGTGGCAGGAAAAGAGTTCGCCCAGGCCGATGTCATCAAGCTGGAAAAGGCCGGCATTCCCGTCTTCAGCACGCCCGAGCAGGTCGCAGATGCCCTGGGCATCATGTACCGCCACCACAAGAGGGTGAACAGAGAGAAATCACAGTAGTCGAATGCTGAGCGCCGGATAGATGATATCCGGCCGGATGGCATCGACTGGCAGTCACCATCTCCAATTGCCTCCCCAGTTATCAGGCGATATCATCTCGTTATGGCAGGCTCCCGTTTCAGGAAACAAACATGACCTCCCATTCCGGGAAACAGGCAAAGAACTCCTGGATCGGGAGCAGCCTTTTATTTTTGGTACCTGTATCTCTTTGCTGCGCCTTTAGCGCCGGATCTTCTTATGGCACCTCGTAATTGGAGGCACAGCTGCATAGGCTGGCATCCTTTTCCATATCATCATAATAGGCCTCCGACTCCGCAGAGCACTCTGTGATATTGCCAGTAATATTAAAACACGGAGACGGACTCCAGGAGCCCCAATACCCGGGGGTAGGTGTAATGTTGAAGAGGCGAGTCATGTTGATCTTATTGTCGGCGATGCTGCTATCATTCTCACCCGGACAGCAGGGCAGAGGCTCATAAAAGGCCTCGAATGTGGTGGAGTTTTTGGCATCAACTATTTTATCTTTGCAGACTGCGCTCACGCTCACAGTATTGGTATAGCGATTGCGGCTGCCATCCACTTTAGCCCTCATCTTTATGGTCAGCTTTCTTCCCACATCAAGGGATGGAAGAGTCCAGTTGACCATGCTGCCGTTTGTCTTCGCTCTGATGCTGGAGTTGATGTAGCTGCATCCTTCTGGAAGATAATCCGTTACATTCAGCGGCTTGAGCAATTTGTTGCCATCGTTGCTGACGTTGATCAAAAAGAGAACAGTCTCTTCATCCAGCATAGAAGCCTCCTTGCTGATATTGACATGAGGATAGAGATGCTTTGGCATCTCATGAATGGCCATCGCCGTGTCCATCTGGAAGCTTCCGGTGAACGTCTGGTCCAGATCGATGCTCGGATAATTTCGAATATCCATATCGAGGGTTCCATTGAACTTGCCGAGAAAGGATAGTGAAGATTTCTCCATCAGGGTCTCCATATCGACCGATGAAGCATAATGAATATCCTTGCCGAGCAGCGCTCCCGTCTGATCGTCGCGGGTCCGCATCCCCTCATTCCATAAGCTGGCATAGCTGAGATTTGTCGATCCCGCACTGAGGCTAACCGGTCCATACTGTGCCTTTATGTTTTTATCAACAGATCCCAGTTCCGACTTCTCCTGGGATGAGTAATAGCCGCTGCCCGATTCGTAGGATCTTTGCTGTCCTTTCGTCCACTTATCCGAGGAGACGAATCCTTTCCCTACTGCCGATTTGGTGAACTTGGCGCTCTCTCCATATGAGTCCACGGACTCTTTTATCCGGAAGCTGCCGTGGTAGTTTTCATCTATCATCTGGAGGACAGACCTCCATTCTGGGAGACGTTTCTTGTAGTCTATCTGAGCCATGGCCGACTTGAAATCTGCTTCAGAATCGTAAACGGTCTGGTTCATATCGGCGGAAAAAGAACTGTTCTGATTCAGAGTATCGGCATAAAGATATTCTTCCCGAAGGCTGTCGCCCATTATCCTGTTCTCAACCCGGGTCCTGTCAGACCACAGTGAATCATAATCGACTCTTCGATTTCCCGGAAGGAGAAATGCGGTCTTCCTGTATTTGGCAAACAGACTCTTGTCCAGACTGATGCTCTTATTTTCCTGATGCAGGGTGCTCTTTGCCTCTTCTTTGTAATAGCCGCTTCCATGCTCCAGACTGGAAATGCTTGTCCCGGGAGAGCCGAGAATAGTCACCGATGATTTGGCACTGACACTATATGGATAATTACTGTAGTTTCCATATATCGTCGCTACATTTATTAGAGCTTCGTTCTTCTCCTCGGTGGAAAACCCTTTCCTGACATAAGCATATCCATCGCCCTGCACCAGAGATGCCTCAATAAAGTTTGCCTTTGCTTTCTTTGGGATCTGGGCGACTATTTGGATAGTGCCCGATTCGTTTTCACCCAACGTTCCTATGCTCCAGATCAAGCTCCTACCACTTATGATGCTGGGAACGGGAGAGACACTGATGAGGATCACATCAGGAAGAAGGTCGGTGACATTCACCAAACTGGCAGTTCTGTTCCCGGAGTTTCCATAATTAATAGTATACGTAATGTTATCTTCTCTGTTGTAAGTGCTCTTATCAGCTTTCTTTCGAATCCAGAGGGAATGGACCACGTCTGTTTTTAGTGTCAAATTCCGCCCTTCCGTCTGGGTAGAATTTATTTTATATGTATTAACGATTTGCGATATATGTTCTGGAGTATTTGACTTTGCTTTTACGGCTATGGTTATTGTTCCTTCATCGCCCGGCATCAAATCACCCAGGTGCCAAATGAGATCCCTTTGGGTGCTCCCATCTGCCAGTTCGACATATTCGTCCAGCCAATCATGAATCGTAACATTTGTCTGATTCACCGTTCCTTCATTTCGGTAAGTTATGGTATAGGTCAGCTCCCTGCCGGGCGGCACAAAATCTGAGGAGGCGGTCTTGGTGATATTCAGGCCGCCGTTCATCAGCCCTGTCGCCAGCTCCTTTGTATTTCCGGCAAACTGACTGGACGATATTCTGTATCTGTTGACAATGCTCGAAATGTTTGCCGGTATTGCGCCCTTTACCACAACATTTACGGTTATCTCTCCCCATTCACCAGGATTCAGATCACCCAGGCGCCATGTGAGGTCCCTCCGGGTGCTCCCATTAGCCAGATCGACATAAGGGTCCAGCCGATCATAAACCGTCACATTAGTCTGTTTTATGGAACCATTATTCCGGTAGATTATGGCATATGCCAGGCTCTTGCCGGGCAGAACCGGATTTATAGAAGCGATCTTGGTGATATTCAAATCATTTCTTCCCAGGACGGTATTGGAGATACTGACAGAGGAGACATTTTCCCGGGCGGTCAGAGCTACCTGATTGGCGATCTCTGATCCGGGATTGGCAAGGGCATTTATCCTGGTTTGGATATTTATGCTTCCTGACTCTCCAATCTTGAGGACTCCCAGGCTCCATCGATTTGCGCCTCCTGTATCGGGTGAAGGAGCTGACCTCACAAAGGTGAGGTTCCTGTCGTAAGTCTCAGTGATCACCACATCATTGGCATCCGAGCCACCTGCATTTCGATAAATAATGGTATAATTCAAGAGACCGCCTGCAACTGCCGGTTCGGTCTGGGCGGTCTTTGTCACCGTCAAAATGGGCAGAGGCCGGAAGACCTCCAGAGTGAAGGAATCCCAATCGGATACCTCATTTCCATCCCGAGTCTTTGCGGTAGCAGTGGCCTTATTTTTTAGGAGGAATTTCTCTACGTAGAGTTCATATCCCGGAGTCTTTCTGTACTCTTTGCTAAGAATGGTTCCAAGGGCGTTCACTATTATTATCAGCGTATCTCCTGATTTATAATCAGTTACCGTAATAGTATGATATCCCTTAGCGGGCAAATCGTACTCGATCTTCAAATCCTCATTGGCTCCAGGAGGCGGATAGTAAAGCTCTTCGGAGAGCATTTTGCCGGATCTCGAATAATGTGCCGTTAGCACCGTACCTGATGTTGGATCCTGGTAAACAGTCCTGTTCAGGTTTCCCTCCTGATCGAACACCTTGCTTAAGAACTCGCCGGTAACCTCATTGCTGTAGTTGTAATATGCATAAACTCGGCCTTTTTGCATCAACTCAGCCTTGACCAGCCTGGCAGCTTGCATGTCGAATTGGCTGGAGGATTGGCGCAGGTTATCCATTATTATCTCCAGGCGAACCTTTGATGCCATGAGCCTCTGGATGGTCCTCGAAAGATCCATGGTGCCCCTGTCGCTCTGCATGATGTGCAGTATGGGATAATCCGAAGGGTCCATTACCTTATAGTCACATTCATACCGCCATGTTTCACCAGGATCAAGCGCTCCATTTCCATCGTCTCCAGATCTATAGATGGGCTGGCAGTCCGGTCCCCAGCTTTGCAGGTCGGTGAGAAACAGATCCGTGAGTGGGAGAGTTCCAGGATTGGTGACATTGTAGGTGTATATCACATGATCTCCGATTTTAACCGGGGCTGTGAACCTGCAATCCTTTATCAAAGCGATTTTGGCTATTGGGTTAGGGACTACATGAATTTTATATAATTTTTCATAGTATTTGCAGCAACCATAGGAGTTGGTCAGATTGAGCGATATGATGACCTCCTTGGGAGAATCGACAACAGGTGCCGTCCAGCGCATGGCCTCACCCGTATGGCTAGTCGGGCTTCCATCAGATGCGCTCCATTCGACAATAGCATCCTCTTGAGAGATATTTTTTGCTGCAAAGGTATAGATGGCCCCTGACTGAACCACTCTTTCGTTGGTGAACAGATCAGATGCCGCACCTAACAGGATCAGAACCAGGGCATACGCTAAGATCGCTGATATGATCGCTGACATTATCCTTTTATGGTACGATTGCATATAATACCTGGATGAATATAAATGCCAGCCCAATTGGTCTCACACAACCCAGCGAATTACAGCTATCGGCTCTGGTGTGACGGCTATGGTCATATTACACGCAGTCCACAGCTTCGGTCCGCTAGCAGAGCTTGCATCGCTTAAATGAGCCATCAGATCATGCTGCCCTGCGCCATAATTCTTCCAATCGATATCTATGCTATCATTAATCAGTGATTCTTGCGTTCTGTCCTGCAATTCCTGGTCTTTTTGCCCGTAGATCTCTCTTCCATCCAGATACCAATGGACGGCTCCATTAATCGAACCAGCCAGACGGACTTTGTAGGTCTCGGTCTTGCTCAAACAGGCGTGATCCTGTCCGATGATAGCGCAGCTACAGGCACCTATAGCAAGCATCCGGCTGACTGACGCCGTTCTGCCGGTTTTATCGCTAACCTGCAATCTCGCCAAGTAGTCTCCCGGATGGCTATAGGTATGATCGGGATCTTTCTCGGTGCTGGAGGCCCCATCCCCAAAATCCCAATCGTAGGTGTACGGTCCGGACCCGCCGATTGTCCTGTCAATGAAATTGACAAGGCCAGAGCAATCCTGCACATCCGCCTCAAAGGAAGGAATAATGGGTGCCTCTGCCAGCATCTCTTCTTCCTGGCCCCCGTAGCACTTGGTATTACGATTGCTGCACTTGCGGTTTGCTTCACTGCAGATCGTGCCCTTCGCCGTCTCCCAGCTCAGAACGAGCCTCTTGAGCAGTACCTCATCTCCTCCGTTCCAAACGATATTGCAGAGGGGATGATCCACTGTGGACTTCGCCTCTATCTCGTCCAGGACGCAAAGACCGTCGTCGTAGAAGGATTGGCTCAGAACGCCGCCGAGGTACAGATCGGCAAGCAGTATGGCGGCATAGCGGGGAGTATTGGCATTATTGCGAAATGTAGCCCAGAGAAGGCAGGATCTCTCTTCGCCTGCTGGGGGGGGAGAGATATCCTCACCACTATCATCTCCCAGCCATAGCCGCTGCACAATTACATCATTGGCCCTGCATTGGAATTTGCAGTCCGGCCAATCCACCGGGAGGGCCGGCTGTGTTATCAGAGCGAGAATGATGAGGGTAAAAACCTCAGTCCGGACCATACTCATAATCCACCTGTACGAGATGATATGTCTTTCTCCATTTTTTACTTATATTAAAGGCATGGTCGTATATATTACTATGCAGTTGCAGAGGTATAATGAAATGGGCGAAGTCATATTAAGCTAAAAACAAATCTCTTGCATTGAAAAAAATATTGAAATAGGTTGCACCTGGTAGAGATGCCGCCAGGTGCTTTGAGTCAGATCTTCAGATCTTCGCCTTTTGGCTAATCCTCAGTCTTCACCTCACTCTCTCCCTCAGTCATGGAAATGTCTGCGTTCGGTTCGGGTATGACCTTGACGGCCATGCTGCATTCTGCACTTGACCAGGCCTTTTCTTTGTAGTTCCTGCCTACCTTCACCTTGAGCTTATGTTCACCCATCTCGAAATTGCTGCCGGAGATGGTGATGCTCTTGCCATTGCCCACGGATTTGTCATCCATGAACCAGTCGAAGTTGTGCTTGAACTTTGAATCCTCTTTTCCAGTGTAGCTGTAGGTCTCCTCCTTATTCCTGCAGAGAGCAGCAGGCCCGTCCAAGCCGCAAGAAGCCTGCGAGCATCCTGGCGAGTTCTTGTTGGCCTCTGCGATGCTTCCGTCCAGGTGCCAAACCAGAGATTCGCCCTTGAAATCTACCGAAAAGGCTGCGCTCTGGGTTCCGGGTTCAAACGTGGTGGGCTGGCCCTGGTCGTCCGGAGGTGGCGTGAACTGGTTATTCTTTCCGGCCGCGAGGCTGACGGCAACGCTATTGGTGTTGACGTATCCGAAGAAGGCGGTATAAGATCCTTCCGTATTGGCAGCCTGTTCAGTAGCCTGTGCGCTGTTCTTATCAGATGTGCTTACTCCGGTGTAAGAGACGCATTCCAGTGTTGGTTTGATGGCATCTCTGTAGACGCCTGCCGTAACAGTCGCCTCGTTTGATGCTATCGTCTGGCCTACGGAGGTTCCCGTGGATGTAGCCGTGTTGACGATGGTTGACTTCAGCTCCTCGCCCATATCATCCTGAATGACGGTATGGGTAGAGGTACCGGTAGCCCTCTCACCTGGAGCGACAGTGGTCCTGTCAAGCGTGATCTGTCCAAGCTTGTCATCGGTGACCACAATACCGCTGACGTTAGTAGTGCCGGTGTTGGATACCACATAGGTATAGACGATATCATCGCCGATCTTTGCCCCGCCGCCCGCTATCCAGAGGGCTGATGATGATGTCGCTGTCTTTTCCAGGCTGATGGATGATGTGTAGGTCAGGGTGACAGTAGCCGTTGCTGTGGCGCTGGCGGG
>JGI20214J51088_10002060_pt1 | contig 13581 bp, 10 predicted proteins | sample WetSurMetagenome_FD_51088 | JGI IMG/M metagenome (IMG submission 51088) | reverse complement strand
ACAGGTATGTTGCTATCATAAAACATTCCATTTCGGCATGCATGCTGCTACCTGCCTGCAACATACCTGCCCAAACGGGATATTTTCTGCATGTCTACATGGGCGAGCGGGCTTCTAATCCTGGCAATCCCGGTCCTGCTCGCGCGGGTGTAAATCTCCCTTGATTGAGCGTGTCCGCCGCCCGGCCCCTTGTCCGATGGTACACCACACCCGCCTTATAAACCAATTTCCGCCATCCCCCAAAGCAAGATAAATCCCCAGCTCCCCATCCGCGTCCCCTCCTCTTACCTAAAATCAACGCTCGTACCTAATATAAAAAACCCTTGTCCTCGAAGCAAGAAAAACGGGGAAAGGAAAAATGATCGGGGGTCGCGTAAAAAAAGATGCCGGTTCGGCGGGGCGGTTATTTTTTCGCCGCGGCCCCGGCGTTTTTGCCCGCGTTTTGCAGGAAGCGGTACTGTTCATACTGCTCCGGATACAGCTTCTTCAGGCAGTCCGGGCATATTCCGTGCGAGAAATCGGCCTCGCTGTGCGCCGCGACGTATTCCTCCACCTGGCGCCAGTAGCCTTTGTCGTCCCGTACCTTTTTGCAGGACGCGCAGATGGGAATGAGGCCCGACAGCGTCTTTACGTTGGCGAGCGACGCCTCGAGTTCGGCGGTACGCTCCTTTACCTCGCGTTCGAGATTCCGGGCGTATTCTTTTTCCTTGTTGAAGAGGATAACGAAGTCGCGGCGTATCACGTAGTCCATGGCGACTATCACGGCGAGAAACGAGTATTCGAGAAGATAGACGGACCGTATGAGTCCCGAGCCCACCAGGATGTCGTTGACGTTTGCGAGGAAGAACACCGTGAGGCTCGCCTGGACGAACGGGAAGGCCCGGTCCTTGTACGTTCGGAATCCCCTCCAGAAGTAGGCGTACGAGGCGACGATTCCCATCATGATGAGCGCGTATAGCGCCAGGAGCAGGGGGCCAGGCTGGAGTTCGATGTAACTCACGGCCAGGGGCCCCAGCGTAAAGTTTTTCGGGGCCTTTGCGCCGAGGTCAAGCAGGAGAGGCGAATCAATCCACGAGACGACAATATAAAGTACGAAAAGCGTGAGCAGCGCCCACCGCACCGCGGAGAGTTTCTGGTGGAACAGCCTCGTCACGAAGAGCAGCGTCCACGAGGCGATGAGGGCGATGGCGCAGAACTGGCCGCGCTGGAACCAGATGCTCGTTTCGAAGCGCTGCGAATTATACAAAAGCGCGCTGAAGACGTCGTACAGCGCCACCGATGCGCAGACACCGAAGAAATAAAACCGTTCGGATTTCTCCCGCAACCGGAACCAGAACAGGAGATTGTACACGCCGACGTACAGCGTGATGCCGGCCATTATCGCCACGGGAACGGAGTGGGGATTCATGGGGAGTTCCTGTAAAGGGGAGCGCGCCGAGTACTAATATATCCCATTGAACCGGAAAAGCATCAAGGTTTTTCTTTTTCCATTGCGTATATTTATGGCACGGGAAGAGGGAGCAGTGTAACACCAAACAAAAAGAGGGGGATAATGTTGTGTAAAAACGTCCGCTTCCTGCCGTTGTTGCTCGCGTCCTGTTCAATTTCCCTTGCCGCGATTCCCGCCGGGTACACGGGAAAACCCTACGGCGGAACTCCGCTCTCAATCCCGGGTAAATTCTACGCCGACCGCGCGGACTCCGGCGCCTGCAACGTGGCCTATTACCATCCCGGATGTCCCACGTACCGGAACATGCTTAAAACGACCGGAATCGATTTCGCCTTCGATTGCGTTTTGCCCGGATACGAAAGCGACGCCGTGATCGCCGCGAAAGACGTGTACTGGGACTATATCGAGCCGGGCGAGTGGATGAAAGTCACGATTGATGTGGCCCAGGCCGGCCCCTATGCAATCAATATGCTCGTGACCAACGGCGACCAGCAGGACGTGTTTATGCGGGTCACGATTTACAACGGCGCCGATTCGACACAGTCCGATACGTTGAAAATTCCGTATATCGGAACGTGCGGGCCGTATGATTTCCACTCATGGTTCGTGGCCAGGGCCCTCGATACCGTCACGCTTGCGGCGGGCGTCCAGGTGATGAAGGTGCTCACCTACAGCAACGGCCCGTTCAACGTGCGCTGGACCCAACTTGCCCAGTTGCCCACGCGGGCGGCACCCGTCTTGCGGCAAGAAACGCGGCCGCTCTTCCGTTTCGACGGCATTGCGGCGGGCGGCGGCGCGGCAACGGTGCGTTTTTTCGCTCCCGACGCGGGAGAGACGCGTATCAGCCTGTTTGACGCGCAGGGAAGGCTTGCGGCTTCGGAAGCGCTTTCAAACGTACAACCGGGCGCCAACGCGGTCGCGCTCAAAAGCAGGCTCGCGCCGGGATTGTATGTGGTGAGGATGACGCAGTCGGGAAGTACCGTCCAGGCAAAAACGGTGATCGGCAGATAGAGCGGAAATCGCGTTTCCGGCGGGGAGGGCAAAGCACCGGCTTCTCTCCCCGCCGGATTTGTTTTCCATCGCCATACCTTTGCATTTCCTCCGCCCCTTTTGTATCTTCAAGTGTCCGCCGGTTCACGGCGGCCGCGCGAGTGAAAAAGCCGCGGTTCTTTACCTCGAAAGCTGGTTTTTGATGAAGAAAAAAATCGCGCTCGCGTTCGTCCTTCTTTTTGTCTCCCTGTCGCCGGCGTTCAACCACTCGGAAATCAAGTGGCAAAGCGTCTCCACGTCCCATTTCATCATTCATTATTATAATCGCACCGAGCCCGCCGTATACGCCGCGTGGAAAGTAGCCGAGGAATCCTATGCCGCGCTGTCGGCGCTGTACGACTACAACGAGCGCGAGAAAATCAACATCGCGCTCGCCGATTACGACGATTATTCCAACGGCTCCACCGACTGGACCAACGGAAGCATCATAATCTGGGTCACCGACGCACGCTTCGACCTGCGCGGAAACAACACCTGGTTGCGTAACGTGATAACGCACGAACTCGCCCATATCGTGACGCTCGAAAAGAAGTCGAAGCTGCAACTCTTCGACTGGACGTTCGCGGCCGATTACGAATCGCCTCGGGCGAGGGTGTCGCTCGAAGAACCAATCGTCACCACGAGGCTGTGGCCCAATTGGCTGGCCGAAGGCGCGGCCCAGCTCGAATCGGAGCGGCGCGGAAACGACTGCTGGGACTCGCGGCGCGAGATGCTGCTTTCCGACGCGGTGCTGAGCGGCAGGGAACTCTCCCTCGATGGGATGGGCCACTTTAATCACACCAGCCTCGGAGACGAGCTCGTGTACAACCAGGGCTTTTCTTTTACGAAATTCATCGAAGCGAAGATCGGCACGCCGGCGCTGGTGCGGCTCTGGAACGACGGCCGCCGCTCGGCGCTTTTCATGAGAAATTTCCGTTCATATTTCGAGGAGCAAACCGGCCGGCGGCTCGAAGACATGTACCGGCAGTGGCTCGACAGCGTAACCACCTCGGCAAAAAACCGGCTGCCCAAAAATTCCACGCCTACCGCGCCGGTCTGGACGCGAGGCACGTACAACTACCTGCCCAAGGTTTCCCCCAACGGCGCATGGTGGGGATGGCTCACGAGCGACGGGGACGATTTCGGCCGCACCGATCTCGTTATCGCGCCGTACGGAAAAACCGACCGCGCGATAAAAATCAAATGGGCGCTTACGTCGTGGGATTTTTCTTTCGATTCAAAGCGCGTCTATTTTCTCAAGGCGCGCGAGCTGTCCGACAACGGCTCGGAATACAACGATCTCTACGTTTTTGACCTTGCGACCCGTAACGAACAGCGGCTCACGAGAAACGGCCGTTTCTACGATGTGGCCGTCTCGCCCGACGGACGGCACGTGGCCTGCGTGCAATTCGCAAACGGCGTGTTCGCGGTGAAATCCGCGGGGCCCGACTGCCGGGAATGGACCGAGGTTGCGCCGGGGAGCCTGGGTGAGCCCTTTATGGGCCTTTCGTTTTCTCCGGTCAAGATATCCCTGCCGCCGCTTGCGGCGGCGGATACGGCCCGGAAAGTGGAGGGGAACGCCGCGGGCGCCGACTCTGCAAAAAATGATTCCCTTGCGCCCGCGCCGCAATCCGCCGCCGAACCGCCCGAATACAAACTGGCCGCGAGCAGGGTTATAAACGGGAGGGCGCGAATCTGCATCATCGGCCTTGAAAGCAAAACGCTGAGGATCGTGGGGCCGGATTTCGGCCAGCAGGAGTTTCCGCACTGGGGGAGGGACGGCCGGATTTACTTCGATGCGGACTTCGACGGCACGTTCAACGTCTACTCCATGCTTCCCGACGGCGGCGATCTGCGGCGGCACACCAACGTCGCGGGCGGCATGTTCCAGCCGTTTCTTGACAAAGACGGAAAACTCCTGTGCGTACGGTTTTCCCGGCAGGCGTTCTCGGTGGTAACGTGCGGCGCCGCCGACTTGCCCTACGCCTTGCCGCCGTCCTACGCCTGTTCCTTTTCGGGCGTACCGCGGCCCAAAGGCGAAGTGGTGATCAAGAGCAAGCCGTACGAGGCGCGGCTGTTGCGGCCGGTATGGGAGCTGCAGAGCCTGCTTAGCGCGACCGATCAGCGGGGAACCCTTATCCAGGCGGCGCGAAATCACGGTTTACAGGGGTGGAGCGACACGGCCGTGATCGTGGCCGGCACCGGAGTCCTCATGACCCGCACGGACGCGCTCGACAAGAAAGAAATGGGGATGGGAATCTTCGCGGCCGTGGTGCACATGGGTGAGCCCGTTGCCGACAGCCTGCGGGAGCAGAGCTTTCCGCTTCGACGCACGTCGTCGTGGCCGGGCGTTGCCGTGCGTGAGCGGTTCGACGATTTAGCCGACCGGAAACTGCGGGAGATTTCGGGCGCGCCGGTGGCCCACGACGCCGGGTTGGGACGCAAATCGTTGAATTTTATAAGAAGCAAGGGCCTGGCCGGCGCCATCACGGCTCAGGGAGACTCGGCGACAAACGCGGATACCGCGTCCGGTTTTTCAACCGCCTGGATGCCCGCGCTGTTTCCGTCGTTCGCTCTGCAAAACAGCCGCACTCCGGTTACCCTGAGCTTCGCCGTTGAGGCGGGGCTGGTCATGATGATGCCCAATGAATTTTTCGTATCAGGCCAGGCATTCTGGCAGGCGGCGAGAGATTGGTATTTCGGGTTCGAGCCGCAGATAGCCCTCTATCCGTTTTACCTTCCACTTTCCGAGATAATCCTTCCGCTGTACGGCATCTGGTTCAATTACGGGTACCAGAACGTGGACATCGCCTACAATCTTTCCGGCGTTTCGCAAGGGCAGCTGTCGATTACCCCGGATTTTGCGTGGGGCGTGGATTCCCTAACCGATACCGCCAGCTACTCGTACCCGGCCGTCCCCTCCATAACCGCCGAGTTTTTGTTCTACCACGGATTTCCGCTCACCGCGCATTCCTCCTTTATCTTGCGAACCGACGACTACTATACGGCGGTGTTTTCGGGCGCCAGGCCCGATCCCAGGTATATCTTCAAGGGAGAATCGGCGAAATACATCAACGTGAGCGTCGGGGGTTCGTTCGTGTTTCCGCTGTGGAGACAAATCAACGGCGGCCCGGCGTACGCCGACGCCTTGTACGCGGAAATAGGCTACGACGCCTCCTACTACACCAACACGACCGGTTACAATTACGCGCTTGCGTTGCTGCGCCCCGACGACGCGTCGTGGCGCGATCACGTGTACGTGTCGCACGTTCTCTCGGCGGGCGCGAAGCTCGGGTTCTACAAGTCGTACGAATACTCACGCATGCTGTACACGAAAGTCTCCTGGGACGTCGTCCGCAACAAGCTCGGGCTGGATTTTTCGGTAGGCTTTTAACACCCGAAAGGATTGTACTTGAAATTTCTCCTTGTCTATCCCACCTGGCCCAAGCTCAAGTTCCAGACCGAATTCCATCTTCCGCCGCACGGCCCGGTGGTTATGGCCGCGGCCGTCCCTCCGTGGGTCGAGGTCACGTTCGCCGACGAGAACGTCGAGGCCGTCCCCTTCGACCGGCCGTGGGACGCGGTGGGGATTTCCACGATGCTCTCCTCGCAATTGCCGCGCGCGTTCGAGATCGCCCGGGAATTCCGCGCCAGGAAAGTGCCCGTGATCTTCGGCGGCATCGCCACCATGCTGCACGCCGCCGAGGTGAAGCGGCACGCCGACAGCGTGTTTCTCGGCGAGGCCGAAGGGCGTCTTGAAGGGGTGTTCAACGATTTTCTGGTCGGCGGCTTCAAGCCCGAATACAACTTTCTTCAGGATTTTCCGGACATCTCGCTGGTGGGGCCCGCCCGCCGCTCCATTCTCAACCGCGAAAAATACGCCTACAAGGGTACGCGCATGGTGGATTTGTTCCACGCCTCGCGCGGATGCAGGTTCAACTGCTTTCCCTGCTGCACGCCGTTTCTGGGCGGCCGGAACTTTAGGCCTCGTCCCATCGACAAGGTGGTGGAGGAGCTTGCGACCATAGACAACGACGGTCTTTTCGTGGTGGACAATTCGCTGGCGCAAGACAAGCGGTGGGAGCTGGATTTGTTCGCGGCCATGGCCCCTTTCAAAAAACACTGGTGCAGCCATCCCATCGAAGACGACGCCGAAGTCCTCGCAAAGGCCGCGGAGGCGGGCGCGTGGTACGTGTACCAGGCCGTATTCGACACCTCCGATTTCATCCGCAAAAGGATAGAACGGTACAAAAGTTTCGGCATCGGCGTGGAAGGCACCATTATCCTGGGCCTGGACGATCATACCGAGGACTTTATCAAGCGGCTCGTGGATTTCCTCATGGAAATAGACCTCGACCTCGCCGAATTCACGGTTCTCACGCCGTTCGCCCATACCGCCGTCCGCGAGCAGCTTGAGCGCGAGGGCCGGATTCTTACCGACGATTTGTCGCGGTACACCGCGGGAGACGTGGTGTTCAAACCCAAGCACATGTCGCCCGAGAAATTGCAGGAGCTGTACGAATACGCCTGGCAAACGTTTTACAAAGCGGAGCCGCAGCGGTACAAGATGTACAGGCTGTTCAAGCGGGTGGCCGACAAAAAGGCTCCGGCGGAGGGGAAGGCCGTGTAGGGCCGCGAAGAATGCTCTACGTACGATCGTGTGTGGAACAACCTCGTTTTCTCCTTTGCGCTCTTTGCGATGAATGTTGAATACGTCGGGCTAACCGAATAAGACTCAAATGGATACTCACGAGGTCTGGATAACCGGCATGGGGGCCGTTTCCGCCGTAGGCGCGGGAGTGCCGGCCCATCTCGACGCGCTATTCAACGGCAAAACCGGTCTCTCTCCCCACCCCTTCTTCGAAGGCGCGCACAAAACCGACGTCGTCTGCGGCATGGTGCCGCGCGAGGCGTTCCCGTATTCGATAGAGGAAACTTCGTCCGACCGGGCCAGCCGCCTGTTTGCCATGGCGTGCCGAGAGGCGCTTGCCGGGAGCGGGGTGGAGGGCCCCTGCCGGGCCGATATCATAGCGGGCACCACGGCCAGCAACATCCACGGCGGCACCGTGTATTACGGCCAAAAACGCAGGGGCGAGACGCAGGACGCGCGGCTCCTTTCGGGGTTCCTTCCGTCGGCGGTCGCCGACTTTGCCGCTCAAGAAAACCTCATAACGGGACGGCGGTTCACCTTGTCGTCGGCGTGCGCCTCCGGCGCCACGGCCGTTGGGCACGGGTTTCGCATGCTGCAAAGCGGGCGGGCGTCCATGGTGTGCGCGGGCGGCGCAGAGGCGCTGAGCCCTTTTCTGGTGGCGGGCTTCAACTCGTTGCGATTGATTTCAAAAAACAATTGCAGGCCGTTCGACGCGGGCCGCGACGGGCTCAACCTGGGCGAAGGAGCCGCCGCGCTGGTGATGGAAAGCGCGGACGCCGCTCGCGCGCGAAAGGCGCGCCCCATGGCTATTGTAAAGGGATTCGGGGATGCGCTCGAGGCGTATCACCACACGCGCTCGAACCCGGACGGCAGCGGCGTCGCGGCCGCGCTTTGCCGGGCGTTGAACGCCGCGTCGTGGCGCGCCCGGGCGATAGATCACGTTCATCTGCACGGAACCGCCACGGTTTTCAACGACCTTTCTGAGTACAACGCCCTGGCCGCCGTGCTGGGCGACCGCCTCCCTTCGGTGCCGGCATGTTCCACAAAGTCGATGACCGGCCACACCCTGGGAGCGTCGGGAGCGCTCAGCGCGGTCTTCGCGGTACTTTCGCTCACGCGCGGCCTCGTCCCGGCGACGCTGTTCCACGAAACCCTCGATCCGGCGTTTATCGGCCTTTCGGTTTCGTCGGCCCCGCGCGCAACTGCTCTTGAACGGATCGCGCTCACGTCGCTCGGCTTCGGCGGCGAAGCGGCGTGCCTGCTTTTTGAAAGGGCCGCGGCATGAACGAAACCGTTGGGATTTCGGGCGTCGGCCTCATCGGCCCGTGGGGGGCCGATCTTGCGTCGCTGCGCGCCCAGCGCTGGCCGGGGCGCGGAGCCACGCGAACCCTTGACACCGCGTTTTCGGTGGATGGCGTACCCAAAAACGACATGAGGCGCATGTCGAAACTTACGCGGTTTTCGGTGTTTGCCGCGGCGGGAGCCATGACACAGGCACGACGTCCGGTGGATGGAACGGGCATTTTTCTCGGTCTCACGCACGGCTCCACTTCCCACCTGGTTGATTTCCACGATTATCTCTTCGATTACGGTCCCGAAATGGCGTCTCCCAACAGCTTTTCGAACGGCGTCACCAACGCGCCGCTGTCGTCGGTTTCATCCGTCCTCAAGATGACGTGCGGCGGAACCACCCTTCTGGGGTACGAAAACAACGGATGCGACGCGCTGTCGTGGGGGGCGCGCGCCGTGGTCGACGCGCACTACGACGCGTGCCTTGTCGGATCGGCGGAGGAATATTCGCCGCACATTCACGACGCCTACAAGGCGTGCGGCTGGTTCGCCGATGTTCCGCCGCCGTTTTTGCCGTATCCGAGCGGGGAGGGCCGGGCCGGGGTGGGCACAGGCGAAGGGGGCGCGTTCGCCGTGATGGAACCGTTGGCGCGCTTTACCGGCAAAAAACCGCTGTGCCTCTTTACCCCGATTGCCGTCGACGAGTATCGCGGCGGCGCGGACGTGGTTATCTCCGGCGCGGGGGCCGGGCCCCAGGACGAGCACGAGCTTAAGGCGCTGCAAAAACTCGCCGCCGCGGGCGGCCCCAGGCCCGCGCTCCTGTTCACGCGGCCGCTGTTCGGCGAAACGTTCGGCCTCGGCGCCACGCTGTCGGCGCTTGTCGCGTGCGACATCACGGGGAACGGTGCGGTGTATCCCCCGTTTCCCCTCCACCCCTCGCTTGTCCAGTCGTTCAAGGCGGAGATGGACGCGCCCGCCGCTTCCGCGCTGGTGATCGCGGCCGCCCGAAACGGCCGGGTGAGCGCCGGGCTTTTTTCGAGCTCCGGCTCGTTATAACCGTGGAAAAATCCCGGACGGCGAAGTATCATTAGAAAAACGGCGAAACGGGATTTGCTTGACAAATACATAAACCGCGGTCGCGGCGACGGGACATGAACAAAAAGAACCAGTGGGGACTCGGCTTTTACCTATGCGCGGTCGCGTGCGCGGTCGCGGCCGTTTTCGTGGGCGTGCGGTACCCTTTTCACGAGTACCGGTTTCTCTACACGTCGGTTTTTCCGTGGTCGGGCCTCGCGTTCTCCGTCACGGCGTTTTTCGCGGGGCACTTTTCGTACCCCCGAGTCCACAACGTGCGGGTCTACCTCGCGGGCTATCTCACGTGCCTGTTCGGCGTTTCGTATTTCGTTTTGTACCGGTTCGTATGGGGCCCTCCGTTGCCCAGGGTTTCCGCGGGGTTTCCCGCGGCGCTGTACGTTCTCATGTTCGTCAACTGTACCGGCATCCTTTTCCTGGGAAAAGAACTCAAGTTCAGGGCGGTGAGACAGCTCACCCTCACCGTGGTGACGGTGGAGGGCGTGCTGGTGCTGCTCGCGAGGTTGTCGCCGTACGTTGCGGAGTGGGCGCGGTACCTCGACGCGCCGGAAGTATGGGATCCAAGGTTCTTCGCCGGCGCGCTTCTGTTCTGTTTCGTGGCGGTGCCGAGCTATCTGTTTGTGAAGAAGGATTTTTACCTGGGCGGCCTGCTCGCCGGGTGGGCGTTTTTTTTCGCGCCGGCGTGGCTCTCACGATTGTGGGGCCACGGGACTTTCGCGGTCGAGGTGGTGGAATTTACCGTCATGCCGGTGTATCTCACCATCTGCGTGATAGTCCACTGGTTTTTACGCATGGACCACCGCGTATCCTACGATCCGCTCCTGCACATTTACAACCGCGATTATTGCAGTAAAATCATTTCCGAACAGAGCAGCTTGGACACCGCGCCGCCGTTCGCCGTGGCCATGGTCGACATCGACCATTTCAAGAGCGTCAACGACACCTACGGCCATCAGGCGGGCGACCAAGTGCTCTACGCGGTTGCCCAGGCGATTCAGCGGGAGGTGGCCCCGGACGGGACCCTGTGCCGGTACGGGGGCGAGGAGATGGTGGTGTTTTTCCCGCGGATGGGAATCCGCGAAGCCGAACCGGTGATCGAGCGGGTGCGGAAGTCGATTGAGGCCCTCAAGATAAAGACGCGCAACAAGACGCTGGGCGTCAAGGTGTCGTGCGGGGTATCGGCGCGCGATGATCTCTCGCAAAGCGTCATCGACGTCATTCACACGGCCGACAAGGCGCTCTACAAGGCGAAAAAAGAGGGGCGCAATCAGGTACGAACCGCGAAAACTCCGCTTGAGGCCGCCAAAAAGAAGTAACTTCTTTCGCCGCTCCGCGACGGCGGCGGCCGACAAATTTGCCGCGAATCCCGCTTTGACTGTCCTCCGCAGGAACGTATTTTAAGGGGTATTTTTTTGGAGACCAAGCCATGCTTTATGCCATAACCGGACCGTTTTTATGGACCCGCGCGCTCTTTGTTTTCTGCGGCCTCGTAGTTGCGGGAGCCGTCCTCAGCACGTTTTTCACCCTCCTGTACCAACGGATTATCTACAAAAGGTTCTACCGGGCCAACTATGACGAGGGGTTTCGTCCCCGGTGCGCCGTCATCGTTCCCTGCAAAGGCGGCGGCACCAAGAATTTCACGGAAAATCTCACGTCGTTTCTGCGTTTTACCTACGATAATTACCGGGTCATATTCACGGTCGAAAGCGAATCCGACGGAGCCGTGCCGGGAATACGACAGGTGATCGAGGGAAACGAAAGAGCCTCCCTCGTCGTTGCCGGCCTAGCCACCGGTTGCGGCCAGAAAAACCACAACCTCCTCGCGGCCGTCGAAAAGGCGGATGCTCCCGACATATTCGTGTTCGCCGACGTGGACATATCGCCGCGGCCGGAATGGCTTTCCGAAATCATACTTCCGCTTTCCGATCCCCGCATCACCGTCACGACGGGTTTCCGCTGGCTGCACGCGGAGCGCGGTACGCTGGCCCAGCAGTCGCATTTTTACATGAATTCCTTTTTGTACACTTTGTACAGTACCGCGTCGTTTTTGGGGAGCGTGGGACTGTGGGGCGGCTCCATGGCCATCCGCAGAAAGGATTTTGATGAACTGGACGTGGCGGCGCGCTGGAGTGAAACGGTGGTGGACGACAGCAGCCTTTCGCAGATCATCAAAAAACGCCGGAGAAAGTCCCTTCTGGTGCCCACGTGCATCACGCATACAAACGACCTCATCGACAGCGTGGCCGACGCGACGCGCTGGTTCGAGCGCCAGATGATGTTCCTCAAGCTTTACCAGCGAAGCCTCTGGCTCGCGGCCATGCCGGTCATCTTCATCTGCTTTTTTGCGATTGTGTGGCTTCCGTTCGCCGCCGCCCTCAGCCTGTTCACCCCGTTGCGCTTTTATGCCGTCGGCGGCGGGGCCTCGGTGGTTCTTCTCGCGGGAAAATTCGTTTCCGATCTGCTGTATCCGACGCTCGGCGCCATGCCGCGGCTCGGCTCGTTTCTGGTCCTCCAGCCCGCGGCCCTGTGCGTGTTCCTTTTAAGCTGCATCCGGACGACGTTTCGGAAAACCATCGTATGGAGCGGCATCAAGTACCACCTGTCCTTTTCGGGAAAAGTGACTTCCCTGGAGCGTACGTAGCATGAACGTCGCGGTTTTCGCATCCGGCGGCGGCAGCAACTTCCAGGCACTCATCGACAAGGCGGAATCCGGCGAACTCCATTGTCGGCTGGTATTGTGCGTGGTGAACAACAGCTCGGCCTTCGCCGTGCAGCGGGCGAAAAAACACGGCATACCCTGGCGTCACGTCGCCCCTTCGAATTTTCCTGGCGAGCAAGAATACACGAACGCGCTCCTGTCGCTTCTCCGGGAGCACGCTGCGGACTGCATCGCGCTGGCGGGCTACATGAAGAAAATCCCGCGCGCCGTGATCGCGGCGTTTCCAAACCGTATCGTGAACATCCACCCGGGGCTGCTTCCCGCGTTCGGCGGAAAGGGATTGTACGGCGAGAAGGTTCATGAGGCGGTCATTGCTTACGGGGCGAAAGTTTCCGGCGTCACCATCCATTTCGTCGACGAGGAATACGATAGCGGCCCCATCATTTTTCAGGGAACGGTACCGGTGCTCGACGGCGACGACCCGCATGCGCTCGCGGCCCGGGTGCTCGCGCTCGAACATGCCAGCTACTGGCGCGTGCTCGACGCGTTGGCGCGGGGAAGACTATCGGTGAAAGACCGGAAGGTGTATGGCACGGTCTGACACCCAGGCCCTGTACGATTTCGACGTCCGCGTCGAGCGGCAGCGGGCCTGCCGCGTGGTGGGGCTCGACGAGGCGGGCCGCGGGCCGTTGGCCGGGCCCGTGGTGGCCGCGGCCGTGGTGCTCGATCTCTCCCGGCCCATCGACGGCGTATTCGATTCCAAACAGGTATCCGGTAAAAAACGGGAGGCGCTGTACGGCCGCATCACGGCCGAGGCGGCGGCGTGGTCGGTGGGACAGGCGTCGGTTGAGGAGATTGAGGGACGCAACATCCTGCGCGCGAGCCTTCTCGCCATGCGGCGCGCGCTTGACAAAATAGGGGTAGCCTGGTCGCTTGCGCTCATAGACGGAAACCAAATTATTCCCGGGCTGGACCACAACGTACAATGCACGGTGGTGAAAGGCGACGCCGCCAGCGCCTCTATCGCGGCCGCGTCGATTATCGCCAAGGTGTCGCGCGACAGGATAATGTCCGGCTATCACGCCGAGTTTCCCGACTATGGGTTTTCGCGGCATAAAGGATATGGAACCGCGTTTCATATCGACAGGATTCGCGCTCTCGGTCTTTGCCGTCTTCATCGGGCGAGCTTCTGCGCGCGCTTCGTGCGACAGCCCGGCCCGGATTTAGCCGGCGCGGCATCGCGGGGCACAACGCGGGACGATTCACAGCAGTAGGAGTTTTTGATGCCGGACATCCGTCCTTTCACCGGCTACCGGTACGCGCTCGATACGCCGGAAGACCTGGGACGTTTTACCGCCCCGCCGTACGACATGATCGACGCGTCCGCCGTTTCGCGCCTCTACGGCGGGG
>JGI20214J51088_10002059_pt1 | contig 13587 bp, 14 predicted proteins | sample WetSurMetagenome_FD_51088 | JGI IMG/M metagenome (IMG submission 51088) | reverse complement strand
CATAGGTATCATGAAACTCACGATTCACCTCTTCAGGGGTCTTTCCTTCCCATTGACCATAAGCAATCTCTCTCAGCCCTTCTTTGAGATGCAGTTGCATGCCTGCCGCCTCGCAAAGAGGTTTGGCCGTGGCTACGGCACGGCGTAGCGGACTGGAAAAGACCGCGACCCATGGAAGAGATTTATAAGCATCCGCAAAATCCTCTGCCATCTCATAACCTTCCGGCGTTAAATCCGGGTCAAGGGTGCCGCAGTAACCACCTGTCTGGCTGGTAGTGGTTTCCCCATGTCGCAGAAAATAGATGATTAAACTCATGAGTTAGTCCTTTATGCCGCAGCTTTCCTGAGCTGCAGGATACTTATTATCATGCTCAGGTTCTTTCCATCCCGGCAGTGTATTCGCCACGGCGCGCGGCCCGGTTGCACCCGGCTCGATGGACCAGAGCTTGCTGTGCCGCCGACACGTGGACCTCCTGGCCTTGCCAAATCTCCAGAGCCGGTTGCTGGATGGCTCGGGCAAACGAAAACGCCAGCGCCCAAGGCAGTCGCGACTTGAATCTAAGATTCATGGCATTCAAACGGGCCGAAGCCAGTTCGCCGGATTGGCCGCCCGACAAGAAGGCAATCCCGGGAACGGCAGCGGGGACGGCTCGCAAGAGACACGTCACCGTGGCGTCGGCCACCTCGTCCACCGCTTCTTGCCTGGGGCAGGTCAATCCCGGAAGCACCATGTTCGGCTTCAGGATCAACCCCTCCAACGTCACCCGTTGGGTGTAAAGTTGGTTGAAAACCGTTCTCAGGACTTCCTCCGTTACCTCGCCGCACCGCTCCAGGGTATGCTCGCCGTCCATGAGCACTTCCGGCTCGATGACGGGGACCAGTCCGGCTTCCTGGCACAAGGCGGCGTAGCGAGCCAACGCGTGGGCGTTGGCCTCGACGCAGCCCCGGCTGGGAATGCCATCGCCCACGACAATCACCGCGCGCCACTTGGCAAAACGGGCGCCCATCCGGGAGTATTCAGCCAGGCGGTCGCGCAATCCGTCCAGACCTTCAGTTATTTTCTCTCCGGGATGACCCGCCATATCTTTCGCGCCGGTGTCAACCTTGATGCCCGGAATGATACCCGCGTCGGTTATGACTTTAACAAAGGGAGTGCCGTCTTTCTTCCGCTGGCGGATCGTCTCGTCATAAAGGATCACGCCACTAATGCTCTCACCGAGGCCGGGCGTGGTCACAATCAACTCCCGATAGGCGCGCCGGGCCTCCTCGGTCTGGGGAATCCCCAACCGGGCAAATCGTTTGTTGCAGGTTGGATTACTTTCATCCATCGCCAGCAGGCCTTTGTCGTCGGCGACCAGCGTCCTCGCGGTATCTATAAGCTTTTGCGCATTCATTTGGGGTTGCTCCATTTCCAATTTTTCAGCCAAGGTCGAGAACGCGGCAAACCGTCTCGGCGATCATGCGTTCTTCGTCCGTGCGTATGACGCGGACCGCAACCCGGCTGGCCGCCGCGGAAATCACGCCTTCATTAGCCACGTTTTGCGTTTCTTCGAGCTCAATTCCAAGGAATTCCAGTCCGTCGCAGATCCGGGTGCGGACTGTGGACGCATTCTCCCCGATGCCGCCGGCGAACACCAGCGTGTCCAGTCCGCCTAGTGCCGCAGCAAACGCACCGATCCATTTCTTGACCTGGTAGCAAAACAGCGTGACCGNNTCGGCCGCCNGCACATCGCCGGCTTCGTGCTCAAGCAAGTCACGGATGTCGGAACTGGTCTCCGACATGCCCAGCAGCCCGGATTGGAAATTGACCATCTCGTTGAATTGCTTCGCGCTCATTTTTTCGGTGCGCATCAGATACCAAACCAGTCCGGGATCGAGATCGCCTGAGCGGGTGCTCATCGGCACCCCGGCTAAGGTGGCCTCCGGCAGTCCAATCCGCTCAATCCCGCCCTCCAAAATCCGTCGGAGCGAGCCCCCGGCCTCGAACAGGGCGAACTTGATGCTCGATGAGCCGCCATTGATCGTCAGGATGCGTGGGTTAGCTGGTCTCATGGATGACTCCTTCGTCGTCCTTTCTTCCGTCGATCGGATCATCGCTGCCACAGGATTCGTGCGTCTTCCAGTGGGATCGCAACGCCGGCGCAGTGCGGTATCACTCGAGCCGTATAGTCCGTTGCCGGGCGGGCTGCAGACACCGCCGCGCTGTAAATGGTGTCGCCCAACACGCCGGCCGGTTGGCGAACGCGCTTCATCTCCTGCCGCACGGGTGCGTCTCCGTTCAATCCATCGGCATAAAGCTCGACGCGCACCGCCTTGGGGTCGAGGTCATTGAGACGGACCTGAGCCTCAAATACGTGCTGTTCACCACGAGTCTCGATCTTCACTTCGCCGAAGCGAAGCGTGGTCCAGTTCTGTTCCAGTATTTGGCGCCAATTAACCATCTGCCTGCCCACCGCGCCTTTATCGGCAGCGCGCCCACGGTAGGCTAACGCAGCCGGGAGGTAGTGTTGCTCGGTGTATTCGCGCACGGTGCGGTTGGCGGAGAAGCGCGGCGTCAACACCGCCATGCTTTCTCGCATCCGCTTGACCCATGCGGTGGGGATACCGCTCTCGTCGCGGGTATAAAACTCCGGGATCACCTCGCGTTCGAGCAGGTCGTAGAGCGCGTCGGCTTCGACAGCGTCCCAAGCCGGATCGTCGCCATGCTCCAAGCCGTCCCCCAATGCCCACCCCACTTCAGACGTGTAGGCTTCCGCCCACCAGCCGTCCAATTCCGAAAGATTGATGCCTCCGTTCACGAGCACCTTCATGCCGCTCGTGCCGCAGGCCTCCCAGGGCCGTCGTGGCGTATTGAGCCAGACATCCACGCCCTGTACCAGGTGCTCCGTTAACAGCATGTCGTAGTCACTGAGGAAGATCACATGGGGGCGGGCCTCGGGCCGCCGGATAAAATGCGTCCATTCCTGAATCAGGGCCTGCCCCGCCTGGTCTGCCGGATGGGCCTTGCCGGCAAGGATGAGTTGCACCAGGCGCTGTGGATTGGATAACAGACGAAGCAGTCGCTCCGGGTCGTGCAGTAGCAGGTTCGGCCGCTTGTAGGTCGCGAAGCGCCGCGCAAACCCCAGCGTCAACGCGTTGGGATCAAATAGATGTTTCGCCCCGTCAATCACCTCGAGCGACGCGCCGGAGGCGGCAAGTTGCCGGGACAATCGCTCACGAGCGTATTCAACAAGAGACTTGCTGGCGGCGATGCGAAATTGCCAAAGGCCGGCGTCGGAGACGCGGCGAATGTCCTGCTCCAGGGTTTCCGTCGTCCCCAGCCAGCGGTCTTTTCCACAGGCTTCCGTCCAAAGATCATCGGCCGGAGCCGAGTCCCAGGTCGGCATGTGGACTCCGTTAGTCACATGTCCGACCGGGATTTCGTCCTGCGGCCAGTGCGGAAAGAGAGGTAGAAAGATGTGCCGGCTGACCTTCCCGTGCAAGCGACTCACGCCATTGACCGCCCCGCTGCCGCGGACCGCCAGATATGCCATGTTGAAACTTTCCGACGAGTCGTTCGGGTTCTGGCGGCCTAGGGCCAACAAATCGTGGAGTGTTATGCCGAGCTTCTGCTCGGCATAACCACTGAGGTATTGCTCAATGAGAGCCGGAGCGAAAAGGTCAAAGCCGGCGGCCACTGCCGTGTGGGTCGTGAAGAGGTTCCCGGCTCGCGTTACGGCGAGCGCGACTTCGAAGGGCTGCGCGGTCTTTTGCATGAAACTGCGGGCGCGTTCCAACACGGCAAAGGCTGCATGCCCTTCATTCAGGTGACAGACTTCCGGCTGGATGCCAAGCGCACCAAGCAGTCGCCATCCGCCGATCCCGAGGAGCAGTTCTTGCTTGAGGCGCAGCTCCGGCCCGCCGCCATAGAGCTCGCTGGTGATCCCTCGATGAGCGGGGAAATTCGCCGCGTCATTGCTGTCCAGCAGGTAAAGCTTCACTCTGCCGACCTGGACCTGCCAGGCGCGCAGCCATACCGAATAACCAGGTAAGTCGATCTCCAACCGCAACCACTCGCCGTCCGCTTGGCGCAAAGGCGTGATCGGCAACTGTCCGGGATCGTTATACGGAAAGAGGGCCTGTTGCGCTCCGTCCTGGTCGATCACCTGGCGAAAATAGCCCTGCTGGTAGAGCAGCCCCACTCCGACTATCGGCACGCCCAGGTCGCTGGCGGCTTTGAGCTGATCGCCGGCTACATTGCCAAGCCCGCCGGAGTAAATGGGCAAAGCTTCGCTCAACATAAATTCCATGCTGAAATAAGCGGCGCAGGTCAGGGAAGCCCGCGGATGATTCTGCTGAAACCACGCGGGCGTCTCCACCGCGTGCCGCCTGGTCTGCACCAGGCCGTCAACGTTTTTGCGGAATACGGGATCGCCCAACACGTGCTCGATCTGGTCGCGCGAGACCGTCTGCAGGACAACCCACGGGTTATGCGTGATTTCCCACAGTTCGGGATCAAGCTGTCGCCACACTTCGTCGGTAGCATGATTCCACGACCAGCGCATATCCAGGGCAAGCTCCGCCAGGAAATCGAACCCCTCGATTTCCGTGGGTAGAAGATTGTATATGGGGTGGCTGACACGTGTTTGTTTGCTCATGGTTTCTCCTTGGGTGCCGCCTTGGGCTTGAGTTCAGCCTCGCTCTCATCCGGTTTGGCCCCGGGCTTCGACCAAGGGATGCCCCCATGACGCGGGTCGCTCCCACCGTGACCGAGGCCGGTGACAGAGATCATGTTCAGGTCATACTTATTGATGATCCGCTTGAGATGGACATAAATGACAGTTCAAGCCCGGCGTGGCACCCCAATGGCCAGCAGCCGAGGCTTCACATACTCCTGCTTCAACGGTTCTTTCAGCAGCGGATTGTCATAGAGATAATTCCGGCCGCATGGGGAAGCATTCGCTTAGCCTCACAAGAGACCTGATAACTCTCCATCACACCAGAGGTTTCAACATATAGATCAAGTCGCTCTCTCTTGTCGGGTATGGGCTCATGATGCTTTGCCAATATAGTTCTTCAACCGTGGTGCTGTTGAGCATAGCCTGTTTCAGCGTATTGATCAGGCCGGAGGCATTATCTGACAGGATATGGGCTCCGAGCACCCGGTTATTCGCCCCCACCAGTATCTTGTAGGCCGCATGCTTCAGCCCGACGCGTCTGTAGGTCGGCCATTGCAGGTTTTTTGCAAAGGCCTTCCGATAGGGTGTGTTTTGCTGTAGCAAAGCCGCTTCGGTTTTCCCCAGCATGCCATATTGAGGATAGGTGAAGAGCATGCTCGGAACCGCGTCATAGTTGATCGTGGCGCTTTTGGCGTGGTTGAGCTCCGCCAGGATGTTTTTCGCCGCCACATGTCCCTCATAATCGGCAACCCGCGCAAGCTGAATGGTCGCGGCACAGTCGCCGACTGCGAAAACATTGGGATTGGAAGTGCACATCCTCTCATCCACGGTGATTCCATGGGCGGAGTAGGTGATCTCTCCTGCTCCCAGATTGAGTTCTTCAATGTTGGGGGACCTTCCCGCACCGTGAACCACCAGGTCAGCCGGCAAGGATTCTCCCTTCCCCGTCATAGCCATGAACCCGGACGGAGTCCTGTCGATGGATGCGATTTGAACGTTGGTATGAACTTCAATGCCTTCCTCCCTCGAAGCCTCTACGAGTAGATCAACCATCTCTGCATCAAACGGGCCCAAAGGCCTGTCACTCACCTCGAAAATCCTGACTCGAATGTTTTCCGGTCCCAGTCTGGCTGCGAAGTGCGCAAACTCGAAGGAGATGAAGCCCCCTCCAACAAAGAGGATACTTTCGGGAAGCGCTTCCAGTTCAAGGAACTCATCGCTGGTGATGAGGTTCTCCCTGCCTCTGATGGGCAAGGACATAGGCCTTGCACCTGTAGCCAGGATGTAATACCTGGCTGTTATTGATTTACCGTCGACTTCCATGGTGTTGCGCGACAGAAAGCTCGCTCTTCCCGGCATAAAACGGATGCCCGCATTCCTGAAGGCTTCGATGGTGTTTCCGGGGACATGGGAGGTGAAATGATTTTTTTGCGCACGGATTTCGGACCATTTTGCCGAAGCCGGAGCCACGATTCCTTTTCCCTTTAAATGCCTGGACTTGGCAACGGTTTCAGCGGCTTCATAAAACCACTTCTTCGGCTGGCAGCCGCGAAGCGCACAAGTTCCTCCCGGACGATCACTCTTCTCGCTCACGGCCACTTTTAAGCCGGCATCATTAAGCTCGAATGCAGCCGTTTGGCCGCCTGTTCCAGATCCAACCACCAGGACGTCAAATTCATCCATGACTTCTCCATACTCTCCTCCGGAAACTCCCATGCCAATCATCTCCCCATCATATTCCCGACTCACCATGTGGTGACCTCTGTGCTTCTTTGGCGAGACTCGTGCAGTGCCCGCGCTGGAGCTTGACTTGTTCGTGTGCGGGCGAAGTTCATCCGAGTGCTGCCGTACGCTTTTTATCCAGATTTGCCATCAGACTGTCGTACGGCCTGTTGAACTTTTCAATGCCTTGGTCCTCCAGTTTCTGCGTTATTTCATCCAGATCGATCCCCAGTTCGGACAACCGTTCAAGATTGAGTGCCGCTTCTTCCAGATGTTCCTCGATGCGGGGTGCCGGGTCGCCATGGTCACGGTAGGCCTTGAGAGTTTCCGGAGGTATGGTATTGATGGTTTCCGGTCCGATCAAGGCCTCCACGTATTTCACATCGGAGTACTCGGGATTCTTGGTGCCCGTGCTGGCCCAGAGAACACGCTGGGGGCGCGCACCCAANGCGGAAAGGTCGCGGAATCGGCCGCTGCCGAAGACTTCCTTGTAGATCCGGTAGGCCACCTTTGCACTGGCAATGGCTGCCTGCCCGCGAAGGCCTGCAGCGATCTGTGCCTCGGCACCGCTCTTTTCGATGATTTTCTCAAGCACAGGATCGACCAGCACGTCGATACGGCTGAGAAAGAAGCTCGCTACCGAAGCCACTCCCTCAATGGGCAGCCCATTGGCCGCTCGAGTCTCCAGCCCTGAGATATAAGCGTCTGCAACCTCTCGGTAGCGCGGCAGCCCGAAAAGCAAGGTTACATTGACATTGATCCCTTCACTGATAAGCTGCCGGATGGACCGTAGGCCTTCCAGGGTAGCGGGCACTTTGATGAATACATTGGGGCGGTCCAGCGCAGCCCAGAGTCTGCGTGCTTCGGCAACAGTGCCATGGGTGTCGTGAGCCAGGTGCGGATTCACCTCCAGGCTCACGAATCCGTCTCTTCCCAGCAGTCTGTCGTAGGTGGGGCGAAAGATGTCTGCAGCCCTTGCGACGTCTTCCACGGTGAGGGTATCGTAGATCTCTTCTACGCTCTTTCCTTGCCGGGCCAGTGTCCGTACGGCATCGTCATAATCGAGACTTCCTTCAATAGCTTTTTGAAAAATATCGGGGTTGGAGGTCATCCCACACAGCCCGTCTTCTTCTATCAGCCGCTGCAACTCTCCGGAATCGATGAGCCGGCGTCGAATATAGTCCAGCCAGATGGACTGGCCAAATGAGTGCAGCTTCAACAAAGGATTCTTTTTCATTTTAATCCCCCTGTCTTTCGAGTTCCACAACTTTGCGCAGGCGGCGCCGGAACCGTTCCTCACCCTTGAACCGGGCGTTCAGGAAGGCGCGTATGAGATCCATTGCCGGCTCATAGCCGGTTATGCGGCCGCCCAGGCATATCACATTCATGTCGTCGTCCTCCACGCCCTGATGGGCGGAGAATATCTCCGTAACCAATGCTGCTCGAACCCCCGGCACCTTATTTGCCGCGATACATGCCCCTACCCCGCTTCCACAGATAGCCAGCCCCCGTTCTACCTCACTCCTGGCTACAGCCCTGGCCATTGGCACGACAAAATCGGGATAGTCATCCCCCGAAGCCAGCTCATAGGCACCGAAGTCAACCACCTCATGGCCCAGAGCCTTCAGTTCGGCAGCTATTCTTTCTTTGAGCTCAAATCCGCCATGGTCGGCAGCAATTCCCAGGCGCATCCCGAGTTCCTTTCTCCATGCTGGAATACAGTAAAGTTCCCTCCCAATGTGCTCATTTCGAGTCCATCGACCGCCATCGCTTGACTCGACTCTCGACGGCGACGCTCCAGCCCTTATGCGCCGGGAGACTTTCCCCGGCCGCTATCACTGTCGGGATGACACCAAAGGCGATAAAAACGACATCTCCGGGCATGTGAAGCCATTCGATGAACCGAACCGACCTGCATCCTTACTGCAAGCAAGACGCGTTCTATTCTCTGATGCATCAGCTAAAAGCCATCGTAGCGCTATCCTTTGACATGATATGCTGCAATCTTCGGACGATTCCTCCCCGCCGTTTTTGCTTGAAAGCGCTTTGGGACTCTGCAACGTTGATCAGAGCAATGCATGCTAAGGTATCCAGAAGCAATTCACCCGGGTCAAATTGTAAGGGTTGGAATGCAGCGCACTCCCGGCAGGAGAAACCACGCCACCTTCCCTTTACAGCTACATCGAGGCAGCGTTTATAGCCGGTGCACATCACTTTTCTGTCCTCTGCTTCAGGGCGCCTTGCCCCACTCGATGCAATAGGGTTTGAATGATTGTTCATAGCGAAAAAAGCCTTTCTCTACAGGGCCTTTCCCTGGGGGTTATCGACTGTTATCGGGTCTTCGCTTGTTGAAGGATCCCTGCCGCATCGTGAACAGATGATAAATGTGCGGGATGACATCCGTCACGGTCTGCAATTATCAAGATCCGTGCCGGGAAGACAAAGCATCTCACTGATTCCATATTGTTAATATAAACGTAAAGTTAACGCTTAAGCGGCAGTATGCCGGTCTGTATCCGGCAAGAAGAGGCATGTTGCATGCAACGGAAGCGTTTCATGTCTTTTGTGCCACATGCAACACTATTTCTGCTGAACCACACACCCATCGACGGGTCTCATCCTCCCGTAAATGCCTATAAGCATTGCCAAAAGGAGAGACTCGACGGTTCTCAATGATCCAGGGCATGGAATTTGCTCAACAATGGTTTTGGATAGCCCACTAGGCTTCCATCCAAGTCCTCTTCTGTGATCCCGCGTTTGGTAAGGGACAACGGATGAAGGCGAACACACGCCGAGCCTTCGGCAGGAAGGAAAGAGAACATGTTAGGGACGATTCTTCTTTTTTTACTGGTTCTTCTGCTCATTGGCGCGCTCCCTACTTGGCCACATAGCAGGGCATGGGGATACTATCCCAGCAGTGGCCTGGGACTGATCCTCTTGTTCGTGGTCGTGCTTCTGTTATTTGGTCGCATCTGAGCGGAGTGAGGGCCTCGAGAAGGTGAGGGACCTCAGCATTAAAGGTTGGAGCTGAGCGGCTCTGGTTTCGATCAGGGTTAGCCGGTGAGCGGGCTTTGGGCATGAAAGGAGAATGATATGCCTTTGATCAATTTGATTCTTATTCTGGTTGTTGTTGGAGTGATCCTTTGGCTGATTAACAACTACATACCGATGGATGGTAAGATCAAGAGCATCCTGAATGTTGTCGTGGTCGTTGTCGTGATCATATGGCTATTGGGTGTCTTCGGGGTCGTAGGCTCTCTTTCGGGACTTCGTGTCGGGACATAAGGCTGACGGTTTCGTACGAAGCATACCGTTAGAGGCTGAGGACTTGCGTTTTTTGAAGTGCCCTTGGATGCCGGCTTCCGCCGCCATGACGAGCATGAGCGCTTTTTTCTGCCGTCATTCCGGCGAAAGCCGAACACCGGAAGACCCTCGCAAAACGCAGGATTACATCCTTGTATAACCTTCATAAGGAAACAGATCATGAAAAGAATTGACTGTCAGTCCACTTATCGAACCGCGCTCGCTGTTGCAGTGGTGCTCCTGGCCTTTGTGGTTCTCGCAAGCCCAACTCTTTCGCGCGCGGCCTCGCCCAAGCCAGGCCCGGCGAAAGCCGTTACGACCTCAAAGGTCGACCGTGTTGAGGCACGCATCAAGGAACTTCATACCGTGCTCAATATCACCCCTGCACAGGAAGAGCTATGGAATAACGTCACCCAGGTGATGCGGGACAATGCCAAAACAATGGACACGCTCATCACAGCAAACTCAAAAAATGCAAAGACCATGACCGCGGTCGACGATTTCAAGTCCTATGGCGAAATCACCCAAGCACATGCAGATGGCATCAAGAAATTCATCCCGGTCTTCGAGGCTCTCTACGCCAGCATGTCGGACGCTCAGAAGAAGAACGCTGATATCGTATTCGAAAATCGCGGCCACTCGAAGTCAAAGGCAAAGGGCAAATGATCGCGACTGCCACAACGTCAANACAACAAACCCTATTTGGCGATAGGGAATCACTCCAAGAATGGAGGGTCACCATGAATACCTCGAACACACGACCCAGGAAGTTTGGTTCGATAATCGGCAGGATCGTGATGGCGCTCGTCTTCGCCTCAATGATCGGCGGTACATTCATCTCGCCGGCGTTCGGCGTAGAGAGCTACGGACGCGGAGAGTATAACCAGCGCGGCCGGTACGAGCACGGCCGGTACGAGCACGGCCGGCGTGCGTATCATCCCCGTACCTACTACTCTGGACCTGTCTATGCGCCACCATTGGACTTCTATGTCCCGACTCCGTCACCGGGAATCAGCATCGTCTTCCCCATCATCATTCGATAGGGAATGCTCAGCGTCGACCGCTGAGTGCTCAGGGCCTCGGTACGCCAGTCTGTGGCGCACGATGCGACTCGGTGGGTTCGCAGCATCGCAGCACGGAGGTCTCCGAATGGAAGCCAGTGGAGCGACTGGTACCAATTGGGGGCTACATCGTGGGCAACCCTGTGCCGGTGAACTGCAAAAGACAGCTGAGTGTTTTTGCCACCGGCAGGCCCACTGGCCAGGTTGGTTTTGGGGCTGGCGGCGGGGTTTGGCCTAACGTCCCGTAGCAATTTCACCATCAGATCGAGTACGAGGAAGCTTCAAACTGCGCGAAGCGATGACAGCCGTCCAAGAGCTCTGCTTTGACGGCTTTTGCCTCTGGAAGATGGGCTGCATCGGAGCATTGGCCTCATAGGCTGGTTCGGATACTGGGCAAACCGGGAATCTTCACAGGAGACCTGATACATGAGAAAAGGTCGGCAGGAAGCAATTTTGATCTCGTTTTTCAAGGAAAAGGAGAAATACGAGAAACTGGCGGAGTACCTTGTTCGTCTCATCAGGGACGATCCTTCGTCACCAAAGGAAAGTCTTCATACAATTACCTATCGCATCAAGAATAAAGCGAGGCTCATAGAGAAAATCGACGAAGAGAACCATCGACTTGGTGTCGAAGCCGCGCCCATTACGCAAAAGAATTTTCAGGAAAGAGTCGGCGATCTCTTAGGAATTAGGCTTATCTGTCTCCGCCTGTCAGATATCAAGAAGGTCGAAGCGTATCTTGGACTTTTGGCCGAGGAGAAGATCTTACGATTTACACGAAGACCGGATCAAAAGAGATCGTTTGTTCTGCCGATAGACCCCGGTGGGGCGGTTCCTGAGGGCCTCGATCTTGGATATAGTGGATACTCATCTATTCACTATCAAGTAGAGCTGGGCGAGAATTCAGATGCAACCGATGAGTTGAAAGGACTTCAGATCGAGTTTCAATTGCGGACTATTCTTGAGGAGGCGTGGGGCGAGATTGATCACAAATATAGATATATGCTCAGCCGAAGTGGCGATGCGCTTCCTGAGTATATACACACAGGCTTCTACAGTCTGAGCGCCTACCTGCAGGCTGCTGCTCTGCAGGCAGAGCACTTATGCCGACAGGCAGAGGCTCATAGCCTATTGAGAACCCGAAAAGCAAAAGGGAAGTTGGTGGCTCCGGTTGTCGCTCAGCCCAGTTCGCATGAGATTGGTGCGGATGGACCTGCCCAGGCGACAGTGCCACCCGCCCTCCAAACGGTGATAGAAGAGACCTTTGGCTTTAAGCTACCGGTCAGAACGCTCGCGTATATCCTGAAGCGTCTCGACGAATTCGGGTATGCGGAGCAGCCTCAAATTCTATTTCAGAGGATTATCACAGAAAAGAGGCTGCAGGAATTTCGAACTGTTTTTCGTGAAGTACTTAGTCGGGAAGCCTTTGAGGATAATAGCAAGAGAAACGTTGACGCAATAAATGCGGTGAATTTTGCACTGTTTGACGAGGTCCAAGGTGGAAGGGTCGCGCAGGAAGGATTGAGGTCCGTTCTAAGATGGAGAAAAGAACGTTCAACGTGGTAGTATCACTGTGGCCGCCGTAGGCGACCAGAACGGAACACTGCTCTCCCTGTTGGGCCAAATTGAATCAAGATAATAAGCCATAACGGAATCAGAATATCAAACTCCGATGAATGTTTGCCGGTTTTTCCGTCACCCATGAACATTTCTGTACAATGGCGCCGCTGCCAATCCAAACCTGGACAATGGAAGCCCCGTTCCCGGCTTGCGAGAGGCTATTCGTGAGCGGCCGAAACGATGATCGAGATCCAGCGGCGCTGGCGGAAATCAGGAAACATAGCTGGCCAAGGCCTTCATGGCCTTTACAATATCCTCCATCGCCTCGTGCATTCCTTCGCTAAAAGAACCGCTGTCCGATGATCCCTCCTTGCCGATCTTGTCGTGAACCTCAGACTTGATTTTCTTCAAGCTTTGAGCATGTTGTTCAATTTGGAATCGTCGCTCTTCTTCCATATCTTCGCTGACCTCGCGATCAATTTGCTTGAGGAGGTCATCGGCCTCAGCCAGCAGGCGGTCGATATCTTGGTATTTGAGAGTCTCTTCCATGACGTTGCCTTTCTGCCGGATTACCAGCTCTCACTTCACGAAACCTATGGATCAGAAGCTCACCAAGAAACCTCGTTACAAGGTCTAGTTCGGTTAATGTCGAAAGCCTCCGGTCCAAGCCTGTTGTAATCAGAAACGATTCTATAAACAGTTGCTTCAGACAGACCCGTGTGCATAGCGATTTGCGATAAGGGTCTTGGGTGCACAATGAAGTTATAGATCACAAGCCACTTTTGCATCGTTAGAAAGCCCGGCCTTGTTTGCATCCTTATCCTTATCTCGTCCAATGGCAGGTGGTGTTCCAGAGTGACGGTTTGGAAATCTTCCCTCCCTCGATTCTCCATATCCTTCTCCTTTAAGGTCGTGAACAGATGAGAAATGCGCGCGACATCCTTCGTCGTCAGTAATTATCAAGATCTGTGCCGAGAAGATAAGTGATCTGACTTATCCGATATTGTGAAGGGATAACTTATAGTTAATGGTGAATGGGCAGCATCCTGGTCGATAGCCGGCAGAAAAAGGCATGTTGCATGCAACGGAAGCGCTGCATGTTTTCTGTGTCACATGCAACACTATTTCTGCTCAAGTCCACAACCATCGACGGGTCTCATTTTTCCGTAAGTGTCTCCACACATTGTCCAAAAGAAGAACTCGACGCTTCTCGATCCGTCGGGCATGGAAGTTGCCTAAAAGAAGATTGCGCAGCACTGCTCACAGCTCCTGAATCCTGCTGC